>MTKZ01000185.1_pt1 | contig 103987 bp, 77 predicted proteins | sample 1042781 | NCBI WGS metagenome assembly MTKZ01 (sample SAMN06212207, study PRJNA360539) | anaerobic digester metagenome | biome: Wastewater treatment plant; material: sludge; isolation source: anaerobic digester fed with sludge from wastewater treatment plant | place: Denmark: WWTP Viborg ... | reverse complement strand
TGCCAATATTGAAGAGCTTTATAATCAAGGAAGTTTGGGTATCAGGCGCTTAGAACTGGCTAATCGTTTCCAATCTTCTCCGCTGGAAGGTCTTCCAGGTTATTATGTGGTTTTAAAAAATTACTCTACTGCTTTTATCTTCTATGGAAAGTATCGCGTAAGCGTGTGGGTAATTGATGATAATTACTATAGATTTCATTATATGGTGGATGGTTATCTACATGGTGGTGTTCATAATGCCCTGGGTTATTTTGGTTATGTCTTTAAAAGTGGTGTAAAATTGGTAAGGCTGCAGGAGAAAAAGGTTGAGCCAAAATCAACTCATTGTTTTGTTGGGAACTAATAAAATAAAAAACACAAGGAGAAGAAACATGGCTCAACCCAAGAGAAAGAAAGATAATTATGAGGAATTAGTCAAGTTAATTCGTCAAATATCACCGGTTAATTTACAGAGGTTACTGGAGTTTGCCATAGGTGAGTTTATGGAGGTAGAGTTAGATGAGAAGATAGGGGCCAAGTCCTATGAGAGGAGAGAAGGACGGAATAACTACAGGAATGGTTATCGGGTGAGGAAAGAGCCCTTAAAGACAGGTTTAGGGGATTTATGGATAAAGATACCTAAGTTGAGAGCGGGGAGTTATTATCCCAGTATATTAGAGCACTATAACAGAATAGATAGGGCTTTAGTAACAGTAATTTGCGAGGCTTATTATGCTGGGGTATCGACTCGTAAGATGGAGGATATATTTCACCAGATTGGCATGGCAAATATAGATCGCAATGTCGTAAGCAGGTGTGCTCAAGAGATAGATGAGCAAGTAAAGAAATGGAAAGAAAGGACACTGGATGATAATTATGTGTATATATGGTTGGATGCTGTATACACCAGGGTCAGGGAAGAAGGAGCGGTGGTATCCACAGCAGTATTAATAGCTACAGCCTTAAGAGAAGATGGACATAGAGATATATTGGGATTTCATTTAGGGAATAAAGAGAGTTTCTATAATTGGAAGGTATTTTTACAGAGTCTTAAGGAACGAGGTTTACAACATAGTGAGCTCTGGATAAGTGATAACCATGAGGGATTAAATAAAGCGCTAATGGAGTGTTTTCCCGGTCAATTACATCAGCGTTGTCTGGTGCATTGGATGCGTAATACTTTAGGTAAGGTACAAAAGTCAGAGCATAGCTGGTTGATACCGTTATTAAAGAGTGTGGTTAATGCTACCACGGAAGAGATGTTTAATTTTGCCTGGAGGCATCTCCTGATAGTAGCGGAAGTAAAAGGTAAATATAAGCTTAGAGAATGGTTAGAGGAGAGCTATGAGGAGATAAGTACCTATCTGAATTTTCCTCCTGAGCATTGGATGAAGATAAAGTGTACCAATGTATTAGAGCGATTAAACGAGGAGTTAAGGAGGAGAGAAAGATGTATCCGGATATTTCCCAACGAGAATAGCTGTAATAGGTTAATGGGGAATATATTACAAAAGTATTCTGAGGATTGGACAAGTGGAAGGATATACCTTACTAATCCCTTAGAGAAGATTAGAGCTTACCGGGAAGAAAAGGAGAGAGGAAATTTAGATCCAGGTGGTGTTTTGGAACCCTGCTCCGCTAGCTCCGCAGGGCTCCAACATATCATAGATAGAGAGCTAGATGAGAAAGAGATTGACAATAAATCTGAGCTTAATAAACAATATAATCGTTCCAAAAACCTTAAATAGAAGCTAAAGGTAAAAACCGTAAAATGTTCCTAAGTTAATTACAAAACAATGAGTTGAATTTTACACCACTATTTGAGGACTCAACTTATTCTTGGTTAGTAAAGACTCTGTATCATGGCAATGCAGAAGTTGGTGGTCATACAGTAACCTGGAATGGTTTGGACAATTCCGGTAATGCATGTTCTTCAGGTGTTTACTTCTATAGGTTAAGAACCCCCAATACAAGTATTATTCGTAAAATGCTTATGCTAAAATAGTATTAAAACATCGGGGAGGGCTATTGCCCTCCCCACTTAGGAGTACTAATGAAAATGTATAGATGGATTATTACGGGGTTATTATGTATGATGGGCATTGGAGTATATGCCGTAACCAGAATTGTGGATATCGCCGGAGCGGGACAGTATACCAGCATACAAACGGCAGTTAATGCATCTTCTCCAGGCGATACCGTTCTTGTCTATCCGGGTAGCTATCTAGAGAATATTTCAATAATTCAGAAAAGCAATATTTCTGTAATAAGCTTGGAAGCAACTTCAGGAAACCCAACATATATCGAATCAACGATTATTGATGGTCAAGCTATCTCAGGGGGTATATGGATTAGACAGAATTCTCAAAATATCACAATACGGGGTTTTTCCATTACAAATTGTAAATCTGGTTTGGGTGTAAGCGAAAATTCCAGCGCAACAATAAAAAATTGCAACATATATGGTAATAAGTCAAGATTGGGTGCTGGTTTTGGAGCAAGTTCAAGTACTGTTTATCTCAGCGGTGTTAACATATATGACAATTATGCCTATAATGCTGGTGGAGGGATTTATATCAATGGGACTCCGGGAGCAGTAAGTGTTACTTTTGATCCGGTTAACCGCTGTTCAATCTACAACAATACAGCAGGATATGGTCAGGATATTGTTGCCCAGAATATCAGTAGTGATCTCAGTATTCCGTTGGATATGTTCTCTGTAAACAACATTACTTCCTATTATGCTTTATCGCGTTCATCTGTATTTGAATACCAGCTTTTAATCAATCATCAGAGAACACATCATCAGGAAATCAACAGTGACCTTTATGTCTCGCCAGTAGGAGACGATAATAATGATGGACTAAGTCCAGCTACTGCCCTTAAAACTATCAAGACAGCGATTTACAGGATTACATCGGACAGTTTAAATCCCAAGACGGTACATATATTACCTGGCATCTATTCTCGCACTGCCAACCAGCAAATATTCCCCATTTCGCTGAAGCCGAATGTCAATGTAGTGGGAAGTGGAATAAACGAAACACAGATAATTGGTGAGCAAGACCCGATATTTCCTAGTATACAGTATTCTCCTCTGATTGTTTTTACAATTTACTATCAGAATAATGTTAGTTTAGAGGATATGTCTATCACTTCAGAGAATTCTACAAATAGTTGTGCCCTATTTGGATGGAAAGAAGATGGCACGAAATTGATAAATTTGAGATTACACAATCTATCACCCAAGGAATATGCTGTTATCCACTTAGGGTCTTCCTTTAATAGCTTGTGGGACAATGTCATAATAGAAGAAATAGTTACAAATAGCATGGGATTGGTATATAATAATGATAGTATCACTGGCACAATCAGGAATTGTGTCTTCAGGAATGCCACCTCTACTTACATAAGTCCTGATGTATGGGCTAAACCATTAATCTGGATGACATTGGGTCAGGAATTTAAGTTGGAAAACACGATATTTTCCAATTTGAGTATGCAGGATGATGATTCGCAGGCGATAGCGTTTGGAGGAGCATTAGACCCAGAATATGTACCTCATTATTCCATCCAAAACTGCATTTTTTCCAATATCAATTGCAATGATCGGGGAACTCTGTTGCTTGGTCGCAACTATCCAGTGATGAACATCACTAATTGCACCTTTGCCGGGCAGAACGGAAATGGCGAAGCCCTGATGGTGAATGGGAATGTAACAATATCAAACAGCATTTTCTATAACAACAGATCCAAAGAAATCGCCATCAATCCCATGGATGGTACAGGTATTCCCACTACACTGACTCTCAACAACAACCTGATCAGAAATGGTTATAGCGACATCTGGCAAGGTATTGCGAGCACAGTAAACTATTCCGATAGCAATATCACAGGCAATCCCCTCTTTTATGGCGGAGATGATATCACCAACCCAGTTTACTATAGTTTGTCTGAGTATTCTCCCTGTATCAACACAGGTACGGTGGACACCACCGGGTTGAACCTTTTACCTTATGATCTTGCCGGTAACTGGCGAGTTTGGGATGGCAGGATAGATATGGGCTGCTATGAATATGGTTCTGAGCCCTATGTTGGTATTGACGATCCGTTAACTCCAGCTTTGCAGAATGGGCTTTTATCTTCCTATCCCAATCCATTTACAGCTTTTACTAATCTTAGGGTTATTTTACCTTCAAAACTGGATGACTCTATGCCCAGAGTAACAACCGCAAGCATTGATATCTACAATATCAAAGGGCAGAAAGTGAAGAACATCTCGCTTGATCCCAGTAAGGTAAGTGAGCAATACACCTATTGGGATGGCAGAGATGCTGGTGGCAAAAAGTGTTCAAGTGGTATCTACTTTCTCAACTTGTCGGTTAATGGTAAACGATGCTTGAGTAAAAAGGTTACCCTTTTCAGATGATCTTCATAATGTAATTACCCGTCATATAGATACAATAGCCGTTGTCCCACACTTCCAATGAAACGGTGGAAAAGGTCATATTATCCACCAATCTTTTTAATCTTAAATACAAAATGTAGCCAAAAAAATGATTGAATGCTGATACTGTTTTTTATTGCTCCATTTATCCATTTCTCCTAATAATTTTTTTATTTCGGCTAAAATATACTTTTTCTCTAACGAATAACAGAGGAATAATACTCAACCATCTTAAAATTCCTCCTATACCAAAGACAACTTGTTCTGGTTCTAATAATTTATTACCCAATTTTTGTGGTGCAGGAAAGAAAACCCCGGTCAAAAGAGTTGAACACATCATAGCTATACCTCCTAAAGCACCGTAAATGGCGCTATAAGTTTGTTCTTTCCCTTTTCCTGCAATAGCTAAAGAAAAATTGGTGGTGGCAATAGCATTTCCAGACCACATAAAACCAGAACTAAGAGCTTCAATCCATAATAAAGAAAAGTTTTGCGGAGTCACAAATAGCCAGAGTATTGGATTAAACCCACCTAAAGCTACGCAAATACTCATTGCGGTCTTATTACCATATCTATCAATAAATCTCCCCCAGAAAGGATAGGCTAATAAAGAAGAGACAATGCTGAGGGTATTATATATTTGCAATTGAAGCATACTCATTTGTAGTTTTTTTAGCATAAAAGGACCCCAGAATGCACTACCTACACCAGTTGCTAACATCCACCAGATACCAAATAATAGCAAACTCCTAAAATTCTTATTTCCAAAGGCTTCTGAAAATTTCTCACTCAATGCCCAATCGGATTGAATCCTATACTTTCTATCTGGTTGCTTATTTAAAATAAATAGACCAATGATGCCTAAAACAGTTGCAATGATAAATACTAAAATGAGAAAGAGAGGTTGATTATGAATATTATAGATGTTACCTGAACCAGGGAAAAGCTTGGCTAAAGGACCTCCACCTTTTTCAAATAAATCCGTGCAGTAACCAAAAAAGTATCCGGCTATCAATCCAGCAAAAGAAAGAATCTGATTTCTTCGCGCAAAAAAGCGACCTCTAATGTTTTGAGGAATTAAATCGCTGACCCAGGCTATCCATATATTGCCACCAATGGCTTGTAAGCCTGCACTAACAAAGAGTAAAACAAGGAGATAGATGATGCCTGTCCTTCTATCAGAAAAAAACCAGGCTGCTCCTATGAAAAAACTTAGAAATCTACCTATTCCTGTAACCCAGATACAGACTTTCTTTCTTTTCTTCAATCTATGCGTTAACGCCACCCCTAAAGGCTGAAATACCGCCGAAACCTGCCCTAAAGAACTAAGGATACTAAATTGCATTGGAGTGGCACCTAAAAGTACCATAAATTTAGTGATAAAACTGCTTCCTATATTAGCAAGGTTCCCATAAATCTGAGCAAAAATACCTTCTCTAATGGATACGCGATAAGTGCGTGAAATCAAGAATTTCTTTTGCTTCAATAAATTCTGTTTTTTAACGCTTTTTTTCTTCTTGCTTGCCAAGATTTATTCCCTTTATCTCTTTTTAAATTAAGCGGTTATATCCAACTTTATATTTGCTAACCTATCCTTTTTGTCTGATATATTAATTTTGAATTGAAGAAAAGCATACATTTATTTGTTGATTGTTCAGAATAAGTGATAAATTATCCCCAATCTTGTAAAAGAGCAGTAAAATTTTAATTAACACTGTTAAAACCGTTTTGTTTAACTTTGTAAAATTGTATATTATACTTATCTAACTATATGTATCGTTGCTTATTTACACTAGGTTTATCTCTTACCTATGCCTGATATCAAGCGTTTAATAAATAACGCTTGAATCCTTCCATTGTTAAAAAGCTTATACCCAAAATTAGATAATAATACATTGTTAAATAAGGAAGTTAATTATGTTCTGAAGGGAATTTTAAAGGGGCTATGGTGCGCTCAAAATATCCGTGCAATTTGGATATAACGAGTCCATAATTGGTTATGGGAACACCTCTCCGCTCTGCTTCCCGGATTCTATTATTCATCTCTGTTTGATTGAGCATACAAGCACCACAATGAATGATGAGAGCATAATCTTCCAGGTTCTCAGGGAAATCGCTTCCGACAGAAATATCAAAACTCAAATCTTTATGAATATAGTTTTTTAGCCAGTTAGGGATTTTCACTCTACCGATATCATCTTTTTGAGGATGATGTGAACAGGCTTCCGCAATCAAAATCCGATCTCCCTCTTTTAAATCATCAATCTTTTGGCAACCTTTAACCAGTGTTACCAGATCCCCTTTATATCTTGCAAAGAGAATAGAAAAAGTTGTTAAAGGAACTTGAGGAGGAAGTTCTGAGACCACTTTTTGAATCACTTGTGAATCTGTAATAACCAGGTCGGGTTCACTATTTAAGGCAGCTAAAGCTTCTCCTAATTCAAATTCTCTAACCACCGTGGTGACTGCTCTGCTATCCAGCAAATCTCGCAAAACCTGTACTTGAGGAAGAATCAATCTTCCTTTTGGTGCAGAAGCATCTATGGGAGTGACCAGAATAACTCTATCTCCAGGATAAATAATATCACTGACCAACGGTCGCTCTTCTTTACCATAAGAAGATGCCAGTTCAATGATTTTGTCTTTAGCTAAAGTGATGTTGTCTTTTGTTCTTGCTGAAACTGAAACCCACGGTAAATCATTTTGTTGGCAAAATTCTATATTTTGGGGATCAGGCTCTCTGAGGTCCGATTTATTGAAGATAACCAGAACAGGCAATTTCATCTCTTTTAATCTTTGCAAAGCATTTAATTCATTTTTCTGAAAAGGACTGCCATCATTAACAAAGATTGCTATATCAGTCTTAAAGAGCACCTTATATGCTGCTCTAATTCTTTTTTCTCCCAATTCTCCCATATCATCCAGTCCCGCAGTGTCATAAAAAGTGACAGGACCCAAAGGAAGGAGTTCATAGCGTTTAGCTACTGGATCTGTCGTTGTTCCTGGAACTTCAGAAACAATCGCTATCTCCTGATCCGTTAAGGCATTTATAAGGCTGGATTTGCCACCATTACGATTTCCCAGAAAGGTGATAATCAATCTTTCTCCACGTGGTGTACTACTCATTTTTCCTCAAAAATAATTTACTTCCCTTTTAGAGACTAATAAACAAAATCAATCATTTGTCAAGATTCCATTTAACTGAATTTTCTGGCAGATTAACTTTCAGACTGGGAACTATTTCGGTATTTGATAATTAATTCAAACTGTAGAAATAAATTAAACAAATTATAACAGAAAGAATAACATCAAAATATCTTGTTGACATTTTAACTATCCAATATCAGTATGAATTAAATTAATACATCATAAGATAGGTGAATTATGCCAGGGATTAGTTTAGTAAAATCAAAAAATTTAATAAGTAGTCAGTTAGACGCAATTGAAGAATTTCAAAGTAGGTTGAAGCAAACACTACCACATATTTCCTGTGAGATACTTTATCATAATGAAGATACCATAATCCATCAGACCACATATAAAAATTATGAGTTCTATTATCATAAAGTCGGAAACTGGTTAATAAGCCTGGAAGGTATGCGAAATAATATTGATTTTGAAGGTATAACTAATTCTATAAATTTGTTTAACTCAAGAGAAATTTCCAAAGAAGAAATACAAAGCTGGAGAGATAAAACTTTTAATCAATGTAAAACCGACTTTTTCTTTTTAGCCTGTAATCTGGAGACTGGGACAGTTGTTTTTGCCAATGATGATTTAGCAAGAATGCCGGTTTATCTTTTTCATCAAAAAGGTACTTTTATTATCAGTAGAGAATATCCTCTGGTTAAGAGCTTAAATAAAGATTTAATACCAGATAAATTATTTTTAGCTCTATATCTCATTTTTAGATATGTTCCTGGACAAGGAACACCCTATAAAGAGATAAATACTTTAGAAAATAGTTCTACAGGAGTTTATTATCCCGAATCGGATAGTTTAAAAGTGATATCTGATACTTCCAAAAGAATGCCTTTAGAAAGCTTTCATGGGAACCGAAAACAGTTTTTAACTAGTTTAAAGGATAGTTTCGTTTATGCTACAGATGAGTGTTTAGGAGAAAGGAAAGGTCTTTTAGCCTTTTCTGGAGGCCATGATTCACGTTGTGTTGCTGCAGCTTTAAAATTAACTCATAAACCTTTTGTTGCTGCCACTTTTGTTAATGATGATATTTCTTCACGAAATGATATTAAAAGTACAAGGGAATTGGCTGCAATGTTAGACATAGAACATAGAGAGATAGATCTATCACCTGAAGATGAAACACATTATAAGAAGCTTTATAATCTTAAAAATGGATTAAACTTTATGTCTGTGGCTTTTATGATAAACTTCCTTCAGGAACTTAGAAAGGAATTTGATGGTGATTATGTATTTTTCACTGGTGACGGAGGCGATAGAATTATGCAACCTCTACTTCCACCCCAAAAGAAACTTAAAGAGGAGAATATCCTGCTCTATCTTTTCTCAACTCAGGCTTTTTTTGATAAAGAGTATGTTGCATTTCTATTTGATATAAATTCCGCTGATATAGATAACTATTTGATTAATCTTCTGAATAGCTATCCAGTTCCTGGGTGGAATAATAAATACCTATTTTTTGTATTAGCAGAAAATGCAGGAAAATGGTCTTTTGAGGGAGAGGACAGAAATCGCTATTATTATTCATCTAAAACTCCATTCTATAACTTAGATTTTTATAACTTAGCCTTATCTATTCCTTTAAGCTGGAAAAATAATGGAATCTGTTATAGGCAGTTTATGAAAGAATTGGACCCGACTCTTTTAAAAGTTCCTATTGCTGGAGAAAAATTAATTCCTGATACTTGGAATTATTTGCTTTTAAAGAGGATCAAATATTTATTACACTTCTTCCCTTTTCTTATTAATATGAAAAAATATATTATGAAACCGCATACTACTTCTCTTTCTACTATTGATCTTATTCAGCAAAGATTAAAAATTCACAGCCAAAATGATAGGATAAAAGAATTGATGCCCAATTTTAATATCCAGGATTTGTATAATAATAATGATTTAAAAAGAGTACATTTTGCTAATCTTTTTACAGTCCTTATGATGATAACAGAACAATATTAGCTCTCTTTATCTGAGTTCTATTTACCTGTTTAATTTTTCTATTGTGTGAAAACTCAGGATTTAAAAAGATTATTTTTATAAAGATTGGCAGATTAAGGATGGAAGATTTATGTATAAGATCAGCTTAATATTCATTTTTATCGTTATATTTTCTTTACTGCAGGCGGAAATAATTCAAGTAGGAAATGGAACTTTGACCAATCAGAGCTTACCGATTGAAGCTTATCGTTCTTATAGTTATTCTCAACAGGTTTATCCTGCAACACTCATCAATAGAGCCGGTAATATCAGCTCTATTTCCTTTCAATACTCTATTGTCAGTAATCACTTTTTACAAAATAATGGTGAATGGAAAGTCTGGTTAGGTCACACTCCTCGTCAAACCCTATCCACCTTTGTTCCTATAGATAGCTTAATCCTGGTTTACGATGGAGTCTTAAACAATGCAGATTTTTCTGGAAGTTTACCCGGACAGGGCTGGCTACAAATCAATTTTACTACTCCTTTTTATTACAATAATGAAGAAAGTCTGATTATAGCTGTAGATGAAAATAGTCCTGGAGGAAGTTCCACTTCTGATGAGTTTTTATGTACTACCGCACCAGAAGTTCGTGGAATCGTCTATACTGATATAAATACTAATCCAGATCCAGCCAATCCACCTCTTCCACCTATAGAAAACTATTTCTTTGCTCGTAATGCCTATCCTAATGTAAAATTGGAATTCAGTAGCTATGGTTATCTTCCCACTCAGCCTGTTCCCGCTAACGGTGCTACCGAAGTCTCTATTAATACAGGTTTATCCTGGCAAAGTGCTGCCAGTTCTTTTGACCTTTATCTGGGAATAAGTGCTGATAATTTGAATCTGGTAGCACAAAACTTGAGTCTCACAGAATGGTATCCTTATGAGCCCTTTCAGCTCAGACACACTTATTACTGGCAAGTCATTGCTCATCAAGGAGAAAATACATATTCTGGTCCTATCTGGTCCTTTACTACAGCAGGACTGGGAATTGGTGCTCCCCAAAATCTTAGAGGATATTATATTTCCGGAAGAGTGGAATTAAACTGGGAACCTCCTCAAAATGGCAATCCTATACTTTATAGGATTTACAAAAATGGGAATTTCTTTGCCGTATCCTATAATTTGTCCTATCAAGATGCAGAAGTTTATGCAGGACAGACATATTACTATAATGTTAGAGCAGAAAATGCGATTGGAGAAATATCTGACCCTTCCAACACGGTTACAGTCCACATACCTGAAAACATACCTCACCTTATTCTGGAAGAAAGTTTTGAGGAATATTCTCCTTTTAGTGCAAGCATTGGTCAATGGCAGAATCTGGATATAGATTTATCGGAAACCTGGAGCTGGCAGGAAATAGATTTTCCCGGTGAAGGGCAAGCTCACGGATGGATTTCCTTTTTCCCCTTGATGACCACTCCACCATTAACTACTATACAGCCTCATAGTGGTTCAGGAATGTTAGCTTCCTTAGCCAGTATCAATCCTCCTAATAACGATTGGCTTATTTCACCCCAAATATTTTTAGGTAATAATCCGCAACTAAAGTTCTGGGCTCGTTCTCATACTTCTGATTATGGTCTGGAAAGATTGAAGGTTATGCTTTCTAACACTGATACCAATCTTGTTCATTTCCTACCTCTACATACAGGAAACTGGATTTCAGTACCTGCAGAATGGACAGAATATACCTTTGATTTAAGGACCTGGGAAAATCAATCAGTCTATCTTGCTTTTAATTGTGTATCCTGGGATGCTCTAACACTTTATCTGGATGATATAGTCATAACTGGAGAAGGAGGTTATGTTTCAATAAATGATGAAGTTATATCTTCTTCTGGTTTTATAGTATATCCCAATCCAGCTCATGGTAATTTCACTGTGCATAGTTCCAATAAAGTTCCTTTTAATATAGAGATATATGATATCAGAGGCAGGAAACTAATAAGCATTAGACAAATAACTGAATTTAAACAGGATAAGTATCTTCCAGAGCTTCCCGCAGGAATCTATCTAATTAATCTTGAATCAGCAAAAGAAAGATTCCAGAGAAAAGTGGTTATACTTCCATAAAGGCAAAAATGCCATCATTTGATATAGAAGCTTTTATTTATTCACTTCTGACCGATGAAAAATTCAGAACTCAGATAGTTGCACAACAGGAACTTGAACCCAAAGAAGCTATCTGGACAGATTTTCCTTCACAAAGCAATCTTGATTTACTTTCAATGCTTAAGAAAAGAGGGATAGCTAAGCTCTATGCCCATCAAAAAGATGCTATTGAAACAGCATTGAAGGGAGAAAATGTAGTTTTAACCACAGGTGTAGCCAGTGGTAAAAGTTTATGTTATCAATTTCCTATTCTTCAGACTTTGCTACTTTCTCCTGAAAGTAGAGCACTACTGCTTTTTCCTACCAAAGCTTTAGCTCAAGACCAGAAGCAAAAGATGCAAAGTTTGATTCAGGGATTGATGCAAGAGAATTCCAGTATACCTCCAATTTACACTGGAATTTACGATGGAGATACCGAAGTTGGAGCGAGAAGAAATATCCGAAATAAAGCTCATCTAATTTTTTCGAATCCTGATATGCTACATCTGGCAATTTTACCTAATCACTATCTCTGGAGTAACTTTTTTGCTAACTTAAAATGGATAATACTGGATGAAGTTCATATCTATAGAGGTGTGTTTGGATCGCACTTTGCGAATGTCATTCGTCGTTTAAAAAGGATTTGTGAATTTTATGGAAGCTCTCCCCATTTTATTTGCACTTCAGCCACTGTTGCTAATGCTAAAGAACTTACAGAAACTTTACTGGAAGAATCTGTTCATCTGGTAGCTAAAGACTGTTCCCCTCATAACAAAAGAGTGTTCTTCATTTTAAATCCTCCCATAGTAGATTATGCTTTAGGAATCAGAAGAAGTGCTTTAATGGAATCTACCATTTTAGCTAAACGCTGGTTACAGCATAAAGGCCAGGCTATTCTTTTTTGCAGTTCCAGAAGAAGTGTGGAAATAGTCTATCTGTATCTTAGCAAGAGTGATAAATATAAAGATAGGATAAGAAGTTATAGAAGTGGATACTTAGCAGAACACAGAAGAGAGATAGAAAAAGATTTAAGAGAAGGGAAAATCAATCTGGTTATTTCTACTAATGCCTTAGAACTGGGAATTGATATAGGAGGTTTGGATGCTGTTTTTATGAATACTTATCCTGGAACTATAGCTGCTACTCGTCAACAAGCTGGCAGAGCAGGAAGAAAAAACAATACAGCACTTGCAATCCTGATAGCTGGAGCTAATCCCTTAGACCAATACATCTGTCAGCATCCAGAATATCTCTTTGAAAACAATCCAGAAAATGCACTCATCTCTCCTGACCATTCAGAAATACTTCAGAGTCAGCTTTTATGTGCTATCCAGGATCTTGCTTTAATGGAAAATGAAGGTTTCGGAACTCTGGGAAGTGAACATATTTTCCCTTATCTTCAGGTTTTACTAAAAGAAGGCAAAATCAAAAAAGCAAATGGGCGCTATATCTGTGCTCCTGAAACTTATCCAGCTGCAGAAGTGTCCCTTCGCAATCTTTCCAGCCAGGTTGAGATTATCTCTAATAATGAAGTTATTGGAACAGTTGATGCTGCCAGTGCTCTCTGGATGGTTCATCCTCAGGCAATTTATCTGGATAAAGGTGATACCTGGCAGGTTACTAACCTTGACCTGGAGCATAATAAAGCAGAAGTAAAACCTGTTCAGGTGAACTATTTCACTCAGGCTACTCGCCAAACTGTTATAGAATGCAAAAACCTCTTGAAAAAGGAAAATTGTGGTAGTTCCGATAAATACTTTGGTCAGGTGACAGTAACCACCACCATTACTGGTTTCAAAAAGCTAAAATTTTTCTCTCAGGAAATTTTAGAGAGGGTAGAACTGGATTTACCTCCTACTAAACTGGAAACAATTGCCTGGTGGACGGGAATTTCTCCTCAAATCATAGATAAAGTTAAAGAACAGGGCTTATGGAATTCAGAACCAAATGACTATGGAAAAAACTGGCAAGAGATAACTAAAGCAATCAGAAAAAGAGATGGTTATCGCTGTCAGCATTGTGGTGCAATTGAAAAGGATGCTCCTCATCATATTCATCATATCATACCTTTTCGTAAATTTGATAATCCGGAAGAGGCAAATAAGCCTGCTAACTTAGTAACTTTATGCCCGAGATGTCATCGTTTAGCTGAACAAGCTGTTCAAATACAGAATGGAGTTTCCGCTACTGGCTATCTCTTAGTGAATCTTGCACCTTTCTTTTTAATGTGTGACCGTCAAGACCTGGATGTCTTTTGTGAAGATAAATCTGTTCTTACTCAGAACAATCCTGTTATCCTCATCTACGATAATATTTCAGGAGGAATTGGTCTTTCCCGCAAACTTTATGACCTGCATACTCAAATTCTGGAAGCAGCATTAGATTTAGTGTCTAAATGTCCTTGCAAAGAAGGCTGTCCATCCTGTGTTGGACCAGTAGCAGAAAATGGTGTTGGTGCTAAAGCATACTCTATTGCATTATTGCAGGAATTAATTAAAAGCATCACTACCTGATTATCCTTTGTGCTTTATTCTCTTTCAATTTATCCCCAAACAATTTGACATTAAAAGTTAGTATTATTTATTTTGCTGGTTTTGCCAATTTTTCTTTCTTAATTTGCTGTCTTTCTTCCCAGAGTTTATCAGCCACTGGAGCCCATTTTTGAGCCGCAAGTTTAGTTTTAGAACAGAGTTCTTCTACCGGTTCAGGTCCTTCTAATTGGGTGGAATAAGCATTAGCATTATTCACCATTTCAATCAAGACTTCCGGATTATCTAAAAGAGGACAGGGACGTAAAGGATTGGGATTGAAGGGTTGATGCTTTTTATATTCCCTGAAAAGTGGTGCCTGTAAAGCTTCCAGAAGAGATACTTTATGGATATTAACATTAGCATAATGGATGAAAGCACAAGGTTCCACATCACCAGCAGCATTGATATGGAGATAGCTTCTGCCTCCAGCAATGCAACCATGAGCAGTTTCTCCATCATTCCAGAAATCCAGAGCTATAATAGGTTTGTTTTTTCTTATTTCCTGAACTCTTTTATACATATAAGCACGCTGTTCTGGAGTGGCAATCAGGTCTAACTGAGCATCTTTACCAATTGGAATATAGGTAAAATTCCAGGCAAAACGACAACCACGAGCTATCATTTCATCTACAAACTCATCAGAAGCCACACTTTCAGTATTGTAATGGGTATAACAGGTGGAATAGCCATAGAAGAGTTTATGCTTCTTCATTAAATCCATAGCTTCTACCACTTTTTTATAAGATCCCTCACCTCTTCTCATATCGGTATTTGCTTCATTACCTTCAATAGAAAAAGCCAGAGTAAAATTACCCACTCTTCTGATATCCTCGCATAACTGTTCATCCACTAAAGTGCCGTTAGTAAAGGCAAAGAAATAGCTATCCTGATACTTTTCACAGAGACGAATGATATCTTGTTTACGAATCAAAGGTTCTCCTCCAGAAAAAAGAAACCAATAAATCCCTAATTTTCTTCCTTGCTGACACAGAGAATCTAAAACATCATAGGAAAGATTGTGCTGTTTCCCATATTGAGCTGCCCAACAACCAACACAATTAAGATTACAAGCACTCGTTGGGTCTATTAAAAGTGCCAAAGGAACATTGCAATTATACTTTTCCTTAATCTTATCCCGTTTAGGTCCACCTACAAAAGCAACATTAACCAGGAAGCATTCTGCCAGTTTCTGAAGTGATTTATTGTCTACTTCCTTGAATAAATCTTCAGTAAATTTCTTCCAGACATCACTCTCTCCCATCAAAGCATCTGCTATAATGTCCATCACATCCGAATATTTATGCCCTCTATCCAGTTTTTGAACTAACGCTACTATTTTAGAAATCTTTTTAACAGGATCACTGGTCAAATATTTCACCAATTGATCCACCGCTATTTGACGCATACCTTTCATAATCAGAACCTCTAATTAACTAAAATATAAGAAAATACTATGTTCTTATTATGTTTTTTAAGGTTTTAAAAGAGCAGATAAACTTCTTACTTTATTCTTCTCTTTATATAATGTTTCTTAAATATATTTTAGTTTTATAAAAGCATTATGCAAACAAAATAATTAACTACATTAAACTCTTTACTTATTAAAGATCTATCCGGAGAAGCGCATTTTCTCCTTATATTTTAATTGGAACCCCAAAACAGATGATAAGAAGAAGTACCTTTATTATTTTAATTCAACAAAATATGAGCATTTTTTTATTGACAAAAATAGATAAAGGCTTATAATGTATTAAGAAAATAAAAGCTAAGGAGTCGTCATGAAAATAGATTGTTTCTTGCGCATTGGCTGTTGCCGGGAAGCTCTTTATGCCAGATGTTTTAATGGCATCTGGACGGACGATAAGGAGGTATTGCTACAACTTTCCGTTTTTAGCGCAACATTGAAACCTCTGTGATCGGAAACTTAGTTCAGCTAAACGCCTGATAAGTTTCCGAAGAAGGATATTTCCCAAAATCCGAGTTCTTCGGATTTTCCTTTTATGCCTTCAAAAAAATAAAACTACAGAGGTGAAAAAATGCAAGCATTAGGCAGACAAATTTTAGCAGAATTCTATGAATGTGATGAGGACATTCTGCGTGATGAAGAAGCTATTCGCAAAGCAATGTTAGAAGCTTGTGAAATAGGAAAAGCTACAGTAGTAAGTGATACTTTCCATTCATTTAGCCCTTATGGTGTTAGTGGAGTAGTGGTAATTGCTGAATCTCATGTGGCTGTCCATACCTGGCCTGAATATGGATATGCTGCTGTAGATATCTTTACCTGTGGTCAAACTATTTCTCCCTGGGATCTCTTTAAGCACCTGCAAAAATGTTTTAAAAGCAAACATACCAGTAATATGGAATTGAGAAGAGGGCTTTTTGATACCGGAGATGAACCAATAAAACATAAACCTTATTGAAAAATTATGAGTTATTGGCATATAGATTATCAAAGTAAATATCAAGCCTTGACCTTTGAGGTTACCGAGGTCTTGAAAAGCATCCAGAGTCCTTACCAAAAGATTGAAGTGGTAGAGACTCCAGCTTATGGAAAAGTGCTCTTGTTAGATGGTGATTTGATGCTGACAGAAAAGGATGAATTTGCTTATCATGAAATGCTCGTCCATCCTACAATGTTCACTCATTCTCATCCCCAAAAAATACTTATTATCGGTGGTGGCGATTGTGGAACTTTAACCCGGGTTTTACAACATAAAATGGTAGAAAAAGTAGTATTGGTAGAACTTGATGAGATGGTCACTCAAGTCTCTCAAGAATATTTCCCTCAGCTAGTTTCCTCAGCTCAAGACCCGAGAGTGGTATTAATCTTCACCGATGGTATTAAGTATGTACATAATTGCACGGATAAGTACGATGTTATTTTGGTGGATTCTACTGATCCCATTGGACCCGCAGAAGGTCTTTTCCGCCTACCCTTCTTCCAGGATTGCTACCAAATTCTGGAAGAGGATGGCATTTTATGTCTCCAATCTGAAAGTCCCTGGATTCCTGAATTGGCAGAACTTATCTCTCAAGTTAATCTAGATTTAAAATCATTATTCCCTCTGGTAAAAGCTTATGTAGCTGCAATTCAAACCTATCAAGCAGGTTTGTGGCTTTTCCAGTTAGCTTCAAAAAAATATAATCCTCTCTCTAATGATATAGAAAGTAAAATCAAAGAAGCTGATTTAAAAACTAAATATTACAATTCAAAACTACATTATGGTGCTTTTATTCTTCCTACTTTTGTAAATGAAATTCTCAATGAACCATTATAAGATAATATAGGAAAGGTCAATACCATCAAGATGAGATTGACTCTTATAACATATATAAATTAAATATGTTATAACCCTCCAAAATTTTTTAGCAGTCTACTTATTAAACTGCTAATTTTACTTGCCCTTTTACTTTTTTTACTTATCTTTTTATTAAAAGGAGTTGAATATGAACGCACAAAGGTTTACTATAAAAAGTCAAGATGCCCTACAGGGAATGCAACAGATTGCAGAAGAAAATGGGCACCAAGAGATAAAAGATTTACATTTACTAGCCGCAATGCTAAAAGAAACGGAATCTTTAGTGATTCCGGTGTTGCAGAAGCTAGAAGTAAATACTACTGATCTGGAAAGAAAAGTAGAAGATGCCTTAAAAAAATTGCCCAAGGTAAGTGGTGGTCAGGTTTATCTTGCTCAGGAAGTTCTGGATATCTTACACCAGGCTGAAAGAGAAGCAGACCAGTTACAGGACGATTATATCAGTCTGGAGCATATTCTTTTAGCGTTAGTAGAAAAAGGTAAAGAAGCAGCTAGATTACTTCAAAATGCTGGAGTAACTCCAGATAAACTACTTTTAGCTTTAAAAGAGTTAAGGGGTAATCAGCGCGTTACTGACCAGAATCCTGAGGCAAAATATCAGGCATTAGAAAAATATACTCGGAATCTCACCCGACTTGCTCGTCAGGATAAGTTAGATCCCGTAATAGGAAGAGATGAGGAGATTCGTCGTACCATTCAGATTCTTTCTCGCCGAAGGAAGAATAATCCTATCCTTATCGGTGAACCTGGTGTAGGTAAAACAGCTATTGTAGAAGGATTGGCAAGACGAATAGTGAATGGAGATGTCCCAGAAAATTTGAAAGATAAAGAGATTCTGGAACTGGATATGGCTGCTCTTTTAGCTGGAGCAAAGTTTAGAGGTGAGTTTGAAGAGCGATTAAAAGCAGTACTTTCAGAAGTAGAAAAGTCTGAAGGTCGTATTATCCTTTTTATTGACGAGATTCATACTGTAGTAGGAGCAGGTGCAGCAGAAGGAGCGGTAGATGCTTCCAATATGCTCAAACCTGCATTAGCAAGAGGTACTTTACATTGTATTGGTGCTACTACAATTGATGAATATCGTAAACATATAGAAAAAGACCCCGCCCTGGAAAGACGTTTTCAGCCAGTGATGGTTCAGGAACCCAGTGTGGAAGATACCATTTCTATTCTTCGTGGAATTCGTGAGAAATATGAGATTCATCACGGTGTACAGATTACCGATACAGCACTTGTAGCTGCTGCAGTTTTAAGTGACCGTTATATCTCAGATAGATTTCTCCCCGATAAAGCCATAGACCTTATAGATGAAGCCTGTGCAAAACTGCGAATGGAAATGGATTCTATGCCCACTGAATTGGATGAAGTGGAACGTAAACTTCGTCAGCTGGAAATAGAAAAATATTCTCTCGCCAAAGAAGAAGACAAACTCTCCAAACTGCGTCTGGAAAAGATTAATGAAGAAATAGCAGAACTCACTGAAAAACGCAACACTTTACGCCTGAGATGGGAAAACGAGAAAAAGTTATTTGAACGAACTCGTGCTTTGAGAGCTGAAATTGAATCCTTAAAATTACAGGCTGATAAAGCAGAGCGTGAAGGTGATTATGAAACCACAGCAAAATTGCGTTATGGAATAATTAAAGAAAAAGAAAAGGAATTAGCTGAGCTTATCAATCAACGCGAGAATGCCTCTGGTGATTATGAGCCACTAATCAAAGAAAAGGTGGATGAAGAACTCATCGCAGAAATTGTCTCTAAGTGGACTAATATACCAGTGTCTAAACTTATACAAAGTGAGATGGAAAAGCTACTCCATCTGGAAGAGATCCTTTCTCAGCGAGTTGTTGGACAAAAAGAAGGCATCACTGCTCTGGCAAATGCTATTCGGCGTTCCAGAAGTGGCTTAAGTGATACCAATCGTCCTATCGGTTCTTTCCTCTTTTTAGGGCCAACAGGAGTAGGTAAAACTGAGCTGGCAAAAGCTCTGGCAGCTTACCTCTTCGACACTGAAAAAGCTATGATCAGGCTGGATATGAGTGAATTTATGGAAAAGCACTCAGTTTCTCGTTTGATTGGGGCTCCTCCAGGTTATGTTGGGTATGAGGAAGGTGGTTATTTAACGGAAGGAGTTCGTCGGAGACCCTACTCGGTTATCCTATTTGATGAAATAGAAAAAGCTCATCCTGATGTGTTTAATATCCTTTTACAAATTCTGGATGATGGAAGACTCACAGATGGAAAGGGAAGAACTGTAGATTTCCGTAATACTATCATCATAATGACTTCCAATATTGCCTCACAAGAGATTTATGAAGCAGAGGATCTGGAAGCATTACGACCTCATTTGATGAGTATTCTACAACAATATTTCCGTCCTGAATTCTTGAACCGTTTAGATGATATTATTATCTTCCATCGTCTTAGCCGTGAGAATATAAGAGATATTGTAAAAATCCAGCTCAATCAACTGGCAGAAAGAATTAAAGAAAAAGGCATAGAACTTAGCTGGACTGATGCATTGGTGGATTATCTGGCTACGGCTGGATATGATCCTCAATATGGTGCACGTCCTTTAAGAAGATTGATTCAAAAAGAAGTTGAGGACCAAATGGCAAGGGCTATAATTGCGGGTAAAGTTGGACCTCAAATTAAGCTGGATTATCAGAATGGCTCTGTAATCATTAGCTAAAATAAATATAATGAAAGCCGCTTCCGGACTAAGGAAGCGGCTTTTCTTCTTAGGTAACAATCCTAAAACTATAAATATCTCAACATTTCACGATCTATTACACCTGCATAAAGTTCTATATATGGTTTGACTGGACTATTATTTATTTTGGGAAAAAATACCTCTTCTACTTGAAAAAAACCTACTGAAGCATTCATTTCAACCGTAATAGCAATAGGTTTTTCTTCCCCTTTATGAATCCGAACTTTTTGAATGGCACTAGCAGAAGTGCGATGAATATCTCCCACCCGGGGTTCACTGGAAAGCATAGCAGGAATTCTTGCTCTACCTTTTTCCATATCACTTCCATCTCCAATTAATACCAGACCTGCTTCCAGAGAATGGATATGTTTTGTTGCCATATGACCAAAGATTCCCTCAATGGTAATGGCTTTAATAGCTGTCTTTGTCATCAGCTCTTCAGGGCTGTATATTGCATTTAAGATACGATCTATAAAAGGAATAGCTAACTGAATAGAGAGGATTTCGTGAGAATCTCGCGCTATAGACATACCCAGGTCATGTAATAAAGAAGATAGAAGAACCGCAGTTAGTGAGTCTTCTGCTTTTCCCACTCCTTCTTTTTCCAGATTCATTTTGATACCTGCTTCATTGAGTAATTTGAACATCTGAATAGCATTTAAAGTAGCTTTACGCATATGGACTGGTCCATGGTCATTATAACCTAATCTTTTGATAGCTACAATATTAGCATATTCTTGTATAGTCTGAAGTTCAGGGTCATCAAAAATCATTTGCACTGCCTCTAATGGCTTGCCTTGTAACATTTTTAGTATTCTTGTTTCCAGATTCGTTTGTTTAATTGATTTATACATCTTTTTCCGCTCCTAAAATTTGCTTTTAACTCTTAAGATAATACTAGTTACACTACTAACTACCGCTATAGCTAAAGCTATCGTTCCAGAAATCAACAAAACTTTATATAGATTTTGAGAAGTGACTGTGCTGTTTCCAGCAATATAAGCTTGCATAGCATAATAAAGATTACTCCCGGGAACAAGAGGAATAATAACACAGGTTACAAATACAGATACTGGTATCTTACTTAACCTTGCTACAATCTCTGAATAGATACAAACGAGTAGCACTGAGAAAAAGACAGAAAAAAGCAAAGACTCACTAAAATAAAGAAATATGAGATAAAATGCCCAGGTCAATCCTCCACCGAGTGCTATCAAAAAAATTTTCCAGCCTCTTAAATTAACTCTTATAGAAAACCCGAGAATGGATAGTGCAGACCAGCAGAATTGCATCATAGTTAGATGGTCAAAAGGTCGCATTTTTACATACCCCACAGTTCAAACAGTTTTAGCATTATACCACTTCCAGCAGCAATAGCAATAGCTAAAAATAAAGCTTCCACACCTCTTGCAGTTCCAGAGACAAGGTCTCCACTCATAGCGTCACGAATGGCATTAACAAAACTTAAACCTGGAACTAATAGCATTATTCCCCCGATAATTATGTTATCCAGTTTTATATAGGGAACCCAGATATCTAGGACTTTGGCAAAAACTACTACTAAAGCAGCTCCCAGAATATGGAGGAGAAAATTATTTAGTTTTAAATTCCCCAGAAGTTTTAAAGATAGACTTACCAGCACACCAACCGTGTAAGCAACGGCAAATTCCATCCAGCTACCTCCAAATAAAAGGCAGAAACTTCCGCTGGTCAAGCCTCCACAAAGAATAGTAAACCAGTCAGGCCAGGCTTTTTCCTTTTCAATATGTTTTAGCTCTTCTCTAAATTGATCCGCATTCCAGTAACATACTCCTTCTTTACAGTATTGTCTTTCCATATCGTTTACCAGATGACTAATTTTAGTTATTTTCCCCAGATCCGTTTGCCTGTTTTCTATTCTCTTAATACTGGTGGTGATATTTTCTTTACTTTCAGAAACAGTAAGAAAAATACCCGTGGGTGTTACAAAAGCTTCAGTTTCAGGATAACCAAAAATTTTACAGACCTTGCACATCATAAGTTCCACTCTATTTGCCGTAGAACCATTTTGAAGCAAGATTCTGCCAATTTCCATACTAATTTCAATAGTCTCAGATAGAGTTAATCTATTCATTTATCTTTAATCTCAGTATATTTTAAAATCTCTTCTGGCATCCCCAGAATTCTTGCCACATTTATAGCATTCAAGGGTGGAGCTTCATTCTTTTTCAGACGCTTAATGCTATAGTCCATTGCCTCATTGAGAATTTTTAGCCTCTCATTAGCATCTCTAGGATTTTGAGCTTTAATTTTATTCAGATTTAAACCTGCTATACTATATTGAGTAACTTTGGGAAGCATTGTAGGTGCAGAAAAATGCGTTGCAGCAATACTCATATTTCTTGTGGTAGCAAGATATTGTAATACTGCAGAGACAAGAAGTTCGCCTTCAATTGGATTAGTACCACGAGCAAATTCATCTAAAAGAAATAGATTTGTACCAGATTGCTGTATAGCCTGAGTGAAAGATACCACTTCCCTTCCAAAACTACTTAAATCCGCATTATTATCTGTCTCCGATTGATTATACCAGATGTGTTTAAATAATGGTAATTCTGCACTTTCGCAGGGAAGAGGAATACCATAGTGAAGTAGAGTGCAAAACTGACCTATAGTTTTTAAAACCGTAGTTTTCCCTCCCATATTAGGACCTGTTAAAAGAGAAACAGAACCACTAAATTCATAATCTACAGGTTGATATTTTCTACCCATACTTTCTAGATGTCGTTTTAAAGGAAGATTAACTGCTTTTTTAACTATGATGGCTTTTTTATGCCAGACAACCGGTATAGAACAGTTGTACTTAAAAGCAAAGTTGCTCAAAAGAATTTTCCATGCTCCCCTTCTTAAAGATAGCCAGCTTAAAAATATTTCACTTTCCCATTCCCGGTAAATATCGGTCAATTCTTGTAATACATAATGTTCTTCTGCTTCCAATTTCTCCTGAAGATTATTTATTTTCTTTTTAAGTTCCAGACAATGTTCATCATCAGCCAGAGCAAAACTATAATTTGCCACATTCTCTGCAGTTAAAACAAAATAGGGAGAGTGAATTATCCGGTCAGCCAATTCCGTTTCAGCTCGTGAAACTGTGAAACTGTCTTTAAGGTAAGGAATCTGCAATTCCTTTTTGGCTTTTTCAAGAAGCTGTGTATGGGACTCTTTTAATTCTTGTATCAGTTTCAGTTGCTTATTCAGGATATCTCCTATTTCGTCAGAATAGGCTGAGGAAATAACAAATATGGGCAAACCGAAACCTTCAGGGTCCAGTATCTCAAAAAATTCGGTAAGATCCTTTAAATCACAAAAGATATCTAACCAATCTTGCTTTTCCAAAAAATAGTATAATTGATTATAGTAATAAATATATTCTTTTATTTCATATAATTGATGTAAGGTTAAAATCTTAACATTTTTATGTAGAGGAAACTCTAAATTGGGAATAAACGCTAAAAGTTCCAGCATAGTCTTCAATTTAGATTTATGCGAAGAAAGCTTTTCCATAATTAGTTCTAAGTTTTTATAATGAATGGATAAGAGAGAATAATCGTAATAATCTTCAGGATATTCAGTTAAATATTCCTTTTTAACTGATTGAAGAAATTCACCTTCTGCCTCAATCAGTTCTAATATCTGAGGTACTCCCAAAACATCTTCCATCTGAGTAGACATAAAATTCAATCTCCACTAAGTTATTAAATTACTTTATGTTTTGATTTCATTCAGATGTCAATCTTTTTGTGTAAACGGATGATAGATAGTCCCATCGGCAGTGCTACAAATCCTTTGGGCATAAAGCTGAAAATTATACATCGGTTCAGGATGAGGAAAATTCCATTGATTTCTACGACCAACAGATATCCATACTTCTTCTGGAAGAACGGCTCTAACAAATTCTCTACTACTGGAACTTTTACTCCCGTGATGAGCTGCTTTTAAATAGTCAGCTTTAAGTTCATCTGGATAATGTTGGAGCATATAAGATTCTGCATTAATATCAGCATCTCCAGTAAAAAGATAGCGCTTCCCCTCGTATTCCATTCTTACTACCAGTGAAGAACTATTGGAGGTAGCAGGATAATAGTATTTAGCCGGATGTAAAAATTTAAGTTTTGCCTCTCCAACTCTGTAACTGATGGTATCTTCAATACAATGAATGTTAACCTTATTCAATAGTGCAGAATTTTCCCATTCCTTCCATCGTTCATCTGAAATGGTTTCATCTGTTACTGCAATATTTTTTACTTTTAAACTACTTACTATATCAGGAAAACCACCAGAATGGTCGGAATCCAGATGAGTTAAAATTAACCAATCTATTTCTTTTATATTTTTGCGGTTCATCCAGGGGAGTAATTTTTGTGAAGCCCAGCTTTTTTCTGAAGTTCTATAATGTGGACCTGTGTCAATCATAATCCTTTGTCCCTCATTAAAAGAGATTAAGATACAATCTCCATTACTACAATTGAAAAGATAGATACCCCTATCAGCTGGATGATGAAATTGAGGAATAATTATTAAAATTACACCTGATATACAGATAACAAGATTTTGCCAGCGTATCCTCAATTTCTTGAACATAGAAAGTCCACCCATTATCACCAGAATACAACCAGCTAATTGTAATCCAGTGATCCAGTGATTTTGTAGATAGAAAGGCAAACTTGCAACAAACTCAGTCCAACGATTAAAGATATAAAGAAGAAAACGATAGGAATTAAGAAGAGAAGCAGAAATTAAGTTTCCAGACGGAATTATTAGAATAATAAAACTTAAAATCAAAATAACTCCAGAAAGAGGAACTCCTAATATATTACCAATTATACCATTTAGCGAAGCAGTACCAAAATAATATAGCGTTAAGGGCATTACTGCCAGACCAACAACCAGATTCATTAGCAATAAATCAAAAAAATTATTCATTTTATTGCGTATATTTAAAGCTGGTAAATCCTTTGCTTTTATCCATTCAATATAGGGAAGACCCAGTATTATCACTCCCACACAAAGAAAAGTAAGCTGCAATCCTATATCAAATAATTGTTCAGGATTTATAGCAGTAATTATTAATAAACTTAATGCCAGAAGTTGTGCACCACCAAGTGGAATATTTCTCCAGCGTGCAATTATCATCAAGCCTATCATCAAAATAGAGCGTAAAACTGGCGGTGCCCAGTAATTTAACGCAGCATAAAAGATTATCAAAATGAGAAATACGGTTTCCGCAATTTTGGGAGGTAAGAAAGCTCGTAAAAGGATCATACATACTGCATAAATAAACCAGATATGCAATCCACTAACTACAATCAAATGAATCATTCCACTTCGGGTTAAATTATCCCGGTATTTACCTTTAGCAGAAGTATCGGAAAAGAGTAGTGCTTTTGCAAACTCAGCTTCATCTCCCATCTTATTTTCCAGATTCGCCAGCAATTTTGTACGCCATAACGCTATAGAGAATAAAGAGTTATCTGTTTTATCCACTTTTAAATTCTGCCTGATATAAGCACGAGGAAGAGTGGGATACATATCCAAAACTGCATCTTTTGCTGCTGGGATAATTTCTAATAATGCAGAATATTCCTGTCCTGGTATTAATTTACAATCGCTATATAAAAGTAGATTTTCCCTGATCTTAATTCCAGCAATTTCATTTAATTTTATCTCATAAAGATTTGTTTTGGATGATATTAAATTGGTAACCAAAAATCTTGAATCTTGTTGAATATGAGACCTGTTTTTAAATACTTCTTCTAAAACTGAAGTTTGTTGAGCAACTGTCCATCGCATTCCACCTAAAAGAAAACAAATACCCAGTATCAAATATATACGAGCAGATTTTAATAAAATAGCCAGAATAAACAATACCAGTGCTATAATTGCTTGCCAGATAAAGGGAATGGCTATTGCCCGGGATACAGCAATACCTCCACACCATAATAGAACAGGAAGGAAAAGAGGTGCAGGTTTATTATGCTGAAGCATTTCTATTTAATTCAGAAATCAAGTGTAAAAATATTCTATCAAAATGCTCATTTTAGACCTGTGTCTATAAGGATAATCCTATCATAATTAAAGATATGAAAAAGCTACTTATTCTCATATATATTCTTTCACTTTCCTAAAGTTTGATAATTTAATTTAATTTTATTTATTCAAATAAGCTGTCAATAAAATTTACGAATAGCCTTATAAATCCATTTATGAAAATTGCCTCTTTCTATTTTAATCATCACAATTGAAATAATTAATTATCATTCTTATGCTGATAGCAAGCTCACTTTTCTATCTCTATTTTTTTCCTACATCCTGAGCTTTATTAGCTAATTAAAATCTGCCTTATGGGTAACTTATGTCCACTTTCGGACATAAGCTGGACATAAGCTCCACATCACTTGGACATTACTTATTTATAAAGAGGGAGTAATTAAATAATTTGCAGTGTAATATAAATAGCAGAGTAAATAGAGAAGAGGGATAATAGATAATTTGAGCAAAAAACTTGACAGAAATATCAAGTTCAATTTTTTTGATATTTTAGACGCGAGGTGGAGCAGCTGGTAGCTCGTCGGGCTCATAACCCGAAGGTCGAAGGTTCGAATCCTTCCCTCGCTACCATTTTTTTATACCGGTATAATAACCGGGTTTTTTCTCTTTAAAAGGTAAGCGGGCGGTGTAGCTCAGCTGGTCAGAGCGTCGGAATCATAATCCGCAGGTCCGGGGTTCAAATCCCTGCACCGCTACCAAAAAATGCGCCAGTAGCTCAGCAGGATAGAGCAGCAGCCTTCTAAGCTGCGGGTCGGGGGTTCGAATCCCTTCTGGCGTGCCATCTCATTAGATACTTAAATAATATCTTTGTGGTGGGTGTAGTTCAACTGGCAGAGCACCGGATTGTGGTTCCGGGCGTTGTGGGTTCGATCCCCATCACCCACCCCATTCTTTTTGTATGTCAACATCAGATAAATACTTCTTAGGAATAGATATTGGTGCATCCAGTGTCAAATATGGATGGGGTAATAGTAAAGTAGGTTTACAGTATTTTAATAAACAAGAACTCCACCTCAAAACCCTCCCATTTTTGAAAAATATTATCTCCGAAATCCTAAATATTGCCTCTGATAATCTTAGCTGGAATAATCTAAAAGCTATAGGTATAGGAACTCCTGGAACAATAGACCAGAATGTTCATCAAATAGTGGGAGTAAATCCTAATCTACCTTTTCTGGTAAATTTTGATATACGAAACCTGATTCCTGAAAGTATAAAGCTTCCTGTATACTGGGATAATGATGCAAACTTGATGTGTTTTGCAGAAGCCTGGCTCAGAGATTTTAAAAAAGATATTATTGGCATAACTATCGGAAGTGGTATTGGTTGTGGATTTGTTCAAAAAGATAGAATATTCCATGGTTCTCATGGTTATGCTATGGAATTGGGGCATATATGTATAATACCTGGAGGAGAATTATGTTCTTGTGGTAGAAAAGGTTGCGTTGAAGCATATTCTTCCGTGGACGGTCTTAAAAGAAGAATCAGTTCACTGGAAATACCTTTTTCCAAAACAGAATCTTCCTTAGAAATTAAAGATTTGCTCCATTTAGCGGCAATAGACCCTAAGGCTAATCACATTTTAGAGGAAGGATTATTTATTCTTGCACAGGGCATCGCCAATCTTTGTGTGCTGCTCGACCTGGAAATTATTGTCCTAGGAGGCGGTGCAATGGAAGGAAATCTGTATGATTGGGAAAAACTTCAGAAAAAAATTATAGATTTTATGCCGATGATTAATGCAGAACACACCAGAATTGAAAAAGCTTTAGCAGGAAATAGAGCAGGAGTTTTAGGTGCTATTATACTGGCAGAATCTGCTAATAAAGTTGTTTAGGAATAAAATATGCATATAATATATATAATAGGATTCAAGGAGAGTATAAAATGAAAAAGATATTATTAGTCATAGCAATGGGTCTTTTAATGCTGACTATGTTATCAGCAAAAGAGATGAATGCCTTAAATGAAATAGTGATTGATCCCAATCCGATGTATGATTATACAAATATAACGGTAAGTTTTAATTACCCGGTTGAGGTTCAAATAAGTATTGAAACTGAAAGTGGTAAAGTGATTAAAACTCTTTATAGTGGTATGATAAAAAATAATCTTCGTATGGGTTGGGATAGAATTGGAGATAATGGCACCTATACACCTTCTGGAGAGTATTATTTAATAGTTCGTTATAACCAGAGATTTACTTCTGTTAAGAGGACAATGATACTCAGGTAATTAAATAACAATAGAGTAAATTACCGGACTACGAAGTCTAAAGCGTAAGCTACAAATCTTTTTTGCAATTAAATTTGTTATTAACTATTATTGTAATTTTATTATTATCTGTAATCCAATAAGTTAGAGTAGTTATTCTCCCCTTAGCTAAGTTATTCCTTGACAGATTTTGAGAATTCTAATTTTATAGTATCAGTTTGGGAAATTGTTTTTTTATTTAAGAACAGATTCCCATTATGATATATAAATGATTCGTTATTCTTATATACATAGAAAGCGTAAAGTTATAATATTGGAATAGTATGAAGTTATTCACAAATGTCTCACTTCCGACATCCTCGGCTGCTTTTAAACGGGTTAATGTCCTGTTTAATGAAACTATAATCAAGATTTCCAGTGATGATATCCAATCAGATGAGTTATCAGAAGTAATAGATCTTAAGGGGAAAATTTTACTTCCTGGAGCTGTTGATGCACATAGCCATATTATAACTGAAAAAGACGCTGAAAAAAACCTTGCTCATATCACTAAATCTGCCTTATTGGGTGGATGGACAAGTTTTGCTGAATTGAGTTACTTTAATCCAAAACCCATTTTCCATTTAGAAGATATTAGATACTGGCAAGAGCTAATAGAAAGAAATTCCTTTCTGGATATGGCACTTTGGGGTAATGTTAATATTGCCTCCTATCCTTATCATGCAGAAGCAGCTCAACAATTATGGTCTCAGGGAATAGTGGGTCTGGCACTTTTATATCCTTCTCCTAATCAACACATTCCTACACTATCTTTTTCAGAAATAATGGACCTTTTCCTGGATATTTACGAATCTGACACTCTCTTTGCTTTTCAAGGTTATGATTTTGAAGAAGATCAAGAATTCTCCTTCCAATCCCAGGACAATGCTATAAAGAAACTTTTGCGACGCATTCAAGAAAATCCTATTCATATCCCTTATATATCCTATTTTCCTACTTTGGAATTTTTGAACGGCATATATAAACGCACAGATATCTCTTATGCCCTCAATATTGCAGATTTAATGAAGTTCTTCTCTGGAATAGATCTGGGTCAAGAGATTGAACTGGATGACCCGGAACATCAACTTTTTGACCTTTTACGCACTAATAAAATCTATATGCTTTCTAATAATGTAGAATCACTACCTGTTCCAGAACAGGTGAGCTTAGCTTTTAGAGGTACAACTGAAAAACTTTTACCCTATTCCTATCTCTGGACTCTCTCGGAACTATGGAAAAAGCGAAAGATTCCTCTGGCTACAGTTATCAAAATGACCAGTGAAAATTCTGCTAAAAGATTGGGACTTTATCCCACTAAAGGTTGCATTGCAGCTGGCTCAGATGCTGATTTTGTAATTTATAATCCAGAAAAAGAAACCCTGTTTAAGGCACCTGATGGCAGTATGCATAAACTGGAAGGAAGTATAGAAGAGGTATATCTTAGAGGAAATAGAGTGGTACAAAAAGGAAAAGTAGCACCTGCCAGTGGTTCTTTCCTCTTTCGTAAAAATTCTCCTAAAAGACGACATAATACCACTTCCTGGATTTAAAAATATATTAACTGGAGGATAAATGGAAAATCTGGATTACCTGAAAAGCGCGCTGGACAGTCATCCTGAGCTTCAATATGAAATTATTGAACAATACTGGACAACGGACTTCCTGCGCTTTTATCATAGCCAGACTAATTACAACATTAGCAAGGAAGTAACCTCGCTAGACGCAACTATCTATAAAGGCAAAAAATCATTTAGTTTTATGCTGGATAACGCTAATTCCCAAACTATTGACAATGCTGTGCAGGATGCTTTGTCAATAATAGATAAGTTGCCCGAAGACCCTTATTTTGTAGATCTGGAAAACGACAAAACACTTGCTAAACCAAGAGAAGTCAAAAACAATATTGAGGTTGTCCCTCTAAAACTGAAAACTGAAGTTTTAGCAAGAATTGCAACTGCCGTTGCTCCATACAATTTTGATATTTTTGGCTCCTTCGTCTGTAACTATCAAAAATACAGGCTCGTTAACAGCAATGGCTTAGATAAGATTAGTGTCAGTTCTCCTTACTATTTGGAAGTTAAAGCAGTGCATAACAAATCTCAGGTAACTGTTGTGGAAGCATTCGGAGGAGAAGATTTTCAATATTTCCAGGAAAGAAACTTCATAGAACAATTACTGCAAAAAATTGGCTTTTGTTCTCACGATATTGTGGATATTGAACCAGGAACTTATGATGTAATTTTAGCTCCGCGTTGTCTGAGTGAATTTGCTCAATATCTTGCCTATGGAATGAGTGCTCGCGCTTTAGACCAGCACACCAGCTTTTTTGAAGGAAAACTCAATCAAAAAGTATTTCCGGAATGGGTTAGCATCTGTGATGACCCTGAAGACCCGGATATGATACATAAAGATTATGGTTCTAATGGTCATATCTATCGTTATCTTTCTCTTATTGATCAGGGAATCTTTCGTAACTTTATGTGCGATAACTACTATTCCCATAAGACAGGACTTCCGAAAAACGGAAATACAGGATCTTGCTTAAAAATTGAAAAAGGCGATAAAACCTTGGATGAATTGATTGGTAGCATTAAATATGGTCTTTTTATATCCAGTCTTCACTATATGAACTTCATCAATCCAAAAGAAACCTCCATTACTGGTTTAACCCGGGACGGAACCTTTCTTATTGAAGACGGGAAAATCACCAAAGTAGTAAATAATCTTCGTTTCACTGAAAAAGTTGCTCGTATTTTTGATCACATTCAAGCCCTTGAAAATCGCAGTCATCCTGTTCCTTTCTCAGGAAACTATGCAATCTTTGATGTTGAAACCGTGAAATCTCCTCATGCTCTGGTTAAAGACTTCAATATTTCTTCATCCACTAAAACAATCTGAGGGAAATAAAATGGAACAAATAATAAAACAAACTATACAAAAATTATCGCTACCCGAAATCACTTTTGCGGATGTGCGTATCACCCGCACTGATAACGAGTTTATTGCCCTTCAAAATGGTTATCTGCGTGCTTATGGCACTAATTTAGATTCTATCGCTCTCGGTATTAGAGTATTGATAAATGGTTGCTGGGGTTTTGCTGGAACCCTAGACTTAAGCAATAATTCTATAAATAAAGCTATCAATACTGCTATCTCCAATGCTCGGTATGGTAGTATTTTCCAAAAAAATAAAGTGGAATTTCCACCTCTTTCTCCTGTACAAGCTGAATATGAACATCATCCTGAACAGGATCCTTTTAAAATGGCAAAAGAAGAAAAGATAGACTATCTCCAGAGATTGGCAGAAGCTATCAAACCTCAGGGAAAGATTGTACATTCTGTAGTCTATGCTATGTTTATGCGTCAGGAAAAATATTACACTAATAGTGAAGGCACTTATTCTCATTCCACCTATTACAATACCCTTCCTATGATGGAGGTATTAGCTTCGGATGGAGCTCAAGTTCAATCCCGTACCTGGCCTGGACATATGGGTGCTGGAAGAGCTGGATTTGAACTGTTTCATAAACATAAATTTGAAGAAAACACTGAACGGATAATTAAAGAAGCCACTGACCTGCTATCTGCTCCTACTATTGAAGAAGATAAAGCAGACATTATCATCGGAAGTGGGCATCTTGCACTCCAATTACATGAATCCGTAGGACATGCTACCGAGGCAGATCGTATCTTTGGAATGGAGATATCCTATGCTGGAAAGACCTTCATTAAACCTGAAATGATCGGCACTTTCCCGTATGCTTCACCGGTAGTGAATATCTTTAGTGATAGTACAGATCCTCGTGGTATGGGCTATCATCCTGTTGATGATGAAGGCGTCCCCGGAAAGAAAGTAGACATCATTAAAAATGGAATTCTGGTTAATCAACAAACTTCCCGTCAGATAGCTCATCTACTTGGTCTGGAACCTTCTTCTAATATGAAAGCTTCTTACGGAGATGATTTCCCTCTGGTGCGTATGACAAATTTCTGTCTGGCTCCTGGAGAAGGCACTCTGGATCAACTAATAGCTGATACAGAACATGGTTATTTACTTGATTTCACTAAAACCTGGAGCATAGATGACAACCGTAATAACTTCCAGTTCACTACCGAAATCGGTTATCGTATTGAAAAGGGAAAGATTGTTGGTATTGTGAAAGAACCAACCTATTATGGTATTACCAAAGAATTCTGGAATTCCTGTGACCGGGTTTGCGGTCCCGAAGAATGGGATTATCAAAGTACCTTCAATTGTGGTAAAGGAGAACCAGGACAATCTATGCAATTATCGCATGGTGTTGCACCTGCCAGATTCAGAAATATTGATGTCCGTGTGAAAATTTAAGATGAGTTATATGTTTTCTCCTGTAACTTAACCTTCCTACAGAAAGAAACACTTCATAAAAAATTGGTGCGTCGTAAAGTTAATATTGCGACGCACCAATATATTTAGATTTCACATTAGAGAGGATTATTGCATTCTTTACAGTTTACAAAAATGTCCCGATTCTATTAGTTATTTACAATTTCTTCCACAGCCAGGATGGTATGCTTTCCCTAGTGGACATCTCTCAAAATTGGGAGGATATTTCCCTTCACGAGGACCTAATCCCAGACCATTCCCGGGAAATAGAGATTGCAATTTAGCTTTTTGCTCTGCAGTTAGCTCCTTCATAATCTGTTCCCTCAGTTCTATCCTATTATTAGCCCGACTGCGTTTTTTCTCATAAAGCTGGTTATTCAGAATTTTTGCTGCAGCATAATCTTCTCCCTTTATAGCTTTATGCAGATCAAGCTGAAGATTCCTTATTTCAGCATCAATAATATTCATTGCTTTTTTATGATTAAGTTGCAACTCATCCAGTTTCTTTTTTTGTGCTTCTGTTAAATTAAGCTCTTTTAATACATTCCTGAATCCAACTTGTTCTGAACGAGGATTTAATTCTAAAGTGGCATTCATTTGAGAAGTTTTGTTACTGTTAACTGTTGAGGGTGGCATAGTTTTAGCGGTATCTTTAGACCAGATTATGCCAATTAACATTAAAGCGATTAGTGTGATAATAAAGGTCTTTTTCATTTTGCTTTTCTCCTTTGATTAATTCTTTCTTCCTGATTGTCCAGTCTTGCCATTCTTGAGGAAAAATGTTCTTCTGCCTCTTGAGCAGTCATAGTTTTCCGCCATTCCAACATTTTATACCCCATAGCTCTTTCCATATTACTTTGCGCTTCAACTGATTTTTCAATTATGGCTTTAACTTTTACCTCATCTATCGGGTCCTTAGAAAGCTCTTCCATTAATTCTCTTTTGGTTTTAAAGAAGCTATCTCGCAAAGCTGCAATTTGAGGGTCAAATCTATCCGGAGGAACAAATTTTCCCATATTCTTAGGTGGAAGTCCATCCGGAGGTTTTTGATAATGATGTTCTATGTGATTGTGCCGAAATACATTCATAACTATAAAACCACCAATAATTCCGGCATTAAGAAAAAGCGATATAAGTAAAAGAATTGTCAAAGCCCGTTTACTCATTTATAATCCTCACTCGTTTGGTAAAATAAATCTTCCATCAAAGTGCTTTCCCCAAAGACTACCAGATTCAAACTATCGGTTTGCGATGCTTGATTGCTATAGATTACAGAAGCATTCTCGGGAAGAGGGTTAATTTTACTATAGGCAGTTTTCCCTAATGCCCAACCTCCCATCAAACTTAAAACTATCGCTACCAGAGCAGGAATGGTCTGCCATCTGACAATTAAACCGCTCAGCATTCTTTTCCTTTCATGCTTAACTGTTTCTTCCAGAATACGATTATGCAACCAGGAAGGAAATTCCCGAATGGGATAAGTGCATAATAATTGCTGTAGTTCCCTGGCTTCGGCTTCGTATTTACGGCATTGGGAACACTTTCTCAGATGCAGCTTCAGAGCTTTTCCTTTTTCTTCCGGAAATTCATTATCAAGCTTTAACTCTATCAAATATTGCGCTTTACTGCATCTCACGGTTGCCTCTTTTCAAATTTCATTGTTATAATCTTTTTCATAAATTTATACCCTTCCTTCCTTTCTATCCTTCATTAAATTTTTCCGGAGTCGTTTCTTAGCTCTAACTAATAATGATTCTACGGCTTTTACACTTACACCCAATTTTTCCGCAATCTCTTTATAGCTAAGCTTATCAAAATATTGCAGTTGAATAACACTGGCTAATCGTGGTGGAAGCTCTTTTATCGCTGTATGAAGCAAAGAATAATCCTTATCATTGCCCTTAATGTTACGGTCTTGCATTTGTTCAAAAGATTTAGGTTCAAAATTCACATAACGATTCTTTTGTTTTAGATAGGTCATACTTTTGTTATGTGCAATACGATACAGATAGGAAAGAGCAGTGGATTCATCTATATTATCAATATGTTCGTAAAATGATAGAAAGACCATTTGCGCCACATCATTTGCATCGCTCTCATCACCTAAAAGGGAAAGCAAATAATTATATATCCTTTTCTCATTAGCTTTTAAGAATTCTGGAAACTGCTCTTTTTTCATTATACTACCTTATATTTTTTTAACAAAGAAGGGATTAAACTCTTCAAATTATCCTTTAGAACTGGTGTCAAGATATTTGACCTGCGACATCTTCTTTACAATTTTCTATCTCACTTATAGTTAAACTAGTTAGCTAAGATAATTGTTCTTTGTTGATAATTATATTCCATTCCAGTAGATTTATCTTTCGGTAATATTACTATCTTCCCCTTAATCAATATGTTATAATATTTATAAAGTAATAAGATATCAATTGTGATTCTTGTCTCATACTTAGCAGTTTCTTAGTTAATGAGATAAGAAAGAGTCAAGAGAGAGCCAGGAGAGAAAAAGAAAAGTACAATATATTTTATATGCTAAAACTAAATTATATATATCAACTCCTATGTTAATATATTTTTAGTAACATTATACTTTCCCAAATCACTATTATTATCAGGGAAAAACATATCTGGAAATTTTCCTCTTGGACAAAAGGATAATTCGGTTTACTATTTTGCTATAAGAGGAGGTTTTAAAATGAAAATATTAGTGCTTTTTTATTCCACATATGGTCATATCTATGAAATGGCAAAAGCAGAAGCAGAAGGAGCACAGAGTGTTCCTGGAATGGAAGTGATACTGAGAAGGGTGCCAGAAACTTTATCTTCTGAGATTTTAGAAAAGATGCATGCCAGGGAAGCTCAAAAGAAATTTGAACATATTCCAGTGGCACAAGTTCAGGATTTAGCTGAAGCTGATGCTATAATTTTTGGCACTCCTACTCGTTTTGGCAATATGGCAGCTCAGATGAAGAGTTTTCTTGACTCCACAGGGCAGCTCTGGGCTCATCATTCTTTAGTCGGTAAAGTTGGTGCTGTTTTTACCAGTTCCAATACTCAACATGGAGGTCAGGAATCAACTATCTTGAGCTTTTTGATAACTTTACTTCATCACGGAATGATTATCGCCGGTTTGCCCTATACCTTTGAAGGACAGACTACAATGGATGAAATCGCTGGTGGTTCTCCTTATGGAGCTTCTACAATAGCAGGTGGAGATGAACCTCGTATGCCTTCTCAAATAGAACTTGATGGAGCTCGTTATCAAGGAAGATATGTAGCAGAACTAACTGCTAAACTTAGAGGTTGATTGTTATTGACACAAATTGAGGCTCCTTATTAAATGTTATTATAATAAGGAGCTTTTTTATGCGTCAGTTCGTCTGTTTGATACTCTTTTTTCTTACCGTCAGTTTATTCTTTGCTGACACTATAGGTATTCTTTCTACTACAGAGATGGCACAATTGGTTGATATGCTTGATTCTGCAGGATTAACCTCTAATTCTTTAAAGTTTGAAAAGGACTGGGATTTAAGCACTAACTATAAGTTAAACTGGCAGTTGAATCAACTTCAGAATCCCTGGTTAGCTCTGGAAGAAATACAACATATTAAAGAATTATGTGGTTCTTCAGAAAATGAAGAACTTGAACAATTGCTTCGTGAATTAGGAGGCATTGCTTTCAATCTCCATCCTTACCAATTTACTACGCTTTACTCTTCAGCTAAATTGGTTTATATGGCTCAACTTTCAAAAAAGGTGGAAAAACCAGAAGATATATTTAAATGGCTGGATGCACATTTACAAAATTTTAAAGAGGAATTTAATCAGGTTACTCGCGACATCAATGAAAACAGATTAAAAGAATTACAAAGTTTCTGGTTCAGTCAATTCATTGAAGCTGAAGATACTCTTGCTTATAAATCTTATTTTACCAATCAGAATCTTCCTGCATACGATAACTTGAACATTGAGAAGCTGATAAAGGAATTCTATCTTTTTCATTTTGACTTGCTTTTACAATGTGGTATAAAATATCTCGCCCTATCCGATGCTCTGACAGAACATTGTAAGAGCTTGAAGTATAATAATAAAAGTCCCATTATTAAACGAACTGATTCTGGTTATATGATTATTGGAACTAAAGAAGATGATATTTATCTGGATAAAAAGCTTTCCCCTATCTGTTTTTTACTTGACCCTTCAGGCAATGACCGTTATGAAATTGAGCTTAAAACCAGCCTGGATAATCCCTTTTATATATTATTAGACCTTCAGGGCGATGACTTTTATAAGAACTCCGATATTGCTTCTATGTTTTGCAGTAAATATGGTTTTGGCTATTCACAGGATTTAAGTGGAGATGACATTTATCAGACGGGAGATTTTTCTTTTGCTTCCTTTATAGGGATTAATCTTCACCAGGATAAATCTGGAGATGATTTTTATCAAAGTGGCTTATTTTCTCAGGGAGCAGCAATGTTCGGAATAGCAGCAATTGTTGATTTTAACGGCAATGATAGCTATAAAGCCACCTGTATGGCACAGGGTTTTGGCAGCACTTATGGTACAGGTGCAATTCTGGATTTTGCTGGAGCAGATGTCTATTACCTTGGCGGTAAATATTTTCACGAACCTCTGATGCCTCTGGATTATTTGACTTTAGGACAGGGTATGGGTTTTGGTCTCCGTCCTGATATGGCAGGAGGTCTGGGTTTACTTTTTGATGGTAAGGGCAATGATAAATACCTTGGTGGAGTTTATGCTCAAGGTTCAGGTTACTGGTATGCCACTGGACTCTTGATTGATGAATCTGGAAATGATGTCTATAACACCGTCTACTATCCTCAAGGATCTGGTATACATCTTGCTTGTGGTTTCTTACTTGATGAATCTGGTGATGATGCTTACTATAGCAGAAATGGACCTGGACAGGGTGCAGGTCACGATTGGGCGTTAGGTATACTTGTGGATAGTTCTGGAAATGACGCTTATTCTATTCCTGGTGGAAATGGTCTCGGATTAACTAATTCTGTAGGAATCTTTATAGATAAATGTGGTGACGACCGCTATGAGCGTCAATATCCACAAAATTATGGCTATGCCAATTACTCTCGTAGTACTGGTGGAATTGGTCTATTTCTGGATGCTGGTGGCAATGATTGCTATCCTGACACTCTTGAGTCTAATAATAGCTTATGGCATCGTGGAATCTATGGTATTGGTCAGGATATAGAATTAAATCTAACAACTAAAACGGAAATAGAAAAGCTTGCTGAAGAAGCACCTTTGCCCCAAGAAAAGGATAAAATAGAAGAAATCTTTGCTGCTGCTTCAGAATGGGAAGTTGGCTCTGCCGTAAAAAGAGTTCAAAAAGCTAGAGAATTCTTGGTTCAAAGAACAGATGAAGCTATTCCTTATATTCTTTCTAAGAAAATTAATACTCAATCTTCGCTTGAATACCGTGCTCTGGAAACTCTGGCAGCTAAATCTCCAAAATTTATCCAGGAACTATATAAAGTGATAGATACAGATGATAGTTTAGCCGCAAAAAACGCACTCTCACTTATAGCTACAACGGGAGATACCCTGCTGGTAGATTATGTTCAGAGGCTTCTAAATCAGAAAAAATATGAGACCACTTGCATTGCCGTTCTAGGTGCTATAAATAGTGAAAAAAGTGTGAATCTGCTTAAAAACTATATTCATCATCCCAGTGAGAGATTTCGTTATCTTGCTGCAAAGTCGTTAAAACAGATTAAACATCCATCTGCTCATAATGCCTTAATGCTAATGAAAGATGACACCTCATTCTTAGTTCAGACTTTGCTTCGTAATCTTCCTCCGGAAATAGATTGATGAGTAACGAACGGGAAGAATTCATTTATTTTTTACAGGAACTTAAGCTTTCAGATATAGATACGATTATATCCAGATTTGAACTATATTATCAGTTACTAATTGAATATAATCAACATATCAATTTGTTTTCTCGTGCCACACCTGTTTCTAACCTGTGGACTCACCATTTTCTTGACAGTCTTCTTCCTCTAAAAGTTATTGATTTTTCAAATAAGAAATTAATGGATTTTGGATCGGGAGGTGGTTTACCCGGAATTCCAGTTAAACTGGCGATTCCTTCTTGCAAGATGGTGCTATTAGATTCTATTCATAAAAGAGCAAGAGCCACCAGTGAAATGATAATTAAGATGGAGTTATCTGATTGTGAATCCATATGTAGTCGTCTTGAAGATTATTATTCGGATGAAAAATTTGATTATATACTCTGCCGTGCCGTAAAAATGGAAAGACGCTATTATAGACATATGAAGAGATTGCTTAAACCAGAAGGATTGATGCTTCTATATAAGGCAAAAGATTATAATGATATAGCTGGTTTAAAACCGAGAGAGCTAATAAGAGAAGATTTTTCCTACGGAAAACGTGTGATTTATGCTCTTAACCCATCTCAGTTCTGATAATAAAAACACAAATGTAATATACTATGGCTAAAATAATTACAATAGTTAATCAAAAGGGAGGAGTGGGCAAAACCACTACTGCCGTTAATCTTGCTGCTGGCTTAGCAGTACTGGAAAAAAATACCTTACTGGTGGATTTTGACCCACAGGGTAATGCCACCAGTGGAGTAGGTATAGATAAAGATAACCTTACTTTTCAAATCTATGATGCTTTAATTGGTAAAGTCCCCATCACTGAAACTGTTCTTCCTACGGAAACAGATAATCTCTGGTGTGTTCCTGGAAACATAGACCTCACAGGTGCAGAAATTGAACTGGTTCATGAATTTGCCAGGGAACAGAAATTACGCGAAGCTCTTCATCCAATTTTAGAAAAGTATGAATATATAATTATAGATTGTCCTCCTTCTCTTGGACTTTTAACCGTAAATGCTCTAACTGCGGCAACAGACCTCTTAGTTCCAATCCAGTGTGAATATTATGCTCTGGAAGGTGTGAGCCAATTACTTTCCACTATCCGTTTGATTCAGAAGAATATAAATCCCAGTGTCAATATTATCGGTGTTCTTTTAACTATGTTTGATAGAAGAGTGAATCTTTCATTACAGGTAGCAAAAGAAGTGCGACACTATTTTAAAGAGAAGGTTTTCCGCACTATTATTCCGCGTAACATCAAGCTAACAGAAGCACCCAGTTTTGGTAAACCTATATTTTTATACGATATCCGCTCTCCTGGAGCTATGAGTTACCTCAATCTTGCCACAGAAATTATTGAAAGGACACAGCAATGAAAGAACATCTTGGACGAGGTTTAAGTGCTTTAATTCCTGATAAAGAGGAAATAGATGATTTCAAAGCTCTTTTGAGTACCTTACCTGTTGACCAAATAAAGAGCAACCCCTTGCAACCAAGATTAGTAATAGATGACGAAAGCATAGTAGAACTTGCTGAATCTATTAAAGCTAATGGGATTATCCAGCCGATAATTGTGAATAAAACTGCCAGGTCAGAATATGAACTCATAGCTGGAGAACGCAGATTACGGGCAGCAAAACTGGCAGGACTGGATTCTGTTCCAGTGGTAATTCGTAGTGTGGATAAAAAAGAGCAACTTCAACTTGCTATTGTAGAAAATATTCAGAGAAAAGATTTAGACCCTATAGAAGAAGCAAATGCCTATCAAACTCTGGTAGAGGATTTTTCTCTCACACATCAGGAAATAGCTCAAATGGTAGGAAAAGACCGTCCCACAATCTCTAATTGTATTAGACTGCTCAAACTACCCTTAGAAATACAGGCAATGGTTTCTGAAGGAAAACTAAGCTCCGGTCATGCTCGTGCCATTTTAAGTATTGAACCTGAATATCAAGTTTTATTTGCTCAGCATATAATTCAGTATCATTTAACCGTTCGTCAAGCAGAAGAAAAGGCTAAGATCTTTATCCAACAACTGGAAAAACCTAAACCTCAAGAAAATAATCCAGAGATATTGAAAACCCTGGAAAAAGATTTGCATAAGATTTTGGGTTTGAAGGTTAAAGTGAAAGAACGAGGTGGAAAGGGAAAAATTACCCTTGAATATTCTTCACCAGAAGAACTTAGACATTTACAAGAACTATTAAACACTCTCAGGAGGGATTGATATGAACCGTATAATTGTTACAGGTGGAGCTGGTTTTATTGGTGCTAATTATATTCATCATCTTTTTGAGAACACTAATTTCAAGGGTTATGTGCTCAATATTGATAAACTTACCTATGCTGGAAATCTGGAAAGTTTAAAGGATATTCAGGATAAATATCCTTCTCGCTATTTCTTTGAAAAGGTTGATATCGCAGATGTAGATAAAATAGCTTCTATATTTGAACAATTTCAACCAGATACTATAGTTAATTTTGCTGCTGAATCTCATGTAGATAGGTCTATTGATAGTCCAATGGAATTTATAAATACTAATATTGTCGGAACCGCAGTGCTTTTAGAAAATGCTTTGCGTTACTGGCAAAAATTAGATAAAGAAACTCAGAAGAAATTCCGCTTCCATCACATTTCTACCGATGAGGTCTTTGGCTCTTTAGGCGAAGAAGGATTGTTCACAGAAAACACACCCTATGATCCTTCTTCACCATATTCAGCTTCTAAAGCAAGCTCCGACCACCTGGTTAGAGCCTGGCATAGAACTTATGGTCTTCCTGTTACCATTTCTAACTGTTCAAATAATTATGGACCTTATCAATTTCCAGAAAAACTCATTCCTTTGATGATACTCAATTGCCTTGAATATAAACCACTCCCTGTTTATGGACAAGGTTTAAATGTGCGTGATTGGCTTTATGTAAAAGACCATTGTGAGGCTATTAATTGTATTATTCAAAATGGTACGCCAGGCCAGACTTATAATATCGGAGGACATAATGAGATGAGGAATATAGATATAGTAAATCTCATCTGTGAGCTTCTGGATGAACTGCATCCTTCAACGAACTTGAAATCCTATAAAGAATTGATTACTTATGTAGCTGACCGTCCCGGTCACGATTTACGCTATGCCATAGATTCAACTAAGATTCAAAAAAAATTAGGCTGGACCCCTAAAGAAACCTTTAATACAGGAATTCGTAAAACTGTAATCTGGTATCTGGAAAATCAAGATTGGTGGAAAAACATCCAGAACAAGAAATATCAACAACAAAGATTAGGACTGGGAAGAAACTATAACTCCACTACCTGATTTCTCATTAAAGCTCTCTGGGTTCAGGTACTGCCTTATTTTGAATATCTTCTCTAACTTTTCCCCAGACCGTATCTTTTCCTGAGAAATAATCCTCAGGATTAATCTTAATCCAGACATCAGGATACAGACTGTCCGAAGGATCTCTTGTATAATCCGGACGCCGAAAATATTTATATGAAACACCACAAAGGATACCGGTATTGGGTAAAGCAAAGCTTAGAATATCCCCATAACAGGAAGGTTTACCACCTGTAGGTGTCCCATAAAGAGTAGCTAATCCATTATCTTGGCATATAGTGGCAAACATTACTGCAGAACTAAAAGTGCCATATCCGGTGAGAAGGATTATCCTTCCCTCAAAAAGAGGAGGCATAATAAGATTTTGCCCTAAAGTCCCTATTTGCTGATTAATATAACCTTCAGTTGTTATCCAGCGAATTCCTTCATCCACTTGTTTTATAACATAGGGCATAGTAAAATCTTCAATCTCTCTATTTAAGCCCTCTTCCAGCATCTTTTTAACTTCTTCTAATTCCTTATTATAATTCTTAAGCATCAATTCGCTGATACATACATCGCAAGTAAAAGTAGCTAAAGAATCCGGCAACTTACAAAAAGAAAGCAGGATATCACCCATTTTTGAATTGCCTCCAGAATTATTACGTAAGTCTATAACCAGGTTATTAATTTTAAGACTATCAATACAATTAAAAGATTGAATTAGAAAGGATTTCCAGTTATAAAATTCTTCCTCCGGATTATCGCTCGTGGTATCTCTAAATTCATTAAACTGAAGATAATAAATATCATCGGAAGGTAATGCTTTACCCCAATAAGGAACATTCTGATATTGAGTTATACCCTTAAAAGGAACATTAATATAATTGCACCTTTCAACCTCTTTGAGAATAAGTTCTTTTTTCTCTTCTCCCTTTTCTACTACCAAATGCAAAGCTTTATCTTCCGCAGCCAGGTCTAATAATTTCAGATTTGAAGAATAACGAAGAACATCACTTACAGTTTCCCGGAACCAATAGATATTTTCACCCTTACAGAGAGTCATCAAAATAGACATAAATTCATCAGCTTCTTTTCCATTTATGCTGACTATTTTACTTCCTACATATTCAGCAAATTCTTTACTAATGTAGCTAATATACCAGCCTTCCTCAAACCAGCATACGATGATAGGATAAAATAGCGTTTCCTCTTTATAATAAAAAGGTCCGGTATGACCATCACCTAAAAGATGAGAAAACTGCTTTAACTTAGCTAAAAAATGTAAAGTATCTGTTTCTGTGGCTAATTCTTTCAACATAAGATTTACCTGGTGATTAAATTCTGGTTCGGGTAAATTGGTATAGATATCAGGATGTGATTCTCGCAGGGTTTTTTGAAAATAATCAAAGTCCTCCTGAAAAATATTAAGGTCTGGCACATCAGCTACAACTTCAGTTATAGCATTAAGAAAACTGATAAAAATTAATCCTATCAGTAACAAACAACATAATTTTATATTCATATTATGGATTGGTCATTTAATAAGTGTTATTTTAAAAGACAGATAATAAATACATTTAATCAGGGGTTCCTTACCACATAGTTTGCAATTGCAATTTCGCTTGGATTCCAGTTTGGTTTAAAAGCACGAACTTTAAGAGTTACCTCTCCAGTTTGTGAAATAGTAAATTCCTCAGTATAAGGGATAGAATTCTGGGTAGGTTCTGTTCCATCAAGAGTGTAGTATATCTGTGCTTCATCAGTAGGACATATTATAGTTATAACTGTCTCTGTCGTGATATTCCCACCAATAGGAGAAATAATAGGAGTAGCAACAGTATTGTAATAGGATACAACATAGGTAGCACTGGTAATATTACTGGCGTCAAATCCCTCTTTATATGCTCTGGCTTTAACCGTTGCAGAATTAGCACCCTCAGGAAAGAAATCAGGAATAATTAGTGGACCAGTATATAAAAGGTCATTTTCCGTTGGATCCGAACCATTAACCGTATAATATATGGATGCTCCATATTCAGGACAGGTAATGTAGATAGCCTGACCAGCTAAATATGTGCCGCTCCCAGGATTGAATATGGGTGCGTCCAGTTTTATTAATTCAGTCGTTTTTTTAGAACACGAAAAGGAAAATAACACCAGAACTAATATAAGAATAAAGCGATGATTCTTCATAATTCACCTCTTTCACTTTTTCATTTATCTCATAGTAACATTCTATTTTGTGCCATTCATAAAACAAGTTCCCTTTATATCTATTATTATCTTCCTGTCAATTTATTTTCTCAGGTTTTTCCCTCTCATAGAAAATTGTTTATTGACAGAGAAGGTAAATTCATTTTGTATTCAAAACAGATATAATAGGTTTAGGTTAAATACAACCTCCCCTTTTCTAAAATGTTGATTCACTATATTCATTACATAAGGAATAATTATGGCAGTAACGGAATATGATGTGCGTTGCTATGAATATTTACTGGACTATTTAGAAGAAGATGACCCGGCTGATGAGCAGGAAATTATCTCCCGTTTAGCTATGGAAAAAGAATGGAATTCCATTCCTGATGAACTAAAAAAACGCATTCTTTCAGTTGATAAAGTTATTCTCTATAATTATGCTTCAAAATTTAATTATTCTCTATACAAACAATTTATCGCTGTTTTAAAAAAACACTTCTAAGAAATCCTTCTTAAAAAATAGATGCAAATAGCCTGACTAAATAAAAAATACAAATATCTTTAATTTAATGTGCTGGTTAATGTTATAATATTAAATAGTTAATTTAGAAAATTCATTCCATTGGTTTAATAAATTTATTCCCTTAAAGTTATAGAATATAGAACTAACTAATTATAAATAGTTAAATGATTTAGCTACTTGACAAAATGCTCCACCTCAAAAAAATCTATTTTGAAAAATTGGAAAAAGAAAGTTGAAATTGATGATTCTGCGATGATTAGAATAATACTGGATGTGGAAAAGTTGTGGATAACTTTATTTAAAGAAATCTGGAAATTGAATTTAAAATATGGTTATCTTATTGATTAAGAATAAATAATGAATCAGGATAAGGCTGAGGATAAACCTTTCCTGATTTTGTGGATAAATTAATTTTATAGCTTTAGGATGGTTAAAATGGATCAGGATATTTGGCAAAACATTTTAGATAAGTTAGAGGAGAATATCAATCCGCAGAGCTTTAGAACCTGGTTTTCTGAGACAAAGTTAGTAGATATTTCGGATAATGAACTTGTTGTGAAGGTTCCAACGCAGTTTGCAGCAAATTATTTAAATCAAAACTATACTGATACCTTAGGAGAGATAGCTTATGCCTTATATAAACAACATTATAAGGTAAAGTTTATTTCACCTCCTCATTATGTGAAAAACAATCATAATAGAGCCACTGATTATTCAGATAATCGTGTTATGGTTAATACCAAGCTCAATGAACGTTTTAGTTTTGAAGAATTTGTAGTGGGACGAAATAATAATTTTGCCTATTCAGCTGCTAAAGCAGTAGCAGAAGCACCTGGTTACACTTATAATCCTCTTTTTATTTATGGCGAAAGTGGAATGGGAAAAACCCATTTGATGCAAGCCGTGGGAAATTATGTGGTAAAAGAGGGACGTAATTGTTCTATATACTATACTACCAGCGAAGAATTTACCAATGAGATGATAGAATCCATTCGGGGAAACAAGATGCCAGAGTTTCGTTCCAAATACCGGAAGGTAGATTTACTACTGGTAGATGATGTGCATTTTCTTTCCAAAAAAGAAGGCACTCAAGAGGAATTTTTCCATACTTTTAATGCCCTTTTTGACAATCGTAAACAGATAGTCCTAACTTCAGACCGTCCTCCAAAAGATATTCCAGATTTAGAAAAAAGGCTGGTGACAAGATTTGAAAGTGGCCTTCTTTGCGACCTGAAAAATCCTGATTTTGAGACTCGGGTGGCTATCCTTCATAAAAAAGCAGAGCCCGAAAACATCGTTCTCAGCGATGAAGTATTCTCTTTTATTGCTGAATCTATTACTTCCAGTGTTCGTGCTCTGGAAGGCTCTCTCATCCGTATCTTAGCTTATGCTTCTTACAATAATCTTAATCCTGAAGACTTAGATGTGGGAACAGTTCGTTCTATTCTTAGCGATATGATTTCTGAACAACATAAAGAAATAACTCTGGATACAATCACCCAGGAAGTCTGTCTGGCTTATAATATTACTATGCCTCAGATTGTTGATAAAACCAGAAGACAGCAAATATCCTACCCGCGACAAATTGCTATGTATTTAGCCAACCTACTTATACCTCAACTTTCTTTAAAAGAGATAGCTGAATATTTTAAAAGAAAGGACCATACCACCGTTATTCATGCTAAAAGAATGATTGAAAACCGTTTTCGTGAAGATGTTAGCTTCCGTTCTCATATTGAACAACTAATTAAAAACATAAAATCTTGAAATTAAAAAAGTGAATAAGTGGATAATTTCGGTGGATAAGTGTGAATAAGTTAGCTTTTATATTTCTTTCTTTCTGCTTTTGTGGAAAACCCTGCACTTTATATGATCTTACCCACAACTTATCCCCAAAAAATCATTCAAGTTATCAGACATTATCTCAATATATTAAAAAAATACTTGACCCATTATCCACTTATTTACATTGCCTACTTAAGCTACTATATAAGAAAAACTATTTTTATAAATTAGGTAATATATGAAATCTATTCATCTCCAAAAAATGAGATTACTCATAATAGCAACCTTATTTTTAGCAATTATGCTTGGTGGTTGCATTAATGGTCATAATCCAACGGGAAATAATTGGTCTAATGTAAGACCAATATCTTTTACTACACCTATGGACATAGTTGCTGGTTACAGTTTTCCAGGTAGTGGTTCTTTAAAGGGAACAGAAACCAGTTTAGTATGTGGAAATTATAATGATTTAGAATCTGTTGCTTTTATGCGTTTTACAGGTCTACCTTCCGTGGGCACATTTCATATACCGGAAGCTTATCAAGATTCTACCTATCTTAATTTGGTCCTTACCAGAAAATTTTCAGAATCTCGTAATCCTGTTGAAATAATGATATATAAACTTAATCAAAGCTGGGCAGCAGATAGTACCAATCTTATCCTGGATTCCAATTTAACCTTAATTACTCCTCAATCATATACCATAATTGATTCTATTAGCTCATCTGGAACTCAGATTAAAATACCTATTCCTATTGAAGCTTTAGAACAGTGGAATTCTGATGCAGATACGCTGGGATTAACTTTAGCTATAAAAACAGGTGAAGATTCCTATATAGAAATTAAATCTCTGGAATCTGGTTCTGGACCAAAACTCCGATTTCTTTATAGAACCAATGAAGAAGAGCAAACTGAAAAGAAATATGAACAATACTGTACCCAAGATAGTTATCGCATTGATGAAGCCACTGCTCCTATACTTACTAATCAATGGATATTAAGTAATATACCATCTTCCAGAATATTTTTATATTTCCCCCTGGACTATTCTTTATTTCAAGATACAGAGGGAAATCTACTCAATGAGATACAATTAAAACGTATGACTATTAATCATGCAGAACTTATCTTCTATGTTAAAGAAAATCCTTATTATGATACTTCCACTCAGTATAGTATAAGAGCAGATAGATTAAATGATTCTCTGGATATAAATACTGCTATAGCCATATCTGATGACCAGGTTGCATCTGGAATTACTACTCAATCTTATATCAGAGGAGATAGTTTAACAGTTAATATAACGCCATTAATTCAAGCTTACACTTCGGGAGATAAAGAAAATTATGGGATTGTTATTCGTTCTATGCAAGAATTAAAGAATTATGGAAAGATAGAATTATGGCACTTTAACGATAACAGCACACCACCAGAAAAACAACCTAAACTAAGAATTACTTACACACCTCCTTTTCTTTAAAATATGAAAAGATTTTTAATCGTAGCAATATTGATATTTACTCTGTGTGCAAGTTGTGAGCTAAAAAAAGATAAAGAAGAATATACTCCACTAGCAGAAGTTAATGGAGAAATTCTTACCTTAGAGGCATTTCGTTCTCTTTACACTGATGAACAATGGAATAAATTAAGTGAAGCTCAGAAAAGAAAAGAGATAGAAAACTGGGTTAATCTAACTATTCTGGCTCAAGAAGCAGATAATGAAAAAATTAGTGAAGAAAAAGCAACAAAACTGCGTATAGATTATGCCGTAAAGAAAGTTAAAGCTAATGCTTTACTTGCCCGAAGACTGGCTAATTTAACTATCAGTGAAGAGGAAATGTTTAATTATTATCGGCTTCATCAAGCAGAATTCAATAGAAAACTAATGGAATACAATATCCAGAGGATACTCTGTTCAGATGAAAATTCCGCTAAAAACCTGTTAAATAAAATTAAAAGCGGTGAATACGATTTTAATCTGGCAGTTTCAGATTACTCGTTAGAAGAATTAAAATATAGGCAAGGGAGAATGGGTTTTGTTTCTGCTAATAGTCCTGATTCACTGTTCTGGAAAGCAGCTCAAAAACTTAAAATTAACGAACCTGGCGTAGTTAATGTTAATGGGAAAACTTATATTATTCGCGTCACTGAACAAAGAGAAGGAACTCAAGAAGCGACTTTTGTTGATTATCGTAGTGAAATCTATGACCTTCTCCTAAAAGAAAAAAAACAGCAAGTCTATAATGATTTAGTGCGTGAACTCAAGATGAAAAATAACAATATCTACTACTATTACTAATCCTTAGAAAAATAAAGGAATATAATGAAAAAATTAATCCTTATACTATTAACCTCATTCCTCCTATTCTCAATTTCAGCTGAGCTGGTTGACCGTATCGTTGCAAAAGTAGGATCAGATATTATTCTATTAAGTGATGTTTATAAAATGATGTATCAAATGCAAGCAGCAGGAATACCAAAAGAACAGATTTCGGTGGATATGGCTTTACAAGAAATAATAGAACAAAAAGTTATTACGCAAAAAGCTAAAGAACTGAATATAAAAGTTGATGAAGATAAAATCAAAAGATACGCTCAAAACTATCTTCAGGAATTAAAATCCCAATATCCTTCTCCTCAAGATTTCCAGGCTGCCCTAGTGCAAGAAAATCTCACTGAAGCTGAATTATTAGAATATTTCATTGAAGAGATAAAAAACAATGCTATGACCCAGCAATTGATAGACTTATATGTGAGTTCACAGGTTTCTGTTACTGAAGAAGAGATGCAGGAATTCTATAATGCAACCAAGGACACAATGGCAGTGAAGCCTACAACCTGGGAAACGGGTATGATAAAGTATAAGATTGCTCCAAGTAAAGCCACTGAAGATTCTATTTATGTACAAATGCAGGAAATAAAAAAGAGAATTGATGCAGGAGTAGATTTTGCTACATTAGCTAGTGAGGTCAGTGATTGTCCCAGTAAGGTTAGAGGTGGAGATTTAGGCTATTTTAGCAGGGGTATGATGCTAAAACCTATTGAAGATACAGCCTTCTCTATGGATGTAGGCGAAATATCCGGCATTATCCGTAGTGAAAACGGTTATCATATTCTAAAACTTACTGATAAAAGAAGAGATGAGGTACGAGCCAGTCATATCCTGAAATTAGTTCAACCTACAAAATCAGATACCTTAACTGCTTATGCCATTATGGAAAGAGTTCGTGAACTTTATGAAAGTGGACAAAGTTCTTTCACTGAGCTTGCTTTACAGTATTCCACCGACCCTGATGTTACCAAAAATAATGGTATTATAGGAGAACTGGCAGAAAATGATTTTCCTGAAACTTTTAAAAACTACATACTGGCTACTCCCGTTGGAAAAATGACTCCTGTCTTAGAAAAAGATGGGACTCTATATCTTTTTGTTCGTCTGAAAGAAATTCCACCTCGCGTTTTCACCTATGAGGAAGTAAAAGACAAACTTTATAGTTATCTCTACCAGCAAAAGTTACAATCTGCTTATAATAAATGGATAGATAAATTAATAAAAGAAACTTATGTTGAAATTATTGAAAAATGAAGTCTAAATCTTTATCTCCGGAAACCTTCCTGGCTTCAGTTTTTGGAGTAGGATTCATTCCTTATGCTCCTGGAACCTATGGCACTATTGTCGCAGCAGCTATCTATCTTTCACTGCCTAAAATGCTGTTTTCAGGTAAAGGTTGGCTCTGGTTTACTGGATTTTTAATCATCTTAATTGCCATAGCTGTATGGTTAAGCTCTAAAGCAGAAGAAAAGCTCGGCTATGATGCACCTCAAATAGTAATTGACGAGGTATGTGGTTTTTTTCTAAGTGTTTTCTTATTACCTAAGTCTTTTCTAATGGCGGTGTATGCTTTTGTTATTTTTCGGGCTCTGGATATTGCCAAGCCCTTTCCCATAAAAGCTTCACAAAAAATACCCAGGGGTTGGGGTATTGTTCTAGATGACCTCATTGCAGGAATCTATACAAATATCCTGATTCATTTAATAAAACATATAGCGCCAAAATTCTTTGGCTAAAAAGGAGAAAAAATGATTTATTATACTCTACTTCAAGCTGCTTCTAATAGCGCACAAGCAAAACAGAGTTCTGGAGCAAGCGGAATGAGCACTTTAATTATTCTTATTTTGCTATTTGTGGTTATGTATTTTTTGATGATTATGCCACAACAAAAAAAGCAAAAAGAATTGCAAAAGATGCTGGATAGCTTGAAAGAAAATGACAAAGTTGTTACTACTTCCGGAATTTATGGACGTATAGTCTCTATTAAACCAGATAAGAATACGGTTGTCCTGGAAATAGATGATAACAACCATATCAGAATTGAGATTCAAAAGGGAGCTATTGCCAGTATAATTAGCTCCAGTGAAAAGGCTAATGCATAACAAAAATAATGTCTCGTAAACCTAAATTATTACCTATCCATATCTATGGTGATAAGGTCCTCAGAATTAAGTCCGAGGAAGTACAGGAATTTGATGAAAACTTATTTCAATTTGCTGAAGACCTTATCGCTACAATGTATCAATGGGATGGAGTGGGACTTGCTGCACCTCAAGTTGGGGTGAATAAAAGAATTATAGTTATTGATCCACAAAGAAGAGATGATCCTAAAAAACGCTCTCCTTTAGTTATGATTAATCCTGTAATTGAAGAAAGTAGCGGAGAAACTGAAACCGAAGAAGGCTGTATCAGCATTCCAGACATCTATGCTAAAGTGGTTAGACCTTCAAATATTACCGTCTCTTACACAGATTTAAAAAATGAAAGATATACAGTTAAACTTTCTGGTTATCCTGCAGTTATTGTTCAGCATGAATATGATCACCTGGAAGGAATTCTATTTGTAGACCATCTAAGTACTATTGCCAGGTTGAAAATAAGAAACAAATTGAAAGAATTGCAGAAAAACACTGTGGATGGGATTAATATCCGTTGTGAAGAATAGAAGAGACTAACCTCTAATGAAAATTATTTTTGCAGGTAGCTCCGAATTTGGCATTCCCACTCTAAAAAAACTTAAAGAAAAACATCAGTTACTACTGATTATCAGCCAACCAGATAGACCAGCAGGACGTAAACAAAAGGTTAAACCCTGTCCTATTGCGCGTTTTGCACGCGAACAAGGCTGGGAGCTTTATCAACCAGAAAATATTAATACTCCTGAAAGTGTGGAAAAAATTAGTGAGTTACATCCCGAACTTCTTGTCACTGCTTCCTATTCAGAGATAATTAAAAAAGAACTAAGACAGATTCCCTCTTTTGGAGCTATAAATCTTCATCCATCTTTACTTCCCAAATACCGTGGTCCTACACCTATTCAAACTGCCCTACTTAAAGGTGAACATAAAACAGGAACCACTATTTTCAGGCTAACTTCTCGTCTTGACGCAGGTCCTATCTTAGCCCAAAGAGAATTGGTTATCCAGCAAGAAGATAACTTTGGCTCTTTACAAGAAAAACTGGCTAATATATCTGCTGAGCTATTGATTGAAATACTTCCTGCTATCAAAGATAAAAGCCTCGTGGAAAGACCTCAAGACGAAAATTTGGCTTCTTACACACATAAATTTAGTAAAAAAGATTTATGGATAAACTGGGATAATAAAGTTAAAAATATCCTTAATCAGATACGTGCCTTTGCACCTATTCCAGGTGCACGAACATCTATCCATAATACTTACCTTAAAATACTTCAAGCTGAGATTTATAGCTCTTTAGATAATGATAAGCCCGGAACTATTTCAGGTTTTATCAAAAATAATGGTATATTAGTTAATTGCCAGGATGGACAAATATTAATCACCAAAGTCCAGGCTGAAGGGAAAAAAGTTATGTCTGCCTGGGCTTTTCAATTGGGAGCAAGACTTTCTGCGGGGGAAAGCTTTGTCCCATTTAATCAAATCTTTATGGAAAATTCTTTTAGGGAGGAATTATGAAAGACCAGGACCTTTACCTCTCAGTTATAAAGTTTCCCGCTTTTGTTAGCATCAGTCTATTAATTATTAGTGCTGTCTTTCTTATCATATTATTCAATGTGTTTGCTCAACCTTTGCTGGCTAATTGGGTTAGAACTCTGTTTATTATACTATTAGCAATACTCATTTTCGTCGTGTTAGGCTGGATGATTACCCTTTTCTCTACTCATACCAGATTAAAACCACGATGGCTACAAAAGCTTAGTAAATGGATGCTTTTTAACATTTATTATCCCCTAGCTAAAGGGTTAGCCCATATCACTTTCTCATCTAAAAAGAATCTGATTGAATCGTTCTTATACTTCAATAATGAAATAGTTCTAACTGACCAAAAAGATATCCGAAACACAAATATTCTCGTTCTGCTACCTCATTGTCTTCAGAAAGAAGATTGCACTATTCGCATTACTAATGATATCATAAAATGTGAAGAATGCGGAGGCTGTGATATAGCTAAAATTAAGAAGCTTATAACAGAACATAATGTTGATGCAGCAGTGGCTACAGGAGGTTTTTTAGAACATAAAATGATAGAAGAAAAGAAACCTGAAGTTATTGTTGCCATTGCTACTGCTAAAGAACTGGTGAATAGCCTGAGAGACAACTGGAATTATCCCGTTTATGCAGTATTAAATGAACAATCTACGACTTCCAATGAAAAAAATCCGGTAAATATATCTTTCATTGCATTTGCCATTAAACAGTTTAAATAGGAAGACCTATGAAAACCTCTCGCATTATTATTATTGCTTTAGTGGTCCTTATTCTTAATGCTGGCATCACTTTAGTTCTCATAAATCAGAAAGAAACTAAAACTCCTGCTACTACTACAACTATGGTAAACCCTTCACATAATCAACGCCATAATGAGATTACTTCTGCAGTTCAAGCAGTTGAACCTGCTGTTGTTAGCGTTAATGTGACAAAAACGCAGTTAGTGAGACCAGGTTTTGGGTTCAGCATCTTTGATTTCTTTGGAGATATTCCTATTCAGAGACAGGTAGTAAGTATCGGAAGTGGTGTTATCTATGATGCAAATGGATATATTATTACCAATGCTCATGTGATAGAAGGTGCAAGCGAAATAAAAGTGGTACTCCCGGATAAACGAGAATTTATCGCCAATGTAGTAGGTGTAGATAACTCCTTTGATATTGCTAAATTGAAAATAGAAGGCAATAATTTTCCTTATGCCAAACTCGGAACTGCTAAAGAATTGCTTATTGGTGAATGGGCTATTGCTCTCGGTAATCCCTATGGATTTATGATGAGTGACCCTAAACCATCCGTTTCAGTCGGAGTTATTTCTGCTCTTAATAGAAGTTTCCAGCCTCAAGATGGTCATAGATATATCAATATGATTCAGACCGATGCGGCAATCAATCCCGGTAATAGTGGGGGTCCACTGGTAAATGTTAAGGGTGAAGTTATTGGCATCAATACCTTCATCGTTTCTGGAACTGGAGATAATATCGGTATTGGCTTCGCTATACCCATAGATAGAGTTAAAGCTATAATCAAAATTTTATAACTGTATAGAGTCTATATAGCATTTACTTAAACTGGAATCAGCGACAATTCCGCTGAAAGAAGGTCTATTAGATTCTCTGCAGTGAGGGCTACATTTTTCTTGTTAGAATAATAATTTCATATATTATATCTATAAGCTCACGGGAAAATGAGATGTCCGCTGCTACTTAAAAGTAGGAGAGGAAAGTCCGGACACCATAGGGCAAGATACTTCCTAACAGGAAGCTGCAGTAATGCAGAGCGAGCTCCACAGAAATAAACCGCCTAAAGTAGCTTTTTAATTAATAGTTACTTCAGGTAAGGGTGAAATGGTGGTGTAAGAGACCACCGGGAATCCTGGTGACAGGATTTGCCAGGAATGCCTTATCTGGTGCAATGCCAAATAGGGAAGCCAAGAAGTGTTGCCCGCACGGTTATGGCTTTCGGGTAGGCAGCTAAAATTCATTCGTGAGAATGGATGTAGAGGAATGGACATCAACCTCCTGAAATAAGGAGGTACAGAATCCGGCTTATTATTTTCCCGTGAGTTTTTATTGTTTTCAATAAATATCCTTTTCTAAACCATACTTCCATATTTAAAGCTAACTATTCCTTCATTATTATTGGCAATTTTTGAGATAAAAATACTCCTGATTATTTATTACTTCTTGATAAATTATTGATGTCCAGCTTATGTCCAGCTTATGTCCAGCTTATGTCCAGCTTATGTCCAGCTTATGTCCAGCTTATGTCCAGCTTATGTCCAGCTTATATCCAGCTTATGTCCGATTTGGACATCAGCTTCACATCACAAATACATTAACAGCAGAAGAAAACAAGAAAAATAGACAATAATAATTGAACATCCAAATAGGGGATGGACAGCCCTGTCTCGTAAAAACTGAAGTCTTTTTTAGTTCTATGACATAGAGATTCAAGATAAAGTTTATGAGATTAAGTATCGGCTATAGCGAAAATTGATAGATGAGAATATAAATTAATTAGATTTAGAAAAGTAAGCTTCAGAGAAGTTTCATAAATGAGAACATTTATAACTCCAGTATACGAAAGCTTTTGTAGATTATGAAACGCAGAGGACCTCATTTTTCCAAAACTTAAAAGACAATGATATCTATTATTCAATATAGAATTTGATATTTTATTTATTATCTATCCCCAAAAACATAAATATAGATCATACAGTAGTAAGGATAACTAAAAATAAAGTTTTAAAATCAAAATCCCAATTTTTGTGCTAATTATTATTCAACCCGCTCTATAAGGGAGTTTTCTTAAATTATAAAATTTTAATCTATTGTAAGTTAACTTTCTCATATCAAACGGAATTAATTAGGTTGAAGTATTTAGAGAAGAACAAGTATGGCTAAAAGAAGGTTAGAGAATAAAAAGTATTATTTTTGATGATGTTGTAGTAACCAACAGAAATAACTTGACAGATTACAATATATTTAGAAAAGAAGAATAGAATAAAAAAGAGGATAAAATGATGTGGATAGTTAAATTATTTCATTCTATCTGGCAGATGATACTGCTCTGGTCATTTATCTGTCGTTCCTATTTTATCCGTCTTTTTGCTAAAAATCCTATTAAACGCCGTTGGTTAGAGATTAAAAATACAACCAATGCTTCCCGGAAATTCCTTCGTGCTTTCCATATTAAACTGAAAGTCAAAAATCAAGAAGTACTGCAGAAAATGAAAGATAAGAACTATCTGCTAGTGGCTAATCATTCCTCACTTTTAGATATTTTTTTACTTGGTGCAGTAGACAATTATGTCTTCATTACATCTACTGAAATGAGTGACACTCCAATTATTGGTAAGATTATTCGTCTCGGCGGATGCCTTTATACAGATAGAAAAAATAAATTCAGTTTACCACAAGAAATCAAGCGCTTCACTGATATATTAGGAAAAGGTTTTAAAGTAGTTCTTTTCCCTGAAAAACCTGGTACTGATGGCACTAAAGTTAATGAATTCCGTCCCTCTCTATTTCAAACTGCTATAGATTCTGCTTCAAACGTTGTTCCTGTCTGTATTCGTTATTTAAAACTGGATGGGAAACCAATCAATAGTAAAAATCGTTTCGTCGTATTCTGGACAAAAGGCGTCAATTATTTAAAATACTACTGGAATCTGCTAGCACATAAAATGGAGGTGGAAATCAATTTCTTAGAACCGATAGAATTTGACCCTAATCGCGATAGAGCAGAACTCTGTCAATTGACCTATGAAAAAGTAAGCAAAACCTTTGAAAACTATAAAAATCTTGCTACAAACTGATGATATCTGGAGTAAATATAAATGGAAAATAAAGATAAATTACATTTAGGTCCTATTAACTTTATCATCTTAGGAATAGCTGTCATTTTGCTAATTATTGGCTATTTTATAATGGCAGGCAACGAAATCGTTATTTCTCCTATAATTTTAACTATTGCATATGGCGTTCTAATTCCTCTGGGGCTTCTCTATAAGAGCAAACCTAAGGAATGAACCAACCTCTCTTAACTGATGAGACTGCAGCCAAATTAAGACGGTTTCAGCTACTTGCTAAAACTACCGTTGAAGGCTTTCTGGTAGGCTTACATAAATCTCCCTATCATGGATTTAGTGTAGAATTCTCAGACCATAGAGAATATAATATAGGCGATCCCATCAAAAATATAGACTGGAAAATTGTTGCTAAAACCGACCGTTACTATGTAAAACGATTTGAAGAAGAAACCAATCTCCGTTGTTATATCCTTTTAGACCACAGTCGCTCAATGTTCTATGGTTCTGGTGAAAACACTAAAATTGACTATGCTTGCAGACTTGCTGCTTCTCTTTCCTGGTTGATGATAGGTCAAAAAGATGCCGCAGGATTAATTACTTTTAATGATGAAATCACCAATCTACTCCCTCCCAAAGCATATAGAGGCTATCTTCCTCAAATTTTTAGAATACTGGCAGAATTAGAACCCAAAGATTCCACTCGTCTACTGCAAAATTTACATAAAATCGCTGATACCATTCGTAAGAGAAGCTTAATAATCTTGATATCAGATCTGCTGGATGAACCTGAAAATATAATGGATGGACTGAAGCATTTTAAATCACATCATCATGAAGTCCTGGTGTTCCATATCACTGATATACAAGAAGATAACTTTAAATTTCACGGTGAAACTGAATTTATTGATAGCGAAACTCAAGAAAAAATAACTGTCAATCCCTGGCAAATAAGACCAGATTACTTGCAGAACTACAAGGAACATATCCAGAAACTTAAAGCTGGCTGTCATCAATATCAGATAGAATATAACCCCGTTAGCACTGCAACTCCCATAGAAGATTTGCTGCTGAAATATCTTTTGATGCGAAGAAAAGGATAACTTTATGCCTTCCATAAGAAAAATTTCAGAAAAAAAGATATATGAAGCCATAATAGATGCTGTAGGACAGATTTATTGTCAATCAACATCTGAAACTAAGAATCTGATTAATAAAGCTTTAGCTATTGAAGAAGATGATGTGGCAAAAGATATGCTTCAAGCTATGCTATTAAATGAAGAACTGGCTGAGAAAGAAAAACTTCCTATATGCCAGGATACTGGTATAATAGTAGTTTTTGCCGATATTGGAACAGCAGTTAAAATTGAAGATGGATCCCTCTATTCTATTATATCTAAAGCAGTTACAGATGTATGGGAAAAATACTACCTGAGAGATTCCATAGCTCTGGAACCGATAAGATGCTGTTCTAATCCCCTAAAAAAAGCAAAAGACTCTCTGCAACCCGTCATCTTACATTTATCCGAAATCCCAGGAGACAAATTAGAACTTCATATATCCTTAAAAGGTGGAGGAGCTGAAAATTGTAGCACCCTAAAAATGTTTAATCCTACTGCAACTATAAACGAAATTGAAGATTTTATTGTAGATACAGTTGTCTCTTCTGGAGGGAAACCCTGTCCTCCTGTTTTCGTAGGTATTGGAATAGGAGGAGATTTTGAACAATGTGCTATACTGGCTAAAAGAGCTTTAATGGTTCCTATCTCTCCTTTCGAAAAGAAACCAGAATATAAAAAAATGGAAGAAAGACTATTAAATCAGATTAATCAAAAAGGGAAAGGAATACAGGGGTTTGGTGGTAAAACCACCGCGCTAAAGGTTAATATACTTTCCGAACCCTGCCATATTGCTTCCTTACCTGTAGCAATAAATATAGATTGTCATGCTCATCGTTGCATTTCTATAACTATATGAAAGCTAAAATTTAAGAGCAGCTAAATGCGAATTATAAATATAGAACTTCCTTTAAAATCAGAAGAAATCAAAATGTTTACCATTAGAGATAAGTTGCTTATATCTGGAGTGTTATATACAGCAAGAGATCAAGCTCATTTAAGATTAACTCAACTGATTAAAGAAGGAAAACCATTACCTTTTAATTTGGCGGATAGCGCACTTTTTTATTGTGGCCCTGCACCTACTCCACCAGGAAAAGTATGTGGTGCAATAGGACCAACAACTTCAGCCAGAATGGATAAATATACTCCTTTGCTTCTGGAAAATGGTTTAAAAGTAATGATAGGTAAAGGAGAAAGGTCAAGAGAAGTTACAGAAGCTATATCTAAATATAACGCCCTCTATCTAATATGTGTAGGTGGTATATCTGCCTTATTAGCTCAATCAATTGTTTCATGTGAAACATTTTGCTGGAAAGAACTGGGCGCTGAAGCTATATATCGTCTTGTAGTAAAGGATTTTCCCTGTTATGTAGCTACTATCTAATTAAGTATTTATTTTATTTCTTTCAGGTATAATTATGATTCGTTATATCCCTCCCTTCATTCTTTCTCAATTTGAAAATAACAATTATCAAGGTGAAATGCAAGCTTTTGTCCTGCTCGGTGATATAATAGGTTTTACTACTATCAATGATGAACTGCAAAAAAAAGGAAAAGAAGGTGCAGAAGAAGTTAGCCGTATTATTTGCTCCATATTTACCGAACCGATAGATATAATAGAAAGATTCGGGGGCTTCATTTCTAATTTTGCGGGAGATGCATTTTATTCTATCTTTCCAAATAATTCTCCAGCTCAACTAGGTGCAGCTTTATATAATATCCAGTCTTTTCTTAAAACCTACTATAAAAATCAATCTCGTCTCAGCAAATATCCTTTTAAAATGAGAATAAGAATAGGTTATGGCAATGTTCAATGGAGAATATTTACTAACGAAATACAAAATGAGTATGTCTTCTTTGGTGATGCCATAGAAGAAGTACAACGCATCAATAGAGGTCAAACGCTATGTAAATATTCGTCTTCGGCACTACAGCAACTCATCGCTTCTGGATATATGGATGATAAAGGAAAAATGAATCAAGATTTTAATCCCCAGAAGGTGAAAGAAAAGATAATAAGTTATCCATATTGTAATGAGACAGAATACAGATTTCTTCATCATCGCTTTCATAATATCCAGCCAGAAAATGAAATCAGAACCGTTATCTGTAATTACACCCGTATTCCTTTAACTTCTGATTTGGATATCTGTAATATAATATCTAATCTTGAAATCTTCTATCAGAATTCCGGTTCCTATGTAGATAAATTATCTGTCACAAAAGATTTTCTCTGTATTTTATCTTTCTATGGAATGCCCAGAAATGAGGGAAAAAAGCTTAGCCAGGTCTTTCAACTTATCCTTGAACCCGTACATAAATATCCATTTATAAGTCAGGGAATAGCAATGGGTTCTTGCTTTACTGGATTTGTTGGAGGAGAACATATCCGAGAATACACTGCATTAGGTCATCCAGTAAATTTAGCTACCCGACTCTCTGGGAAAAGTAAAAATGGTGAGATATTAACTGATTCTGCAATAAAAAAAGAATTAGAAATGAATTTTGATTTTGAATTTAGAGGTAATCTTACCTTAAAGGGATTGAAAAATAAAATTTCTTCATATAAACTTAAAGAATTACAACCACCTTCTAATCAATTTAAGACGGTTTTTATTGGTCGTCAAACTCAACTTAAAAATATCCAAAATATCATAACCAGGTCATTCAAGGAACATCAAAATTTCATTGTCTACATTGCAGGAGAAGCAGGGATTGGCAAGACACGTTTAACTGCGGAAGTTTTGAATTCACTGAAAGAGAAAAATATACGGATATTTTATATTTTATGCAGCTTTGCTAATCTCAGACCTATGGACCCGTTAATACAAATATTCTCACAATTATTCCCTGTAAATTATAACAACCAGAAAACTATTTCCAGCTTTCATCAGAGCTGGATAAACTGGATTAAAAACGAAAAAGGATGGAAACAAGATGAGGATATTATAAGTGGTCTGCTAGGTTATGCTGATAAAGAATCCTTATTTTATAATCTACCTCCTGACCTCCGTTTCAATAAAATTTACCAATCAGCAGTGAAAGTTCTCCAGAAAGAAACAAAAAGGAATCCCATCATTATATATATTGACGACCTACATTGGATGGAAACTCAATCTCGCAATTTTTTCCAATGCCTTGGTAAATCAGAGATAAAAGACTTAGGAATCATAGCCACTACTCGCTATTTAGAAAATGATAAGATTCCTACTCTGGATATGGATAATTTTAGCTTTTATCGTTTAGATCTTGCTCCTTTAAGTAAAAACTATTCCTGGAAGCTTTATAAATCGTTGATGAATCTGGGAAATGTTTCAACAGATTTGAAACAGGAACTGCTTAAAAGAGATACAGGAAATCCTTTTATAATTGAACAGATGGCTTCCTACTTATTTGAAAGTGGAATATTACATAAGTATGATGACTTTAAAAATATATTTGAGAAGATTAATTCTTTTGATGTTAATGATATAATAGGTTTTAGGATTGACCGTCTTTCTGCTTCGGTTCGTGAATGCATATATAATGCCAGTGTTTTGGGTATGAAATTTAATCTGAAAGTGTTAAATCTAATGTTGGAAAGAGATATTCCACAAGACCTCTTAATAGGAACGCAAAATCGCATCTGGAAAAGCTTAGAGAAAGATTTTTATATTTTCACCCATATTCTTTTACAAGAAGCGGCTTATAACAGAATGCTTAGTGATAAGTTAAAATGCTTACATCTTAAAGCAGCACAGGCAATTGAAAAAGTCTATGAACAAAACATTAGACCCTATACTGAAGAAATTGCACATCATTATGAAAATGCTGGGGAAATCTTGAAAGCTTCTGATTTTTATGATGAAGCGGGAGATTATTATTGGGATAATAGCTATTTTGAAGTAGCTGAAAAATGCTTTCTAAAAGCAATTGATTTAGCAGAAAAATCAGTCGTTTCGGACAATATGGATTATGGTGAAAAGATATTTCATCTGGCACTTTTCTATCATTATATGCAAAGGATGGAGGAGGCAGAGAAGCTTTATAATACTGTAATGAATATAGCTTTATCCACCTATGGCAAAGATAGCATTGAAATTAGTCCTTATATCAATAATTTAGGAAGATATTATAAAGATGTTGGTCGCTATGAAGAAAGCGAAAAATTGCTTCTACAATCTTTAGAATTAGAAAAAAAATATAATGCTGATAGTTCTAATGTGGCAGATAGAATTAATAATCTGGGGCATTTATATTCATTTCAACATTTTAATGATAAAGCAAGAGAAATGTGCCAACAAGCTTATGACATTATGACCCGAAATTACGATCCATATCATTTCTTTACTGCGACTGTTTGTAATAATTTAGGAATGACCCTGGTAGAATCTGGAAAGATTGAAGAAGGAGAAGAACTTTTGCTTAAAGCAATTGAAATAGGCAAAAAGGTTTATGGTGAGAATCAGCCTCAAATAGTTATATACTTTAAAAATTTGGCTTCCATTTATATAGAGCAACAAAAATGGGATGAAGCCAAAGCTTTATTACAGAAGTGCTTACACATTAACCAAAAATATTTTGGGAAATATCATTCCTCCACTCTCTATGTTGTTAAAGCATTAGAAAGATTCTATGATAAAATAGGTAATAAACGGAAGGCAAATTATTATGCTAACTGGTTGCAAGAGAGTAAGAAAAATAAATTGTAACATTTTATTCTTTGACTCCAACTCTTGCACACTGATTATAGATAGGACATTGATGGCATTTGGGTTTTCTGGGTGTACAAAGATTTTGGCCAAAAGCCACTACATAAGAATTGAAAGTTAACCAGTATTTTTCCGGTAGGATTTTTCTTAATGCCATCTCTGTTTCATACGGTGTTCTCGTTTTAACATATCCCCAACGATTGCATATTCTATGCACATGAACATCTACACATATAGCAGGAAGTGAAAAGGCTATAGCTCTCACGAGATTAGCAGTCTTTCTTCCTACCCCCGGCAATTGTAGAAGTTCGTCTATTTCTGAAGGAATATTTCCTCCGAATTTTTCTTTCAGGACTGATGGTAACTGTTTCAAATACTTAGTTTTAGCATTATGGAATCCTACTGGATAAATGATGGAATCAAGCTCTTCAGCGCTAATCTTTTCCAGATCATCTATATTCCTAACTTTATCAAATAGCTTTCTTGCTGCTTGAGAAGTAGTCTCATCTTTAGTTCTTGCGCTTAATATGGTAGTTACCAACACCTTAAAAGGATCTTTAGTCTGAATCTGGATTTGATCTACTATGGGAGTCCTGACACTTTTGAAGTGCTTTTCCAGTTCAGTCATTACGGTATCAATATCAAAATTGTTCATAAAATTAATCCGCTATAATAATCCTGAGAACAGAGATAAAAATATATTGCAGGATTTTGAAACTGATAGAAATTGTCAATAAGAAGGAGATTGAGATGTGTGGTAGATTTGCACAGGTAATAAAATATGACCAGTTACAAAAGTTGGAAAGAGAACTGAGATTAAACCGAGAGAGTGATCAGTTAATAATTAATTATAATGTAGCTCCAACTCAACCCGTAGTTGCAGCAGTAAGTCAGGATAGTGGTAGATACATTGGTACTTTTCGTTGGGGTTTAATTCCTTCCTGGAGTCAAGAACTTCCTAAATTTGATTTGATAAATATCCGATCTGACTCTTTAGTTTCTAAGCCTTCATTCAGAAAGGGTTTACAATACCGCAGATGTCTGATTCCGGCAAATGGATTTTATGAGTGGCGTAAGTCAGATAAGCAACCATTTTTTGTTCATTCATCTCGGGATGACCTAATTTATATGGCAGGAATCTATGATGTATGGCAAAGTCCAGAGGGAAGTTATGTTCCATCTTTAGCGATAATAACCACTGATGCTAATAAGGCAATGCTTCCTATTCATCATAGAATGCCCATTTTGCTTTTTGAGGATGACCGTTTACTCTGGTTGGACCATACTATTAAAGACATCAATAGGCTTATTCCTTTTCTCCAAGCTCCACCGGATGATGCTATTTCTATGTATGCTGTGAGCAGATTTGTAAATAATCCTCAAAACAATTCTGAAGAGTGTATTCGTCCCATAAATATCTTATAGTAATCCAATGTAATATCAATCTTAGAAGTACCGCAGTAAAATATATGCAGAACAAACAATTAAAGATAGAATAGTATATACTACACTAACTTTTGTAAATTCCTTAAATGAAATATTAAGTCCGTTCTTTTTAGCAATTCCTACTGCTACAACATTAGAAGAAGCACCAATGAGGGTTCCATTTCCACCTAAACAAGTTCCCAGAGACATTGCCCACCAGATAGGGTCTATTAGATTAGGTTCTGTAATTACTGTGCCAATTTGTTTGATTAAAGGTATCATAGTAGCAACGAAAGGAACATTATCAATAAAAGCAGAAAGAACACCCGAAAGCCAGAGTATTGCCATAGAAGTTGGACGCGCTTGATTATGAGTTAAATCAAGAACTTTATGAGCTAATAAACTGATAAAGCCAGTTTGCACTAAACCTTCAACTATGATGAATAATCCAACAAAGAAGAAAAGTGTAACCCAATCAACTTCATGAACCATTATCTGCTCTATTTCTTTTCTTTCACCAATAAGTACCAAAAATAATCCAGTGGACATAGAAATAGTGGCAGTGCCTATTTTTAAGATACTTTCTAAGGCAAGAAGAACAAGCATAATCGCTAAGGCAATTAATGAAATTTTGAGCATTCTTTTATTTTTAATCAGACCTTCTTCTTTATAACTAAGCATCTTTGCTCTATTTTCTCTGCTCACTTTTAATTTATCATGATACATAAACCACATTAAAGCTAAGCAAGCAATAGAAGCAAAAATAATGGCGGGAGTTAAATTAAAGATAAAATCAAGGAAATCATAATCAGTGGCACTTCCAATAATAATATTAGGAGGATCACCAATCATTGTAGCGGCTCCACCCATATTGGAAGCAACTACCATCATTATTATATAAGGAACTGGAGTTATTTTTAATTCGTTACAAATTAATAATATTATCGGTATGAGAATCATTATAGTGGTAACACTTCCCAGAAAAGCAGAGGCAATAGCTGTTATGACAAACATTAACATCATAATTAATAAAGGATTTCCACGAGCAAGTTTAGCGGTCTTAATAGCAATATACATAAAAATTCCGGTTCTCCTTAATACCGCAATAACCAGCATCATACCAATCAAGAAGAAAATAACATTCCAGTCTATAGCTCTAAGAGCAATGTCCTGACTTAAGATTCCAGTTAAAATAAGTAAGAATGCACCTATTAATGAAGCAAGCATCTTATTTATTACTTCTGTAATAATTAAGATATAGGTTCCGATAAAGATGCCTACAGCTATTAACATACTGACTGTTGCACTCATGCTTTTATAACCTTCCTGAAAACATCCATAGCGGTAATAATACCAACTAGATATTCTTTATCAACCACACAAAAATACCTTTTGTTATCCTTAATCATATGATATACGGTTTCTACAATAGAAGCATCAGAAGAAAGCACCCGAGTATTTTTTTGCATTATCTCTTCTGCACAAACTAGTTCCTCTTTTTCAAATAAACTTTCCAGTGGCTCATAAGACCTCAAAAAAGCTACATCGTCTATCATCATTAGATAGTCTGGCATTCCAACTTTTAGAACATCCAGAATGCTAATCTCTCCTAAATACCTACCTTCATTATCTACAACAGGAATACAGGATATATTATGTTCATTCATAAGGCTATCTACTTTACTTAGAAGAGTATCGGGAGTGACACAGACAGGATTTTTTACCATTAAATCAGCCACAGAGAGTTCCTGTCCTACCTTTATCTTGCATTGGCGTAAATAGTTAATTACCTCAATACCATTATTAAAAGAGCGTAATTGAGTCATCATCTCTTCATCCTCGGATATTTTAAGTAAAGCAGATACAATATTTAAATATATTTTAGAAGAAGTCTTATCCGTAAAAATCATTACAATCCAGTCAGCTTTAATGCCATCGTAATTCAGAGGATTCTGCAAAAAGGTCATTCCGATTAGCGTATCTGCTAATCCCTCAAGACGAATATGAGGTATAGCAATACCCGAAGGATAAACCATAGGAGCTTCTTTCTCTCTTTCCAGTATTGATTCAAGAAGAGTTTCACCACATTTAGGTTCAATATCAGGTCTTAACTGATAGATACGATTTATAATATCTTTATAAACCTGTTCCCGAGTTAGAATTCTTTGCTCATAAACTATGGTACTGGGTTCCAGAAAATCTGCTAATAACATAAATTAGCCTCATACGGTTAAAATTTTTTCCATAATAATGTAATATATTTTATAGTCAATATCTTTTGTTTTAACCTCCCTTCATAGATAAGTTTAATAACTAATATTGTCTTTGATTTTAGATATTTGAATCAAGGAAGCAAGATGAGCTATATTTTTCTTGCTAAAAAGGATATTCTCATAAAAAAGAGCAAGCAGTGAGGAATAAATGTCCAGAATTCAAATTAATAAGAAAATTTGTTTGATTGCTCTTAATAGTGCTTGGTATCAAAGCAATCCCGCTTTGTATTATCTTCGTAATGCCTTAGCAGGTCTTCCTTTTAATTGTGAAATCCAGGAATTTATAGTTTCTGAACCACTTTTTGATGTTCTGAACAGCATATTTCATTCAGAACCCGATATCTTATGTTTTTCGGCTTATATCTGGAATCAAATGTATCTTAAGCTACTTATCCCTGAGATTAAGAAACTTCTTCCAGAAGCTAAAATTGTCATCGGAGGTCCTTCAGCTCTTTGTGAAAATTATAAATTGAATAATTCAGATTTTATAGTTAGAGACGCAGGAGAAGGAACATTTCGTTATTTAGCTGAGAACAATTTTTCTCTTCCCGGTGGAATATATAAGATATCAGCACCATCCTTAGAGACATTACCTTTTCTTTATAAAGAAGAAGATATAGCAGCACTTAAAGGCAAATTGATTTATTATGAATGTTCCCGGGGTTGTCCCTTCCATTGTATTTACTGTCTTTCTGCAAGGGACAATAGAAATGAACTACGTTTTAACTCTGAAAGTGCAGAAGATAGAATAAGATTATATAAAGAATTAGAACAGCTTCTTACTTTAAAGCCAAGAACCGTGAAATTTGTAGACCGTTGCTTTAATGCAAATCCCGATTTAGCTCATCTTATCTGGAATATTATTATTCAGATGGAAGCAGATTGTGAATTTCATTTTGAAATCTTTCCGGAGCTTTTAGAAGTAGATGATCTCAAACTTTTAGCTAAAGCTCCTCCACATAGAATTCGTTTGGAAGCTGGAATTCAGACGGTTAATCCTGAAATAGCAAAAGAATGTGGAAGGATATCGGATTGGGAGAAAGCCAAAAATTCCTTAGCTTTTTTATCCCAGAAAACTCAGGTTCAACTGCATACTGACCTTTTAGCTGGTTTACCTGGAGAGTCAATGGAATCAGTGTTGCATTCCTTAGATGAATTAGCTTCTATCTTTCCAGATGAAATACAGTTAGGTAGCTTAAAAGTATTGCCCGATACTCCAATGTATGATCTGGCAAAGAGAAGAAATTATCTCTGGCTGGACTCACCTTTATGGCAAGTATTGAAAACGGATGTCCTTTCCTTTGAACAGCTTTCTACTTTAAATGACCTCGGGAAAATATTGAATCTTTACTGGAACAAAGGGGAGTTTAATTCTGAGTGGCAAACTATGCTTAATTCAGGAAAGAAAGCTTCAGAACTTGTGCTCTCTCTTCTTAATTATCACAAAGAAAATCATATACCTTTGCATAGCATTTCCCGTCAGGAACGTTATAATATCTTTTCTATCCTTCTAAATTACTGAGTGTTAGGTTCAAATTGAGAGTTTTTTTTCTGCACTCGTGATCAATCAACGATATGGCTTGACAGTTAGATATCAATATGTTATAAGACAAATATAAGAAATAAGGAGACATAAAAATGAAAAAATGTCTGTTTTTACTTTTCTTGTTACCAGTAATGATCCTGGCTCAACCCTGGCAACAGGATAACGAAATTTTTAATCCCAGTGGTATTCCCAGTTTATCCTTTTCTCAACCTCGTTTTGTTGACCTTGATACTGACGGAGATATGGATTTCTTTCTGGGAAATACAAATAGTGCACCATTATTTATCTGTAATACTGGTACACCAAGTTTGCCTCATTTTGTCATTGGCGATAACCTGTTAGCCAATATTTCATTTATTGATGCGGAGTTAGCTGTTTGCGCAGATATGAATGCAGATGGGAAGTTAGATTTAATTACCGGTGGTTATACTGGATTGCATCTATTTCTCAATACGGGAACGGTTCAATCACCTGTCTATACTGAGCAATTGGGTTATTTTACAGCTCTGGAGGTTGGAAACAGTCCTGTGCCTGATATTGCCGATGTAGATTACGATGGAGATATGGATTTAGTCCTTGGTCTCAGTGAAGATGGAGCCGTGCGAGTCTATCTTAATACAGGTACCTCTTATGATGGTATTTTTGTAGAAGAATCAATGCAATTAATCGGGGATGTTGGTCTTTATGCTTATCCTATCTTTTGTGATATGGATAATGATGGCGATCAAGATATTCTTTGTGGTAGGGATGAACACGGTTTTGTCTACTATCAAAATAATGGAACTACATCTTCTCCAGTATGGGAGAACAACTCTTCCCTTTTTAGCGGCTTAGGAAATACTACTTATTGGAATTCTCCTGACCTGGTAGATTTGGATAACGATACAGATTATGACCTGATATTTGGTACTGCAGATGGACCTTTACAGTATTATGTAAATACTGGAACTCTTTCCTCTCCACAATGGCAGGAAAATACCAATCTTTTTGGTGGAATTATAGATGCTGGAGGAGCGAGTTCTCCTATTCTCTTTGATTTTGATGGTGATGTAGATTTAGACCTGATATGTGGGACCCAGCTCGGTGATATTAAGTATTATAAAAATATTGGAACTGTTTATGCACCAGCGTGGCAGGAAGAAAGTTCCTATTTTTCCAGCATAGACCATTCAATCTATTCTGCTATTACTCTTGGAGATGTGGATGCTGATGGGCTTACTGATGCCATTGTGGGTGATTTGAGTGGGAACCTATATTTCCATAAAAATACAGGAACGGGATTTATTCAACAAAATGATATTCTTCCTCCTATTTCTGTTGGAGGATGGAGTGTGCCGCGCTTAATTGATATGGAGTTAGATGGAGATCTTGATCTGGCAGTTGGAAATGAAGCTGGGAATATCTATTTCTATCAAAATAATGGTACAGTAGAAATTCCTCAATGGACTGTAGTCAGCGGATATTTTGGTAATATAGATGTAGGTTCAAACTGCTCTCCCACATTTGGTGACCTGGATGAAAATGGAAGATGGGATTTATTGGCTGGAGATTTATTCGGCTCTTTACATTGTTATTTGTATCAAAATCACAACTGGGTTCCCAATACTGAATTGTTTTCAGGCATAGAAACAGATCAAAATGCGGCTCCTGCTCTAGCTGATCTTGACCATGATGGAGACCTTGATCTCGTAATCGGTGATTATGATGGGACTTTCAAATTTTATCGTAATCAAAAATATTCTGGTGCTGTATTGAATCCTCCCCTTAATTTATTAGCCAATACGGATGAACCTGTCACCATAAGCTGGGAAGAGCCACAGGCAAGTACTTCTCCTCTGGAACATTATAACATCTACCTGGATGATGAGTTTGTGGATTCAACTACCTATACCTTCTATACTTTTTTGAATTGGAATTTTGAAGTGGCTCATATTGTGAAGGTTACCGCTCAATATGTGGCAGGAGAGTCACTGCCTGCTATGATAGAAATTCCTCCTACTCCTATTAATGATGAATGCCAATCCATCAGTATTATAAACATTTATCCAAACCCATTTACTAATATAACAAATATCAATTTTACCCTGAAAACTGAAGGTAATGCCAGTGTGGCTATCTACAACCTCAAAGGTCAACAAATCAAAAGCTGGGATACATTGCCAAGGGGAAATCATAACCTCATCTGGGATGGAAAAGATATGCAGGGTAGATCAGTCGCAAATGGAATCTTTTTATTGCAGATAAAAACTCCTCAAGGCATTACTATCCGTAAGATATCAATAATAAAATAGGAATTAAAAGAAGTTACTTTTATTGGAAAGATAACTCCTTAATAAAAAAGGAAAAAACCGTGAAGATCACCGGGCGGTGTCTTCACGGTATCGGAGGGCATTCTATGTAGGGTATTACTATAATAATATCATTATTTATTTGTCAAGTTTATTTTATCTTTTCTTCCTCCATTTTCCATATCTATTCTCTCATTCTTTTTTCTATTTTTCTTATTTATGAATCAATTACGCCAATAATTTTATTTGAGATAAAATTTATTTTATCCCTAAATAACACTATCTATAAATAAGGTCTTAAAGATTATTAACTTAGCGAAAGATTTCTAATTCATTCTGTTATTATCCTTGCTTGCTTTTGGGATCAAGGGTTAACCATTTATTGATAGTAGTCTTTATAAAGAATTGAAGTTTAAAAACAAGGAAAAAGAATGAGGCAGGGTTATCCTGCCTCTATAATTGATTATTATATTGGTGTTCAATGAATTAAGATATTTGTTTTATCACTGACTTTCCTGGATAAATGGCTGCTTTGCCCAATTCTTCTTCAATACGTAAGAGCTGGTTATATTTTTCTATACGTTCACTGCGGGAAATAGAACCTGTTTTAATCATTCCGGTATTCATAGCAACAGCGAGGTCAGCAATAAAAGTATCGCAAGTCTCACCGCTACGATGACTTACTACACAGGTCCAGCCAGCTTTATGAGCAGTTTGAATTGCCTCTAGGGTCTCACTAACTGTTCCTATCTGATTAAGTTTGATAAGGACACTATTAGCGGCTTTTTCGGCTATTCCACGCTTAATTATGGTGGGATTTGTGACAAAAAGGTCATCTCCAACGAGTTGAATTTTATTGCCAAGTTGTTGTGTAAGAATAATCCAACTCTTCCAATCGTTTTCTGCTAAACCATCTTCTAAACTAATGATAGGATATTTTTGGACAAGATTGGTGTAGTACTCAATCATATCTAAAGAGGAGAGAGTTTTTCCTTCAAATAGATATATCCCATCATTCCAGAAGCTAGAGGCTGCGACATCAAGAGCAATAAAGACATCCTGTCCGGGTTTATAGCCAGCTGCAACTATTGCTTCCATAATAACTTTTAGAGCTTCTTCATTATCTTTAAGATTAGGAGCAAAACCTCCTTCGTCACCTACACCGGTAAATAGATTCTGTTTTTTGAGGATATCTTTCAATGAATGGAAGATTTCTGCATTCATCTGTAAAGCTTGCTGGAAGGAATTAGCTCCTAAAGGGACTATCATAAATTCCTGGATATCAATATTGTTATCCGCATGAACTCCGCCATTCAGGATATTACTCATCGGGACAGGTAGAGTTATTGCGCTCACTCCGCCTAAATATCTGTAGAGTGGAAGGTCTAATTCTATGGCACTTGCCCTGGCAACTGCCATAGAAACTGCCAGGATAGCGTTTGCTCCAAGTTTACTTTTATTTGGAGTTCCATCCAGATTCAGCATTACTTCGTCAATTTCTTCCTGATGAGTGGATTCCATATTAAGCAGAGCCGGAGCTATAATAGAGTTGATATTATCCACGGCTTTTAAGACACCTTTACCCGCATAACGATTTTTATCACCATCCCGCAATTCTATGGCTTCTCTTTCTCCAGTAGAAGCACCGCTGGGAACAGCAGCTCGTGAAAAAACACCACTGTCCAACATAATATCTGCTTCCACGGTTGGATTGCCTCTGGAATCCAGTATTTCTCTTCCTTTAATGTAGATGATTTCAGACACTTCTATCTCCTTTATATTTTATTTATGAAAAAGGTCTCCCATTGTTTTAAGTGAACCGAGTAAAGCTGAAGCTTCATAAGGAATAACCACAGTTTTATCTCCCTGTTTAACGATTTCCTGGAAAGCATTGATATACTTTAGAGCAATAAGATATTGTGCCGGGTCTGTACCCGTATTTTTCACTGCTTCCGCAATCAATCCTATGGACTTACTTTCGGCATCAGCTACCAACAGTTTTGCTTGTGCTTCTCCATCTGCCCGGGCAATTTTGGCAAGTTTCTCTCCTTCAGCCACTCGCACTTGATATTCTCTTTCGCCATCAGCTTGGAGAATCTTGGCTCTCTTATCTCTTTCAGCTCTCATTTCTTTTTCCATAGCAGTACGAATTTCTTCTGGAGGTAGAATCTCTTGCAGCTCTACTCTATTAACTTTTACTCCCCATTTATCGGTTGCTTCATCCAGAATATCACGCAATTTAGCATTTATTATATCTCTTGATGTGAGAGTGTAATCCAGAGTTAGTTCACCTATGATATTACGCAATGAGGTTTGAGTTAGCTTTTCTATCGCCTCTGGTAAATTACTGATTTCGTAAACCGCTTTATAAGGGTCGGTTACCTGAAAATAAAGCAAAGCATTAATATTAATAGAAACATTGTCTTTGGTAATAACATTTTGGCGAGGAAAATCATATACCGTCTCTCTGAGATCAATCCTATTCTCTAATCTTTGGGTGACTACCATATTACCCCGATAATCCTCCCGAGTAAATCTCCAGTGGATAGGACGAATCTTATCAATTATAGGGACAATAATATGAATACCTGAACCCAATGTCCGATAATATTTACCTAATCTTTCAACAATAACTACTTCCGCTTGTCGCACCACTATTATACCCTTAGAAATAAGAACTATAATAAAGATTGCAACCAGGATACCTATTAAAGTTCCAGCCATTATTTTCTCCTTTATAATAAAGTATTAATGAAATACATTAATATAATAATCAGTATTTTGACAAGAAGAAACCCTTTTTTCTCTGATAGAAAGATATCATTTCCGGTTAGACACAGTATTATTTAAATATATCAGAAATACTCGTGATTACAATAATCAGAATAAAAATAACTTATTGTCTGGCAATAACATCCTTTGTTTAAAGAGGTTATATTTATAATAAATATAAATAACTTATAGGTCTAATCAAGAAGTTTTAGATTGACAGAAAGGAGTATTTTGAATTATTGATAACGATTCTCATTATATTATAGGAGATGATAAAATGCAAGACTTTGAAATCGTCTTTAACCAATATCTGGAAAAACGCGGACTTAAATTAACAAAAGCACGAAGATATGTCCTGGAGACTGTTTTTGAATTACATGAACACTTCAGTGCCCAGGATTTATATGAAAAGATTAAAAGTAAGATTTCCGGCATTTCTTTAGCAACCGTATATCGTACTCTACCTCTTTTAGTTGAAGCAGGACTGGTTCAGTATAGTATACGAAAAGAAGGGAAAGAAAGCTATGAGCATATATTTGGCCATCCTAAGCATATTCACTGGCTATGCCATAAATGTGGCACTTTGATAGAGACAGATCTTAAGGAAATTTATCCTATCATAATGAGATATGCGAAAGAACTAGAATTTGAACCAGATGATATTTCCTTGAATATAAGGGGTTTATGCTGGAAGTGCAAGTTAGATGATAAGGAGAATCATTTGCATGAGAAATAGGCCCATTATCGCTCTCGCAGGAAATCCCAATGTAGGGAAAACCTGTCTCTTCAATAAATTAACAGGAACTCATCAAGCAATTGGAAACTGGCCTGGGGTAACAGTTGAACTAAAGCATGGTATTTTCTCTTATGATTCCAAAGAATATGAAATAGTTGACCTTCCTGGTCTTTACTCTTTATCTGATGATAGTCCTGATGCTATTATAGCGCGAAATTTTATACTAAAAGAAAAACCGGACTTAATTATAAATATCGTAGATGCCTCCAATTTAGAAAGGAATCTGTATTTAACTGTCCAGCTAATGGAAATGGGCGAACCTTTATTAATTTGTTTATCAATGATAGATATAGCTGAACAAAATGGAATTTTTATTGATTATGATCATCTCAGCCACCATTTAGGTATTGAAGTAATACCGATGATTTTAAACAAGCATATAGATTTAGAGGTGTTGATAAGCAAAATTGAAAAATATTTAATTTCACCTCCCATTTATTCGGTTATTGACTATGATGAGATAGTAGAAAAGCATCTGGATAATATCATAAAAATTATTCAAGCTACAGAGATAAGTTCAATTATAGATAACTCTTTAAATAATAATAAATTAGAAGAACCGCAGGCTACATATAATAGATTGGTCAAGACCAGATGGGTAGCCTTAAAATTGATAGAGGGAGATACTGAATTTACTAATCTTTTATCACCCGAAACTAAAGTTGTAGTAGATAAAGAAATTAATGCTATCATTAAGCATCGTGGTCAAAAAGCTATGGCAGTAATAGCAGATGATAGATATGCTTACATTCGGGGTTTAGTGAAAGATACTGTAAAGCGTAAGAATAAACGCAGATTAACATTTTCGGACCGGGTGGATAAATTTGTTCTCAATCAGGGTATTGGTTTACCGATATTTTTTGTGGTAATGTATTTTGTGTTTTTAATTACGGTCAAAGTGAGTCAACCTTTTATAAATATTATAGAAGTTAGCCTTAGCTGGCTGTTTGTAGAACAATTAGGTAATTTATTGACCAGTTTATCAACCCCATACTGGCTAAATTATTTTCTCAGTGGAATAATAGGCAATGGGATAGTGACTATTGGTAGTTTCATTCCACTAATATTCTTTATCTATCTATGTTTATCCATACTAGAAGATTCTGGTTATATGGCACGTGCAGCTTTTATAGCAGATAAATTTATGCGTTTTATAGGGCTTCCAGGTAAAGCTTTTATCCCACTATTACTGGGATTTGGTTGCACAGTTCCTGCAATAATGGCAACGAGGACATTAGAAAATCCAAGAGATAGAGTTTTTGCTTCTTTATTAACTCCATTTGCTTCCTGTGGCGCTAAATTACCTGTGTATACTTTTCTCGCGATGCTGTTTTTTCCCCAGAAAGCAAATGTAGTAATATTTAGTCTCTATCTTTTTGGCATTGTGATGGCAGTAGTGACTGGATTAATTTTAAAAAAAACAATATTTCTTTCTGAACCAGGTGATTTTGTTATGGAGTTGCCCTCCTATCATATTCCTACCCTGAATGGCATTTTGATGCATACCTGGCATCGTTTAAAGAGTTTTCTCTTGCGAGCAGGAAAATACATTCTATTAGTAATTATAATTATTAATGTGTTACAAAGCATACCTATAAATTCTGCTGTAAGGGGCGAGAAAACAACTATTCTAGAAGTTTGCGGAAAAACCATCACTCCAGTATTCAAACCAATGGGTATAAATGAAAATAATTGGCCTGCTTCTGTAGCTTTGATTAGTGGACTTTTTGCCAAAGAAGCAATTGTAGGTAGCTTACAGGGACTTTATCAAGGTCCTGAGATGAATATGGGAAGAAATCAGTTTCCGGATAATATGAAAATAGCCTTCGGTAATACGGCTGCTATTTTAGCATATCTGGTGTTTATTTTATTGTATTCTCCCTGTGTTGCTTCTTTAACTATGTTTTATAAAGAATATGGCTTTAAATGGATGCTCTTTGAATTTTTCTATCTGAATTTATTAGCCTGGATGGTAGCTGTTTTTATTTATCAGATTTTAAATTTCAGTAAGATATCTCTAATCTGGATAATGATCATTGTTACAGTATTTTTCTTTATCTATATAAATTTAAAAAGAATTGGGGAAAAGAATGCAATTCCGTCATCGCATAGGAAGATTTTGGAATAAAAAGTATAGATTTCATAATAGGCATAGACAACCTGTAAATAAGGGTGAAAACATAATTCTGAATCAATTACCAGAAGGTGAAAGTGCAATCATAGTAAATAATCAGAATCTTAAAACAATTGAGCGTGGACTTTATCCTGGAGCCCAGATTTTTATGCTTAGAAATAGACACTATGAACCCAATCTGGTTATTGCAGTAGGAGATTCACGTTATGTATTGGATAGAAGAATTTCTAAGCAAATAACGGTTATTATCCAATAAAGAGAAAGATTTATAGCCAACGAATAAAAAAAGATAAATTGTTTATCATTGATTTATCATATAATTTATAAAGGTCTTTTATATGATGGATATGATTGTTAATATTTTTGGGATTTAGACAATATCCGCGAAAACTATGAAAATAGCTAACCTCTTAAAAACCTTATCCATCACTTTTAAATGTTCAGAGAAAATACTAAAATATACTTTTCTCATTGGTCCACTCTTTAAGTAAAATATGAAATTGCTAATGAAATGGTATAATAGAAGTTTAAAAGCAAGAATCTGGAGATTGCACTTGACAAATAACAGATAACTGGACAATTAAATCATAATTTTATAAAATTTAAATTGAGATAAAAGAATTTGAATGAAATGCTTGTTTATATATTAATAAGTTACGAGCTTATAATGATTTTACTGTATCAGATATCAGAAAAAGAAGATTCTCTTTCCATACTTTTAAGGGAATTACAATAGTAATCTCTGATTTGTAATGCACATAAGTTTCAAAGGATATCAATCGTTTTAAATATAAAAAATAAATAAGGAGCAAAAAAAAATGCAAGTTACCAGATTGGAACAGATTCTGGACCTCATCAAGCCACTACCACGTAAGAGATTAGTAGCTGCCTGGGGAGTTGATCCACACACTATTTGCGCTGTCTATCAAGCTATATCAATGGATTTGATAGAGGGCATACTAGTAGGTGATAAAAAACAGATATATCAAGTCTGTGAGAATGAACAAATAGATCCTTCCCGTTTTAAGATTGTTCATTCAGATACAGACACAGAAGCTGCAGCAAAAGCAGTGGATATGATTAATGCTGGAGAAGGTGATTTTTTGATGAAAGGCTTGCTCAGCACGGATCGTTATATGAAGGCTATCCTTCACAAAGAGAAAGGGTTAATGGATAAAGGTGCCATCCTTTCTCATGTAACCGTAGCTGAAATTCCTACTTATCCCAAGCTCTTAATCTTTGGAGATGTTGCTATAATTCCATTACCTGATCTCAATCAAAAGATTGCTATTACTAATTATCTAATCAAAGTAGCTCATTATCTGGGTATTGAGAATCCCAAAGTTGGCATCCAGGCAGCTTCTGAACAAGTTTTACCTAAAATTCCTTCCTGTGCAGAAGGTGCTATGATTGCCAAGATGGCACAAAGAGGACAGATTAAGGGTGCCATAGTGGAAGGACCCTTAGGATTGGATTTAATTGTGGATAAAGAAAGTGCTCAAATTAAAAAGGTTCAAAGTGAAGTCTGTGGTGATGCAGATTGCATTCTATTTCCTAATATAGAAGCAGGAAACACTTTTTATAAATCTGTGGTTAAATTGATGAAAGGTGAACTTTGTGCAATAGTTATGGGAGCAAGGGTTCCCTGTGTACTAACCTCTCGTGGTGACAGTGAAATGTCCAAGCTTTACTCTATTGCTTTGGCATCCCTTTTATCAGGAGAAAAGCAGTGAAAGACCCCATCCGTTCTCTGGAAGAGTTAGCCAATTATGTGCGCTCCACAGGAAAACGCACCCGAATTGCAGTTGCTCGAGCAGAAGACCCAAATACTATAGCCTCTATTGGGAAAGCAGTAAAGGAAGGATTTGTAGAGGGTATATTAATTGGTTCTGAATCCAAAATAGAAGAAGTCTGTAAAGCTGAGCAAATAGACCCTGTAATCTTTCGCATAATTGATATCAGAGATGAGGCAGAAGCAGTATCTGAATCAGTAAGAATGGTTCGTAGCGATGAAGCTGATGTTTTAATGAAAGGTTTAGTAGGCACGGATAAATTTCTTAGAGCAGTTTTGGATAAAGAAAAGGGTTTATTACCTGAAAAATCTATAATGAGTTATGTTTGTGCTTTGCAATTACCTGGCTATCATAAACTTCTCTTTATAAGTGATACAGCCGTATTACCTTATCCCGATATTAATCAAAAGATAGCAATGATAAATTATAGTGTGAAAATGGCACAGCGCTTTGGGATAGAAAAACCAAAGGTTGCATTGATATCAGCTACAGAAAAGGTTTCAGATAATATTCCACATACTCTTGAATATGCAGAACTAAGTAAAATGGCAGAACGAGGTCAGATAAAAAATTGTATTATTGATGGACCGCTGGATATCTTTCTTGCCTGTGACCCTCAAGCAAGTGTTATTAAAGGGGTTTCTTCTCCTATTGCGGGAGATGCTGATGTGTTAATCTTTCCCAGTCTGGAAAGTGCCAATAGTTTTTATAAAGGTTTGATGTTGTTTGCTGAAGGAGAACTGGCAGGTTTGATTCAAGGCACTATAAAGCCGGTAATTGTAATGAGTAGAAGCGAAAGCGTTACTTCTAAATATTATTGTATAGCACTATCATGTTTAATGGGAGGTGAAAGATGATTATCGCTATAGCTAGTGATCATGCCGGATTTGAACTTAAGGGAGCAATTAAAAGTCATTTTCCCGAGCACGAGTTTCAGGATTATGGTACCTATTCTGTAGATGCAATGGATTATCCCGATACAGCAGTTCTTGCAGCTAGAGCAGTAGCAGAAGGCAAAGCAGAAAGAGGGATATTAATCTGTGGAACAGGAATAGGAATGAGCATAGTTGCCAATAAGATTAAAGGAATCCGCGCTGCTGTATGTATGAATGCTGATCTAGCAAGGCTTTCCAGAATGCATAATGATGCTAATATCCTCTGTTTAGCTGGAAGATTTATAGCTGTACATTATGCTCTGGTAATAGTAAATACCTGGTTAACCACTTCATTTGAGGGTGGTAGGCACCAGATTAGAGTAGATAAAATTAAAGAAATAGAAGGAGAAAAGCTGTGAAACATATCCAAGAGCAGGACCCAGAACTTTATGCTGCAATGGCAGGAGAATTAAATCGGCAGAGAGAAAATCTGGAACTAATAGCCTCAGAGAATTTTACTTCTATGGCAGTTCTGGAAGCACAGGGTAGTGTGCTAACTAATAAATATGCTGAGGGTTATCCTTATCGCTGGAGCAAAAAGACTGGGAAAATCAATTATAACCTTTATGGTCGTTATTATGGAGGTTGTGAATATATTGATGAAGTAGAAAGATTGGCTATAGAAAGAGCTAAACAACTTTTTGGGGCAGAGCATGCTAATGTCCAACCACATAGTGGCTCTCAAGCAAATATGGCAGCTTATTTTACGCTGGTAAAACCAGGTGATACGGTGATGGCACTGGAATTATCTCATGGCGGTCATCTTACTCATGGTCATCCTCTATCCTTCAGTGGTCAATTTTATAATATTGTCCCATATCAGGTTAGCAGAGAGACGGAAGAACTTGATTATGATGAGTTAGCCCGTCTAGCGGAAGAACATAAGCCACAGATGATTCTTGCTGGAGCTTCTGCTTATCCCCGGAAAATGGATTTTGCAAAGTTTCGGGAAATTGCCGATTTAGTTGGTGCTAAGCTTATGGTAGATATGGCTCATATTGCTGGTTTAGTAGCTTCTGGATTGCATATGAATCCGGTGCCTTATGCCGATGTAGTAACATCAACCACTCATAAGACATTAAGAGGACCCAGAGCAGGACTTATTCTCTGTAAAGAAGAGTTTGCCAAAGAGATTGATGCGAAAGTATTTCCTGGAATTCAAGGTGGACCTCTGATGCATGTTATTGCCGGCAAAGCAGCTGCTCTTTATGAAGCCTTACAGCCGGGATTCAAAGTTTATCAACAGCATATAATTAATAATGCTCAAGCTCTGGCTACGGCTTTGATTGCTAATGGTTTTAGATTGGTTTCAGGTGGTACGGATACTCATCTAATGTTAATTAATCTTGGTACAGAAGAAGAAGGTGGACCCAGTGGTAAAAAAATGGAAGAAGCTCTGGATAAAGCAGGAATTACGGCAAATAAAAATACTGTTCCTTTTGAGACTCGCAGTCCCTTTGTTGCCAGTGGAATAAGATTAGGAACACCGGCTGTAACCACTCGTGGAATGGGAATAGAAGAAATGAAAGAGATAGCCGATTTTATTAATAGAGTGAGAAATCATATTGAAGATGAAGAGTACCTGATAAATATGAAATCAGAAGTACGAGCCCTAACAGCAAGATTTCCTCTTTATTCTGAACTTTAATTATACCAATAAAAATTAACCGCCTTCAGATATTACCAGTGGCTTTTACTGAAGGCGGTTTTTCTATGCTAAACAAGGAGAGGATAGGCTACTTTATATCTCATTTTAACATCAACATTTTATGGGTCTTACTATAATCCCCCGCTTGCATACGGTAGAAATATATACCACTGGCAAGTTGACGATGATTATTATCCAGACCGTCGAAGTCAATTGTATAGTTTCCAGCTGTCTTAACCTCATTCACTAAAGTGCGTACCATCTGACCTTTAATATTAAATATTTCAATGCGTACAGCTGCTGTCTCCTTGATACTGTAACTAATAGTAGTTGAAGGGTTAAAAGGATTAGGGAAATTACTTTTTAGTTCAGTTACAACAGGCAGAATGGGATCATCATTAGAAACGACATTTCCTTTTCCATTCAGCTGAACAACTAATACTGGATTAACCGGGTCATCAGTCTCAATTTGCATAGTAGAATGATAGGTTAGGGTATCTACAGGCGCAAAAGTTACATTAAAGCCCAGATAGGATTGAGCAGGAACTATAATATTAATGGCAAATCCAGGATTTCCATTTCCCTGGTATACGGCAAAAGGTGGGTCTACCTGAACGGTGCCGATTAACACTGCATCGCCGTTATTAGTTACAGTAAATGTTTGTTGAGAAATTTCACCCAGGGGAACCACCCCAAAATCTACTACCATAGTATCAATACTAATAACAGGTGTTCCGATAACTGTTCCACTGGATGGGAATATAATATCATCAATCCAGGCACAATCGCTACCAGCAGAAATTCCGCCATCTTTTGAATAGGACCAGGTGAAAGTATTCTGTCCTGCCGGAACATCAAAAAAGACCTGACTCCAATTATCTGAAGTGCCTGACCACTGGCTGCGAACTACACCATTAACGGCGAAACGAAGATAATCATAATTCAATTCACAGGAAACCTTTTTCCAGAAACTAATTGTGCCGTCAACCGGGCAATTTATGCTAACACTCAATAATGTAGTTTGATTATGATTTATAGTAGCAGATTTAGCAGAATGAGAGTTATTATAACTGGTGTTATCAATTGTCCAGTTTCCACCAGAGAATTGCCAGTTAAAGCCAGTGAAATTGGTTTCAAAGTTCTCTACTAATAAACCTACGGTTATAGGATAATTCTGAACTGAACTGTAATCTCCAGCAAAGAGCATTGCTGTTAACATTAAGTTTGATCCTTGAGTGACCTGAGAACTCAAAGTTAGATAGTATGTGATTTGACATTGTTCTCCAACTGCTAAACTGGTAAAGGAATCATCCATAGGTTCAATTACATTCATTCCTCCCACAATTGCCAGAGCTGTAGTAATATCATTAGCTTGAGAATGTCCAGTATTGGTCACGGGAAGGCATATAGTAACGCTTTCACCAGGGTCTAAAACGCTATTATTATTACCAAGATAATCCTGAATGATTAATCCTTCCCAGGTAAATACTGGAGCATTAAGAACCAGATTACGGTCATATTCATAATTCTCATCAGCACAGGAAGCGATAATATGGATAGAAGCAGTATGCTGATCAGGAACATTACTTGCTACTTGTATGGTTAATCCATTGACTGTTCCGCCTATGCTATTGGCTGCAATATCAGGTATGTTTTCTGTTCCATTAACAATAGTTAAATAAGGGTCTTCAGTTTGAATGGATACGGTAGGGTTCATAGCAATGTCATTTCCAACATTATTCAAAGTCAGATTTAAAGTTATTAATTCTCCATACTCTGGAACATTATTGTTATTATCTGACACAGACATTTCTGCTACTACTAGGTAAGGACCACTTGCAGGTAGCACTTGTATCGTATCCAGATAGGTAACTTTATTGAAAGCAGTGATAGTTAAAGTCAAGTCCATAGGTTCCAGCGGAGGATTTTCCAGCGTTAAATTAATATCTCCATTAGTATCAGCAATGCCTGTAGCATAGATGCTTCCAGAACCATAAAGAGTTACTTTAGCACCAGGGATAGTATTAATCGGAAGAGTATTCATACCGATAAAAAGGATAGGAGTATAAGTGGCAGTTATAGGTTGAGGGTCCTTAGAACGAACCATAAGAGAGCAATCACCAAAAATATTCCAGGTTAAAAACATACTTATTCCGTCCTGACCATAGACTTCTATCATTTTTGATGAGCCGTTATAGAAAAGACCTCCCATAGTATGTTTCTGTTCTGCTACCAAGAGGTCTACTGTTTCATCCTGAGCTCTCATAGGAGGATTCCAGCTTTGATTTATGGAACTTCCATAAAAACCGATAGCTCCTGCGGGGGCATTAGTTGTTTCGTTAACAGAACGTAACCAGGCTTCAGCAAAACAGGTCATACTGACAAAGTTACCATTAACACACGCAACGCTTTGGATAAAGGGAAGCATATAATCATTAGTGAGTGCATTAACATTGGTGTTACTGAAACCAGTAGTAACCCAATAAGTATCAGCTCCATGTCCAGTATAATTGATAAAACCTCTTCCCTGATTCAAGTTGGTACTTACCTGCGCCGCAGTAGCTCCCATTGATTCGTAGATTTGATCCACACTTAAATAACCATAATTAAGCAGGTCAGTTCGGATATTTTCTTGATGTTGCTGGTCACTTTCTCCCATATCGCCTTGTGAACCACCTCCTTGGTTGGAAGCAATGCACATTGCTCTCTGGACCCATTGACTTCCTGTCTGGACATCTCTTTCATAGTGAATCGAACGAGTTATTTGAGTTTCCATTTCTGCAACGGATTGGGCAGAAAATCTACCTACATAAATATCGGGATAACTGTCAGATCCGGCAAGAAGCGAATAAGAGGGATCCGAGCCACCACCACCAGAGGTAAGAGTGGGAACTTGAGGAGCATCACCAAAAATCTGAACAAACATTAAACCATCATTCAAATTATACTGATTTTGGATGTAAGTCTTAATTTGAGTAGCTGTAGGACCAGCAACAGAAACATCTACTACATCCACTCTATAACCATTCTGCCGTTTCCAATCAACCCAGGGTTGTATTACATTATCAAACATTGAGTTCTTAATTGCCAGGATTCTACCCTGTTCAGCAAGTGAGGGGTATTTAGCTTCATTGAAATTCAGGAACATATTTTCATAGATGGGTGCAAACTCTTCGGCATAGGATGTTTTAGCTACAGGTAAGGAGTTAGTTATATCTGTGCCGTTAACATCAAGAGCCACCGTAATTTTAGTATAAATGCGTAAAGTTTGAGTGGCAGGATAATATGCGAATGGCTGGAAGCGAACTGTTATACCTCTATAATCACGGAGAATAAAGGGTTCTGTTAGATAGGAAAGTTCTTTAGGCCAGAAATCATTTCCAGAATAGAAGTCGGCAAATGAATAAGGAACAGTTTCTGGATCAATATCACGAGTAAGATTGCCCTTGGAAGGAGCAATAGGTAAAGTCATTTCCACATATTCAGTATCAAGAACAGAAAGTTCCATATTTGCAGTGTTTGGTATGATAACACTTCTGGCTATGATAGGGAGTTGTGGATATCCAGTCTGTAAGGTGACTCCTTCCTTTTTGAGGCTTAGCAAATTCCAGGTATTGCCATTGATATTAACTGTTTCAGAGGTAAAATGACCTAAAGTTAATTGCATTACTATATGTTCAGGTCCGCTTTGTAATAATTGGACATTGTTATTATAATTTCCTGCGGTGATTTCTATGGCGTTCAAAGAAAAAGCCAGTAGAAAAAGCAGGATAGTGATTAGTATACCTTGTTTCATTATAAACTCCATTGCGTTTTAAGAATTAAAAATCTACAGAAAATTAAAAATTATAAGAGAGACCATCTATAGATGATCTCTCTTTTTTCAATTTATTTCATTAACATCATTTTCTTAGTATTAGTGTAACCCTTGGCTTCCATTCTATATAGATAAATTCCACTGCCCACATTTCTACCCTGATTATCTTTCCCATTCCAGACAATTTGATGTTTTCCAGAAGGAAGTTCCGTATCTATCAGTTGTTTAACCAACTGTCCTTTTAAGTTATAGATATTAATGCGAACTTTGCCTGATTCTTTCAGGGAGAAATTAATAGTAGTTTCTGGATTGAAGGGGTTAGGATAATTTCCTTCCAGTGTTGTCACCACAGGAACTATTGCAGGATCACTATTTGGGACCGTTGTTATATGAATAGGTATGGTTATTGATGGATTATTAATATCATTGGAGGTAATAATCATCTCTAAATCAAGTTCAACTTCTGTTTCGGGTGCAGTGTAAGTCAAAGTATAGATTCTTGCCTCACCCACAGGGATGCTATAATTATAATTATTTTCCAGCGGCAATCCATTGTATAAAAGTCCCATTTCGGAGGGATAAGTGATGGTTCCAGTGAGCTCTACCGTGCCAACATTGTTGATAACAAGATCTGCTGAAACTTGGTCGTTAGGACTAAGTTCTAAGAAGTTAAACTCTGTTTGAGGCACATAAATTATAGCAATCTCACCACTGGCAGCAATAGGGAAGATAACATCATCAATCCAGGCGCAATCATTACCCGAAGCTTGAGAGCTATCTTTAGTATAGGTCCATTTAAAGGTGTGGGGACCTGCAGTTATGGGATAGGAGAATTGTGCCCATGATTGATTTCCACTCCAGGAAGCCATTTCAATGCCATCAATGCTGAAACGTAAGAAGTCATAATTTAGCTCAGAAGAGACCTTGCGCCAGAACTTAATATTACCGTCAACACTAACATTTAAGGTAATAGATAGTTCTGTACTGCCATTATTTCCTATCGTTCCAGATTTTGCCATATAATTGCCAGAATGAGCATTGGATGGGTCATTAACCACTGTCCAGGGGATATTACTGTTATTGATCCAGGGATAGCTACTGAAATCTCCAGATTCAAAGCCATCTCCATAAACTCCAATAGGCAAAAGAATGCAATGGTTAATGTTTATCTGTCCTGCAGAAATGGAAAGGCTTATAGGTACAATAATTCCATTTGGAATAGTCGGATCCAGTGTAATAGTGAAACTAATAGGAATATTTACTCCAGCAGCCATCGTTGGCAAAACAAAATAATCAGTACTGAGGGTAACAAAAGGATTATTTGCCAGGATAATCAGGGTTCCACTATCTGTATTCATATGTCCAATATTGGTTATAGTTATTCCTATAGAGATATTTTCACCGGGTTCAAAGAAGTTATCACCATCAGGGTCAAAGAGAATAGGGTCACCAAATTGTAGTTTAGGTGCATTCACGATGATACTACGAGAAGTAGTCCAGGTATTAGTACCATCAGAAACAATGATATCAAAGGGAACGGATAATTGATCCGGAATATAAACACTAATCAGCACACTAAATAAACCTTCCAGAGAGATGGTTTGATCTGGAAGAATATCAGGAAGAGTCTCTGTTCCATTTAAGATAGTTATATAAGGGCAAGTGGTAGAAAGAGTAGCAGTAAGATTAGCAGCAGTTTGCACCCCAACATTATGGAAATTTAGATTCATACTGATAGTTTCACCTGCTTCTGCTACAGCATTAGCATTGGGGTCGTTTACCGTAATCTGACTAACTGTTACATAAGGTCCAACATTGGGAATAACCTGAATATTGGCAATCATAGGTCGGCGTAAGGAACGAGTTAACACTAACTGAGCAGTGCCAGGTTCGGTAAAAGGCGTGAAATTAAGAGTTAGATTCCCAGATGCATCGGTTAAACCAACTCCATGTAATTCATTATTCATTGATATTGCCACATAAGAGTATGGATCAGCAGTAATATCTAAAGAACTAAGTCCTAAAAATAAAGTGGCTGGTGGAACATAGCTGTTTTGAGCAGGAATTCCGAGATAAGGGATCAAACTCGGATCACCCATATTGGAATATATTTCCCAGTAATAATTAATTCTGGGGCTATTAGATTGAACTACTGCCATATTTCCCATAAAAATTATAGCGCCAATACTATTGCCCCAATCTTCAAAGGGTTCATTGTGGTCATGGAACATTGCATCATAAGCACCGGTGTGGCCAGGTACAAATGGTGAACCTGTTCCTACTATTGGTGGTTTATAACCAACTCCCCAATAGTAATCTTCATCCCAGTAAGTACTATTAGTTCCCCCTATGTAGGAAACAGCACCTTTATTTTCTGCTCTTAACCAGGCTTCTCCAAAACAGACACTGGTATCAAAAGCATTGGTGAGACAGCAATTTCCAACTACTACGGGATATTCATTTACATTCTGGAGACTGTTTATATTAGCTATGGTGAAAGAAGGACTATACCAGGAAGTTTCGCTTCCGTGTGCAGTATAATTAGCATAACCAACCCCATTTGATATATCATTAATTATGGAAGAAGACGCGCTTTGTGATGCTGGATAAAGATAGGTGTGAGAAGTAATACCGTGGGCAGTATTAAAATAGTTATTTACTCCATAATTAATCTGACCATTAGCATGTGTGGGTGACCAGTTGGAATCAACACCAGCTATCATTACTACTTCGCCCAAATAGGCATCACTGGGCATAGTATACATTTCATACATTAAGGTTTTATTGACTTGATTCGTTACTTCAGCTTCAGTTGTGGCAGAGAAACGTCCAAAATACATCTCTGGCATAAAATCTGTGCCCTGTAACCGTACATAGGTTAAATCAGTAATATGTCCACTAGGACTGGCAGAAGCAGGATTGGCAGGAACTTGTGCTACATCTCCAACAATCAATAAATAGGACGGAGCAGGATTTTCAGTAGTAGCAGAATTCCAGATGTTCTGGATATAGGTCTTAATGGAAGAAGTAGTGGTTCCTGTTTCTGTAGTTGTGGCAAGAATTACATTATACCCTTCCTGAGTTTTCCAATTTATAAAGGGTTGGAGAGCATTCACAAAATTTGGTGGAGTAATAATTAAATAACTCATAGGATAACGATTCAGACTTGCCCGATTAGAATCAGGATTCATCAGGATATTTTGTAGCATAGGATCAAAAGCTGGAGAATAAGTCTTGGCTCTTAATTCATTGGTTGAAACTAGGTCTGGATGAAGAAATTGGACATTAACTTCTGCACTATAAATTACTTCCATTGAACCTGTTCCTGGATTATAACGAATGGGAGTAAAATCAAGAGCATAAAGATGGTAGCCTCGCATATAACCAAGATCAGTAACCTGAATAGAGGGAAATTCTGTCCAGTTTTGACTTTGATAAAATTCCTGGTTAACAATGAAAGGAACAGTTGCCGGGTCTACACTTTTAGATACAGGTTCCTGTCTTGGAATTATGGGATTATTTATTCCTTCAGCTTTCAGGTCTATATTCTTATATAATACTGAATTGATACTTGCCTGAACTTCAGATCCTTCAGGAACACTAAAAATCTGTCGCAAAAGAGGTAGCTTAGGAAGTCCTATGGCATTAGTGGCAGCATAATCAGCTACCCATAAGTCAGTAAAAATTCCTTCTGGAGTCTGTATTTCCTGAAAATCAAGCTTTTCAATACGGTAGCTAACACTCAAACCATAATCATTACTATTTGTTACCACCGCAGCAGTGGGAGTGTTGCTTAGCTTAATGGAACCTTGAGTGGCAAAAACAAATGTCACCAAACTCAAGATTAGGATAATTAATAAATGCTTTTTCATTCTATCTCCTTAATTTATTACTATTTTTATTATATATCTACTAAGTTAGTTAATTTAATATGCAAATTAAATTCCTAAAATAGAAGAAAATTAGTTTCAAAACAATACTCCTAAAATAAAATAGAAATTATGTCAATTGATTTATTTGCTTTTTTTCTCCTAACTAAATTTTGAGATTTAAGCCCAGATAAAGTCTAAGTATAATTCTCATTCCTTACGCAATTCTTATTTATAACTTTATATGTTTCTTTGTGTTACTATATCTTGAACATATTTGGAAACTACCTTTCATCTAAAATAAAGAGTTATTTTTAATAACCATCAAAAAGCCTTAACTTTCTTTCTCTTAACTCCTTCTTAACAAAATTGGCAAGGAAGAGCCAAGTGAGAGCCAAGAGAGAAATGATAACTTAATATAAATTAGTAAGATAATGAAATTAGTACTGATCGGTATTTATTTGAAGTAAATAAGCATTATTTTGGTATTGACATAATAGGGCAATCAGTTTTTAAAGAAACAATGAAAAGATTTATGTATCTATACTAACTTTGAAGCAGTTAGGAGATATATGATAGGGACTTGAAAAATGTTAGAAAAAATACTCCGTAAAATGTTTGGTGATAAAAACACCCGTGATTTAAATAAATATCTACCACAGGTGCAGCTAATTAACCAGATTTATGAAGGTCTGGCACAATATGATGATGATCAGTTGCGTGATAGAGTAGCAGAAATAAAACAGGAAATAGCACAAAAGTTAAGCGATTTGAGAAACAAAGTAGATGAACTGGAAACTCGTTTTCGTAAAGAAGAAGATGAAGCAGAGCGTAATCGGATAGATATTCAGATAGATGAAACCAAAAAAGCGCTAAAGACACTCACCAAATCTACCTTAGATGATTATTTACCAGAGGTTTATGCAATTGTTAAAGATACCTGTCGTAGACTGGTGGGGAAAACTTTTATGGTGCGAGGTCATGAAACAATTTGGGATATGGTTCCTTTTGATGTGCAATTGATAGGAGCAATGGTTTTGCATGATGGCAAGATAGCTGAAATGGCAACGGGAGAAGGTAAAACCTTAGTGGCTACTATGCCTCTATTTCTTAATGCCTTAGTGGGAAGAGGTGCTCATTTAGTTACCGTCAATGATTATCTTGCTGCTCGTGATGCTGAATGGATGTCCCCCATATTTCATTTTCATAATCTAACGGTTGGATGCATTACAACTGATATGGATTTTGAATCCCGAAGAAAGGCTTACCGAAGTGATGTTACCTATGGAATGAACAGTGAATTTGGTTTTGACTATCTTCGTGATAATATGGCAGTTACACCCGAGCAATTAGTGCAACGAGATTTTTATTATGCCATTGTAGATGAAGTAGATAGTATTCTTATTGATGAGGCAAGAACGCCCTTGATAATCAGTGGACCTATTGCTCAGGATAAAAATTTCTACAATGAACTTCGCCCGCAAATAAATCAATTAGTTCAGGCACAAAATGCCCTGGTCCAGAAAGTTTTATCGGAAATCAGAGAAGATCTTAGAGAGGATAATCCAAATTCTGATATAGATAGATTGGGAAGAAATCTGTTGTTAGTTCAAAGAGCTGCACCAAGAAATAAAGCTTTTACCAAGATGATGCAGGAGCCAAAACTAAAAAAGCTGGTTAATGATGTAGAAGGTATTTACTTGCGTGACAAAAAGATGCCAGAACTGGATGATAATCTATACTATGTGGTAGATGAACATCAGAACACGGTAGACCTCTGTGAAAAGGGCAGAGATTTCCTATCTAAACACGACAAAAATCTGTTTGTGGTGGAAAGCCTGGATGAGATTTTAAATAGCATTGATGAAGATGAGTCTTTAACTGAGGAAGAAAAAATAAGGAAAAAGGCTCGGGAAACCAACCGTTTTATGGATAAAAGTGAGAAACTCCACAATATCAATCAACTCTTAAAAGCTTACACTCTTTTTGAAAAGGATGTGGAATATGTGGTGGTAGACAATCGAGTGGTCATTGTAGATGAATTTACAGGTAGATTAATGCCAGGCAGAAGGTATTCTGATGGGCTACATCAAGCTCTGGAAGCAAAAGAAAATGTAGAAATAGAAGCAGGCACTCAGACTTTTGCCACGATAACTTTGCAGAATTACTTTAGAAAATATGAAAGATTGGCTGGTATGACTGGAACTGCAGCAACAGAAGAAGCTGAATTTGTGGAGATTTATAATCTTCCGGTAATAACTATACCAACCAATGTACCGGTTACCCGAATTGACCATGAAGATGTAATCTATATGACCAAGAATGAGAAATATCAGGCTTTGATTGATGAAGTTATTTACTGGCATAATCTGAATAAGCCTGTCTTAGTAGGAACAGTAAGTGTGGAAGTTTCCGAGACTATCAGTCGGATGCTAAAACGTCGTAACATTCCTCACAATGTTTTGAACGCTCGTCAACATCAAAGAGAAGCTGAGATTATAGCTTTAGCAGGACAACCTGGCTCCGTCACTATCGCTACAAATATGGCTGGTCGTGGAACTGATATCAAACTCGGACCGGGTGTTGTGACTAAAAGCATAGAAGAATATAGGGGTATAGACCCTTCTATAACGCCTGAATATCCTTATGGTTTGCCTTTAGATGGACTTCATGTGATAGGTAGTGAAAGACATGAGAGTAGAAGAATAGACCGTCAATTACGTGGAAGAGCAGGACGTCAAGGTGACCCTGGTAGTTCAAGATTCTATTTATCTCTGGAAGATGACTTACTTCGTCTTTTTGGTTCTGAAAGAATTGCACCTATGATGACTCGTATGGGAATGAAACCTGGTGATGCCATCAGACACCCCTGGATGACAAAAACGGTGGAAAGAGCTCAAAAGAGAGTGGAAGAAAATAACTTTGAAATTCGCCGTAATCTCTTAAAATATGATGAAGTGATGAATCAACAAAGAGAGGTTATTTATTCCTATCGTAGAAGTGTTCTGAAAGGATATTCACTAAAGCGTGAAGTTCAAGAGATGATAGAAGAAACCATAGACAGGATTATATCCGAAAATATTCCCTTAGATAGTGCGCCAGAAGAATGGAATCTGGCAAGACTAACTCAATGGTTCAAATCTGCCTTGAATGTAGCCATAGAACCGGAAGACCTGGAATCGGACCATCTAAGTGAACCTCTTTTAAGGAATACTTTGAAAGAGCTGATTATGCAAGCCTATGAAAAGAAGGAAGAAATGGTGGGTTCTGAATCAATGCGAGAAATTGAACGCCGCTGTCTCCTGGAAGTAGTGGATGAAGAATGGCGAGATCATTTGCATGAAATGGACCTCCTCAAAGAAGGTGTCTATCTTAGAGCTTATGCAGAGAAAGACCCGCTGATAGAATATAAGAGGGAAAGCTTTGAACTTTTTCAAAATCTTATCTCTCGTATTCAAGAAAATGTAACCAAAAAAGTGTTTACCACCTATATCCTGACTCAGGAACAAGTTCAGAATATGTTGAAAGACTCCAAATTGCAACATGAAAATGTTAGTGCATTCCTGAAATCTCAGGAATTAAGGCCTACTCAACAAAATATGAGTGCAGCTCCTAATTTCTCTGAGCCAGATGCAGGAGCAGTAAAACAAAAACCTATTCGGGTAGCTCAACATATTGGAAGAAACGATCCCTGTCCCTGTGGGAGCGGCAAAAAATATAAGAAATGCTGTGGACGTTTTGAAAACGATGTATAAATAAAAAAGTAGAAAAAGGAAGCTAATGCCTAAAAATCTAATCATTGTAGAATCCCCTGCTAAGGCTAACACTATTTCTAAATTCCTAGAACATAAATATGATGTAAAAGCTTCAATGGGTCATATAAGAGATTTACCAGAAAATGAACTGGGAGTTGATATAAACCATAACTTTCGTCCGGTTTATAGGATAGATAAGAAAAAAAGTAAAGTTATTAATGAACTAAAAGAAGCGGCTAAAGGTGCTGAGACGGTATATTTAGCCAGTGACCATGATAGGGAAGGTGAAGCTATAGCCTGGCATTTAACCAAAGTTCTGGAGAAAGAATTGAGCGGTAAAGAAGTTTATCGTATTGTATTCAATGAAATTACTTCCAGAGCCATTCAAGAAGCTATCAAAAATCCTAGTTCCATTGATATGGCAAAAGTGGATGCACAACAGGCAAGAAGAGTTCTTGATCGTATTGTAGGATATACTGTTTCACCTTTATTATGGAAGGTTATTGCTAAGAAATTAAGTGCGGGAAGAGTGCAAAGTGTGGCATTAAGATTAATCTGTGAAAGAGAAGAAGAAATCCAGAACTTTGTACCTAAGGAATACTGGAAGTTAGAAGCAAAATTTCATAGGGATAATCTCTCCCCCTTTAAGGCAGCTCTAGAAAAATGGGAGAATAAAAAAATAGAGATCCCGGATGAGGCTACGGCACAAAAATTAATTGATGAAATAGATTCTTCTCCTGCTGTTATTTCAGATTTAAAGAGAAGTACTCATAAACTGGAACCTCTACCTCCTTTTATAACCAGTACACTTCAACAGGAAGCATCCAAGATTTTGGGTTTTTCTTCGGATAAGACAATGAAAATAGCTCAAGAATTGTATGAGGGTGTTGACCTTAAAGGAGAAAGAACAGGTCTTATCACTTATATGCGTACGGATAGTTTGCGCATTGCTGATGAGGCAATAGAAAATTGTAGAAAATTGATAAAAGAGCGATTTGGTAAAGACCTTATCAATCCTGGAACCCGAGTCTATAAAAATAAATCTACGGCTCAAGACGCTCATGAAGCAATTAGACCCACAAATACTTTTTATACTCCAGAAAGTATAGCAGAAAATCTCAGCCGAGACCAGTTAAAACTTTATACTCTAATCTGGCAGAGATTTGTAGCAACTCAGATGAAACCTGCTAAATTGCTACGAACAAAGGTTGATGTCACTGTTGGAAAAGCAATATTTAGTGCTAATGGAAATGTGATTGAAGAAGAGGCATTTTTAAAAGTTTATCCCTATATGAAGATAATATCTGGCGAAACCATAGATTCTGCTTATGAGAAAGGAGACAACCTTGAATACGATAAGATAGAATCTTCCCAGCATTTTACCACTCCACCTCCAAGATATACAGAGGCTTCTTTAATTAAAGAACTTGAAGCAAAAGGCATTGGAAGACCTTCCACTTATGCTACTATTATCAGTACTATCCGAAAAAGAAGATATGTGGGAATGGAAAAGAAGAACTTTTTCCCAACTAAATTAGGTTTGGATGTGAATCGTTTTCTGGTCTCCAATTTTGATGATATCTTCAATGTAAGTTTCACTGCCAATATGGAAACCAAACTGGATGAAGTGGAAGAAAAAAATATAGTCTGGTATGACCTGGTAAAGAACTACTATGAAGAACTGATGAATCTATTAAGTAAGGTAGATGTGAAAAAATCAAAACAGGAATTCATTGAAGAAACAGATATTGTATGTGATGTATGTAAAGAAGGAAAGATGGTAATTAGACATTCTACTAATGGTGAATTTCTATCCTGCAGTCGGTTCCCTGCCTGTAAAAATACCAAAAGATTCATTCGCGATAATAAAGGAAATATTGTAATTGTAAAACCAGAAACCCTGGAAGAGAAATGTCCTCAATGTGGAAGTCCTTTGATAGAACGTAAGGGAAAATATGGTGAATTCATTGCTTGCAGCAACTATCCTAAATGTAAGTATTCACGGAATAAGACAACTGGAGTTACCTGTCCTGAATGTGGTAAAGGTGAACTAATTCAGAGACGCAATAAAAAAGGAAGTATTTTCTATTCCTGTAATCGTTATCCCGAATGTAAATTTATTAGTTCTTATAAACCCATTCCTGTTTCCTGTCCGGAATGTGGAAATCCTTATGTGGTGGAAAAAAAGACCAGCGATGGTGATAGTTATAAAGAATGCCCTAAATGCAAAAGCAGGATGAAATAACAAGATTAAAAGATAGATAATTTAAGCTGAATATTTATTCCGTATTTTTTTGGAGAAAGGATAGATTTCTCTACATATAGAGATAGAGTTGAGGTTCTAAGTTTTAGACCTACAGTTAATGATAGAGCTGTTTCTTCAGAGCTGCAAATACTGTAATATTCAGGACTAAATTCATCTACACTATAAAATTTATATGGACTTTGCCAGCTGACATAGCCTAATTTCAATTCCCAGATTGATTTTTGATATCCCAAAAAATATTGAAAATGATAGGTATTCCTGGAGTAATCTTCTTTATCCTGCAGGGTATAGGAAAATTCATATTGCTGAAATAAATTTGTAGTGATTAGTAAATTGCCAGCTGTCTGGATTCTATAATGTTCAGGCATAGTAGCAAAATAGGTAGAATCAATCCAGGTGATTAACTCTCTATCATACTTATAAAAGTTAAGTTTCCAGTGGGTACCTCTTTTATGATAAGCAAGGGAACAAATGAATCTGGAAAATGGTTCTCCTGAAAAAGCAGGACCCATATTAATACCGTAATGTATCTTTAAATCAGTAGTTGTGAGAATATTCCACTTCAAGTCACAGTTTATTTCTTTACGGTCTGTGTTAGGATTTAAAATAGAAGCAGAAAGAGCATAAGGAAATTGGTGATAGATAGTGTTTTGCGCAAAAGATAGGGTTTGGCTGAAAGATTTCAAATGATAATTCCAGGACAGGATAGTGCTAACTTGATGATTAGCATATGATAATTCAGAAGATAAGCGATTATTAGATATTTTAAAATCTGCATAAAGACTATAGGCGATGAGATTGGACACTAAAATAGAATCGTTAAAGGCTCTATCATATTGCTGTTTATAAAGTAATCCAGCAATCTGGAAATGGTTTTTTACCCAGGCTATGGAAGTGCCATAAATATTTTCCTGGCTATGGGATAGACAATCAGAATGAGTGGCAGGCAAACTTGTTATTCTTTCTTCTTTTATCTTAGCTACTCTATTCTGGACCGAAGCAAAAGCCAGAGTTTGTAGAAACTTTCCTTGATATATAAAAGCTGTACCTGATGGAGAGTAAGTAGAAGGCGAGGTTGGCTTATATAGCTTAAAAGGAGAATCAGGTAAACTGCGAGATCCTGTTCCGATAACTAAACCTCTTCCAAAACGAATTCTATAGGAACCCAAAACTAAATTTACTTTATCCGTTTTAAGATTAATATGAATTCCCCAATCGCTATTTCCGGTATCTATATTATACCGATTGTTTAATAGCAATGTTCCCTGCTGAATTTCATATTCTAAACTGTTCAGAGTGTAATTAATCGTATCTCTAAGATATACACGAGTGCTAAAATGGAGTGGCTTCTCAAGCTCTGATAGTTCCTGATAAAAATTGTTCCAGGCAGAATCTATTAAAGCAGGGGTATCCAGTTCAATTAGTTCATCGTAGTATTGGGCAGAAAGAAAAAAGGTTAATGATAACAGAAAAACAATAACAGCAAAGCTTTTCACCAGTTAAAACCAAGATCAAGGCTATGAGAAAGATTTAATTCAGGATGGGTTCTGATAGCATAGGTTAGCTCACCTCTTTTGATCTTTAGTTTAATCCCCAGACCGAATTGTGAAGGTCTATTTTGCCAGGACATCAGTAAAGAAAGAGGTTCGTTCAATTGAATAGAAGTAGCAATCCTATAGTTATCATCATTTTCAGGCACATAAACATAGCTACCAGCACCATAGACTTCATCTATAATTTTAACCATAGCTGAGAGATGCCACTCTTCATCAGATGAAGTCAAATGTAAGGATTTTATTTCAGCACCATATTCGGGGCAGGAATAAGTTATAGCGGCATTGCATAACCAGGTATGATAACTATTACCGGTGCTAATTTTTTCGTACTGAAGATGTTCTGCATAACCAAGTGTTAGATTCTGGTAGTGAAAAGCCAGACCCAAAAAGTAATCCTGATTACGATAATCACTCTGATCCAGATGAGCAATGCCTGTACTTAAAATAAAGTGGTTAAACTGAGTGGAAGTATTTAAGGAATATACTGCACAATCTGTCATACCAAAAGGAATGTGGGCAGAAAAAGCTATGCCAGTGGTCGAAATATTGGGAGAAAGAGCAAAATCGGAAACAGAATTTGAGATTATGGTTATGCCAGATAGTGCATTAATGGAAGCTGTATCCATAGTTATAATAGCGTTTAAAGGAGAAAATAAAAAAAGAATGACGAGAATGCTTCCCACCTTACCTTGCATAAAAAAACCTCTTATAGCTAAGAATCAGAACATCTTCAAACCAGACATTTTTCCGTTTCAGGATCAAAGTAATGGGCTTTAAACATATTTAAACTAATAGTTAGCTTATCATTCATTTTAGGAAGTTCTTTAGGTTCCAGGCGAGCGACAAAATTGTTATGTGGAGTAGCCAGAACAACATGATATTCACTTCCCAGAGGTTCTACTAAGTCACATATAGTTTCAATTTGCTGGGGAAATTCTGCCATTGAATTATATCGAGCATCATATATATCTTCTGGTCTAATTCCCATTATAATAGGCTTATTAACATAGGAAGTAAGAATTTTTTGATGTTCAGGATAGATTTTTATTTTGAAATCCTCACAACTGAAATAGATATCAGTACCATCACTTTCCACTTTACCTTTCACCATATTAATGGCAGGAGAACCGATAAATCCAGCAACAAAGACATTAGCTGGATGATTGTAAATATTGAGAGGTGTATCTATCTGGTGAATGAGTCCATCTTTCATAACTGCTATACGATTAGCCATAGTCATTGCTTCAACCTGGTCATGGGTTACATAAATCATAGTATTAGCAAGCTGTTTATGGAGTTTAACGATTTCAGAACGCATTGCCACTCTGAGCTTTGCATCCAGGTTAGAAAGTGGTTCGTCAAAAAGGAATACTTTGGGATTACGAACGATAGCACGTCCTAAAGCCACACGCTGACGCTGTCCCCCAGAAAGTTGTGCTGGTTTGCGTTTCAGCAAATCTTGAATGCCTAATAGCTCTGCAGCATGTTGAACCTTCTTTTTGATAGTTTGTTTATCTTCTCCTCTAAGCTTTAAGGCAAAAGCCATATTATCAAATACGGTCATATGAGGATAAAGAGCATAATTTTGAAAAACCATAGCGATATCTCTGTCTTTAGGAGGCACATCGTTGACCAGCTTATCTCCTATCCAGATATTGCCACTGGTGATTTCTTCTAAACCAGCAATCATCCTCAAGATAGTGCTTTTTCCGCAACCGGAAGGTCCTACTAATACTAAAAACTCCTTGTCTTCCGCTTCAAAATTTACATCTTTAACTGCGTGAACATTATTATCATATATCTTATTAAGATTTTGTACCAGTACTCTTGCCATTGATACTCCTTCAATATATCAATATTTAATATAAGTTAAGCTGTCAAGCAGGAAGTTTATTCAGTGAAACAAACTATGGTGTTTCGTCCTGCTTCTTTTGCAGCATAAAGTGCCTTATCCGTTTTTTCTATATAAGAATTTAAGACAATGTCATTTAAACAAGAAAGACAATTGCAAAGGCACCCTATACTAATGGTGATATGAAAATTATTATCTTGATAGATAAATTCATAATTCTCTATTTTAGCACGAAATCCCTCCATCAGTTCTAACATATTCTCCTTCTTTATATCAAATAGAACTAAGAGAAATTCCTCACCTCCATAACGAATAATTACATCGCTCTTTCGGAAATAACTTAACAACAACTCAGCAAGTGTTTGCAGTACATAATCTCCAGCCAGATGTCCGTAAAGATCATTTATCTGTTTAAAATGGTCAATATCAAGTATGGCAAAACTTATAGGTACTTTATGACGGGCAGCTAATTGAAAAGTGTGATAAAGATTATTATGCAGATAGTGCCTATTTTTCAAACCGGTGAGATGATCCGTAATAGAAAGAGCTTCCACCTGATGGTATAGTTCATTTATCAAAAGGTAATTCTTATGCAAAGTATCTACATAGGTGCTGTTTTGCAAATTAATTTGATTAGCCAGAGAGATAACCTTTTTTTCCAGATATGGCATAATTTGCACTATCTGCTCAGAAGAAAGATGTTCCCTTAAAAACTGAGATAGATTTTGCAGAGCCAGCCAGCTCTTCTGTAGATAGTAAGTAGAATGATGATAAGCTCTGATAGATTTAGGGAAGTTTTGTTCCACTCCGGAATAATAATTCCCGGCGAAAAAATATAGGTATTGCAATTGTTCAAAAGACAAAAAAGCAGAAGGTAAAGATAACAAAATATGAATATATCTTATTTTTTCTTCTGGTTTTAGCAAATGGTTCTCCAGAGTGACCAGCTCATTCAAAATAAAAGCAGAAAGAAGACTTTTATTATATTTCCAATCAGTTGAATAGGCTTGCAACACTTTTTTCTTTAAAGATGCATTCCTACCCCAGTTAATCATTCTTAGCCATTGAATGATTAAGTATAGAGCAGTTTCGCTTCCATCTTCTTTATAGTATTCAATAATGAGCTTAAGCCACAGTTTAGTAAAATCCAGCCTTTTGCCTTTCAGAATAAGTATTCTGGTAAGAGCGAGATGATAAATTAAATGAACGAAAGGTGAAGTGAAAGAAATTCTGTCTGCCAGAGGTTTTAAAAGTGAGTAAGCAATAGCACTATCTTCCAATTGAGCAAGAAGATAGGAGAGCTGCAATGGGATAAAGATATCCGATTGATAAGCAGAATATTCACTTGCTGAACAGTATATTTTGTCCTTGAGATTAAGGGGCATAAAATTCTTTGAAGTAAAAGGAAAATAGTTTAATACTTCAAAAAAAACCGTCCATCTGGAAAGCTTAAAATCTTGTTCTTCTTGAAGTAATATGATTAACTGTTCCATAAGAACTGCAGAAAGATACCGAAATCTGGTTAATGAAGGTTCTTTTTTAGATTTATCTGGAGTATAATTTTGAAGTAGTTTATTAATTAAATCCTGAGTTTGATTGGATGCCGAACTATGAAGTAAGAGAGAAAGTTGCTTTCTTATTTCTCTTTCATCCTGCGCTGAAAATAGTGGAACTTTATGGTTAGCCATAACCCTATTTTTCTATAATAGATTTAATAACTGGTAATTTAGATGATTTTTTACCAGATTTTTGCTCCTGCTTGAGACTGTCATTACTGGCTTCTTTGAAGATAAAAACTGTTTCATCAGATTTTATTAAGCCGTGCTCTTCCCTTGCTACTTCTTCTGCCGTTTCGGGATCAGTCTTTAGGCGATAGTTATAATCGGCAAGGCTATCATTTTGTGCTTTTAGGGTATTATACTGTTGTTCCATACGGTCTATTTTTCGTTTAAGTTTCCATTTTTTATAAAAACTATTGTTTCCCCAGAAAAGGATCCAGCTAAGCAATAATAAAATAAACAGAACATAAATGAAATTCAGGAACTTTCTATTTTTGTTACTTTGTTTTTTCATTATCCCAGCATCTTTGCTAATAAGGTCTTATGAATATCTACAGCTTCGTAGGGGCACATCTCGTGGCAGCACAGGCATTTGATGCATTTCTTCCTATCTATAACGGGTAAATTTATTTTATCTGGAGGAGAAATAGCTTTGGCAGGACAACTTTTTACGCAAATGCCACATTTTTGGCAACGGGAAGTAATTACTGGACGACGGTCATATAAGCGTTGAAAAGGATAACGAACTATTCTCGGGACATAACGCAAAAACTTATTGCTCATCTTAACTGTTCGGATATCTACATCTGGTAGTTTATAATCCTGGAAGCTCGTAGGAATATGGATATCCGAGATTAATTGTCCATCTTTATGTAAGGCATCCCAGAGATAAGGCACATCCTTCAATTTGAAACCCATCAACTTTGAAGCTATATAATCCAGAGCTGGTATGTTATGTGAACCCAGAAGTAAGCCGTATTTACGAACTCTTCCAGCTGAAGGTCCAGGTCCATCCATTCCTAAAATACCATCTATAAAACTATAGGATATGTGTTCTTTGGTTAATTGATAGATTGCTACTAACAATCTACAAAAATCATTGGTGTTAGGATATAACCTGTGATAATCACTTTTAGCCAGACCGGGTACTAATCCAAAAAGGTTTTTAAGAGCTCCAGTAAAGCCAACTAGTCCGTGAGTCTTGAGTTTGCCAATGTTTATAATAATTCCATAATCCCAGAGGACTTCAGAGATTTTAACCGATATATCGTCATAGACTAATTCTCTATAACCAGCAGTAGAAAGATTGAGTAATTTTACAGGATAGCGTTCCGCTAAATCTTTTAGCCCACAAGTTTGCCACACTTTTTCTACATTAACTGTACCTCCAGGACTATCACCAATCCAGACCTCTTTTCCTAGGTCCAGAAAATAGAGGATGAGGGCTTCCAGCAAAGATGGATGGGTAGTCACAGCTCTTTCTGGTGGAAAAGCGCCCAAAAGATTCGGTTTTAATAAAACTTTTTTGCTATGTTTCCACTGAGAATTTAATTCCGGATTAAGAAATTCACCCACTGCTTCTTGCAGAGGAGGCAAAACATAATCATCTAAACGGCGAATTTGGACCTTAGTCATTTACCAAAATAAAGGAAATCCTTCCTGTGAAAAGCGCTAAAATACAAATCAACTGAAAGACTTATCTGACTTACCGGGGCAGTGTTTGCAACATTCACTAATCCAGAAAGGTTGACATTAGCATCTTTATGATGCCAACTAAATCCTCCAGTTAAAATATGCTGAGTATTCTTTTTTACCGTTCCACCAGAAAGAATCTTATCCCACCAGATAGAAACCGTATCAGCTGCAGCATCAGGAAGTAAATAATCTCCATGCCAGACTTCTGGATGATAGATATAACCCAAACGGTAGGTAAATTTTTCAATGGTCTTTTCTGCTCCTAAGTGAAGGGTATACCGATCCTTAAATTCATCACATATAGCACTGCATTGCTCATATTCCAGCTCTGCTGCCAGTTGAGTTCTATTATGCTTATAGGCTATTCCTCCGGAAATATTTAAAGGAAGTTTTGTGTCATAAACCACATATTTAAGGTCCCACTTAGCCTTTTGAGGAGGAACTAAGGTTAGTCCCGCATTAACATTATCTCCCGTATAAAGGAATCCAAACTGAGGTCTAAGAAAGTACTGGGTGTTCCTAACTCTATCAAAAGTGCGAAGAAAGGTAACATCTCCAAGATAGTAAAATTGATTATGTAGATTCACTCCAAAGTGAAACTGATTATGATGATAGGCAGCATTGGCAGTGAACTGATGCAAATTAAAAGTAGGATATCGCAAAATCAAGCTCATTCCCATATTCGTTGCTACGCTAAAATCATCCATTCTAACGGTTTTAGGCATTGAATATAGAAATCCATAACTGAAATGGTCCTTGATAGAACTTCCTACAGCAAAAATACCAAAAGGAACAGGTGAAGTTAATCTATCATTAGCAGTCATATTATAGCCAGTGCTGGTATCCTGAGCTGCATAAAAATCTACTCTAATAGAGGGTTTGGATAAAAGTTCCAGATGAATTGCAGCTCTATCAGGAAGATAAGCAGCCGGATTTAAAAGTGCATTATCCACTCCTCCAGGGATAGTTATTCCAGTATAGCCACGTCCCATAGCGCTGGTAGAAACATAGTTTCGGGTGAAACTATCAAAGATAGGAGTTATAAACTGGGGTTGAGGAAACTCTAATGGTTGAGCAAAGAGAAATCCTATTCCCAGTAATAAAAGGAATAAGTAAATTTTCTTCATTTTATACCTTCTCTTTAATAACTATAGTTTGATGACGATCCTGTCCTACTGAGACAATTTTTACGGGTAATTTAAGCAGGTCTTGAATTGCCTCAAGATATTGTTTTGTTTCTTTCGGTAATGCTTTCCAGGTCTTTATATTACTGATATCTATATCCCATCCTGGAAGGGTAAGATATTCTGGCTGAACCTCATTTAATTCTATAGGATGAGAAACAAAACCAGGTAGCACTTGATTATGTTTAATATAGGAATGGCATATCTTTAATTCGGGAAGACCAGTTAATACATCCAATAAAGTTATAGCTAAACTATCTAACCCATTTAAAGCAGCACTATGTTGAGCTGCTACAGCATCAAACCAACCAATACGACGGGGACGTCCAGTAGTTGAACCATATTCATTTCCTTTATGGCGAATCTGATCTGCCAGAGGTCCTTCTATTTCAGTTGGGAAAGGTCCAGCTCCAACTCTGGTAGTATAAGCCTTAAAGACGCCTAAAATCCTGTCCAACCAGCGCGGAGGAAAACCTGTTCCCACACATACACCTCCTGAAACAGTATGAGAAGAGGTGACAAAAGGATAAGTGCCATAGATTAAATCCAGAAGAGTGCCCTGAGCTCCTTCAAATAGAATTTTTTTCCCTTCCTTATACCAATCTCTTAACATTTGGTCAGTTTGAGCCATAAATGGTCCCAAAAACTTCCCCACTTCCAGAAGAGATTCTAACTCTTCTTTATAGTCGGAAGCAGAAAGATTTATCTGGTGGTATTTATAAAAATTATTAAGCCTCTGTTCTAACCATTCTGGATAGCGTAGATCTCCCATTCTTAAAGCACATCTTGCAGCCTGGTCAGAATAAGCAGGTCCAATTCCTTTTCCAGTGGTTCCTATTTTTCCCGTTCCCAAATTTTCTTCAGATTTATGGTCTAATTGTTTGTGTAAAGCTAAAACTAATCCCGCTCGTTCATCAATAAATAATCTATCAGTAAAATCTATGCCCTGCAACATAAGTGACTGCATTTCTTCTCTTAAACCTAAAGGATCAATTACAGTTCCAGCACCTATTACACATTGTGTTTCAGGATAAAGAATCCCGGAAGGTACTGTATGAAATACATATTTTTTCCCTTCAAGCACGATAGTATGACCAGCATTAGCTCCTCCTTGAAAACGAGTAACTACATCAACTTCTGCACCAATAAAATCTACTATCTTTGCTTTTCCTTCATCTCCCCACATACATCCTAGTACCGTTATAGAACTCATAATTTACTCCTTAAGTCATACTGCTCTTTTTTTCCCTTCAATTCTATTCTGTCAAACTATTTCTTGACCGTGATTATTTCTCTAGATTGTCAAATGAAGGCTTAAACTGTATTTTCTTTGCCTTGAATAAAAATAAGCATTGGATAGGAAAGAAAAATAATTTTAAGCTGGTAGGTATTTGTTCTCATCTAATCAAGCCCTTTAGGGCACTTCAAAAAAAGCCAAAATACACATTAAATATAACTCACTTGTCTTAGTATTAGATATAAAGTTTTACAAACTATTTATACAGGGGATTTGATTCATTAATTCCTTTTATGATAACATCTGGGAAACGATGTATCTAGATCCTGCAGAAATTATATCTATTATGATCTTAGAACTACTTTTTATATTAGCTAATTAAGTCTTATTAATATTCTTTTATTTCCTATTTTATTCTTCTTTATAATCTCAGTTTTCTCCTTACTCTCCCTTGACTAATAATTATCTAAAGAGCTAAGAGAGAGTCAAGTGTGAGCTAAGAGAAAATATACCGGTCTAATAGCAAGCAAATAAAGGGATCAGATGTTTTTGGGAAGAAAAATTAGATTAATAAAAAGAAAAATATGGATTTATCCTTAAACCTTAATAATGCAGTAATCTCCTAACTCTAAAAGAAAAGTATTGCCTATATTTGCCTTTAGCATTTATTTACAATCTATCAATAAGGGAAATGGTTGTAAAAAAAAGTATACTTAGAAGGGCATTCTCAAAAATCTGTTTTAAAAAAATCTTCAAACCAATAATAAATAATTCTTTTACGGCTATATTATAGAATTCATTCGTTACTTTATAGTTCTGAAAGAAGTTATAGTTCGGTTAGTTGTGTGCATTTTTCTTGTTTTAACTCTCAATTTTATAATTGGGAAAATATTTATAGTGCAGTTTCAAGATAAATAATTAGAGGAAAATGCTTATTGAGATGGGAGTGCCAAAATTGAAAGTTAAATCAAATTATTATATTGTTTGCCTTTCTTGAAAAGACAAACTTTAAAGGCATTCCCACAAAAAAGTGAGGTTGATAAGTTATAACTTACTGTTGTATAGATAAATAGGTAGTGTAAATGTCCAAGGATTTTATTTTGTAATTTAGTGAAAAAGTGGATTTTTCTCAAGATTATTTCGTAACCAAAACTAGTACTCAAGAATTTTATGCCATTTAAGGCCCCTAATACTTTAATAGAAGCATTTTCTTGGGGGTGAGATGAACTTTGTGTCTAAATTTTAAAAAT
>MTKZ01001131.1_pt1 | contig 104400 bp, 82 predicted proteins | sample 1042781 | NCBI WGS metagenome assembly MTKZ01 (sample SAMN06212207, study PRJNA360539) | anaerobic digester metagenome | biome: Wastewater treatment plant; material: sludge; isolation source: anaerobic digester fed with sludge from wastewater treatment plant | place: Denmark: WWTP Viborg ... | reverse complement strand
CTATCCGTGTTTACAGGGTGGGGAATGTGCTCCTTCAGATGGAAAGGATACTGGCGCATTATGAAGAGCAAATACTTGTAAGGTACACTATTCTTGAAGCTTCCGAAACAATGAAACTTCAGATCAGACCTTTTCTCGCATTCAGAGGGATACACGATCTCACACATGCAAACCTGGCAGCAAATACAAAGGTTGAATTTATCAGGAACGGCGTTAAATCAAAATTGTATGATAAATTCCCCTGGCTCCATATGCAGTTTTCAACAAAAGCCGAGTTTGTTCATGTACCGGACTGGTATCTGGGTGTTGAATATATTGAAGAACAAAAAAGAGGATATGATTTTTCCGAAGATCTTTTTACTCCCGGTTTTTTTGAGCTGGAGGCAAAAAGGGGCGATGTAATAATATTCTCAGCATCGACACATGAGGAGAATCCGAGAGGTTTTAAAGGGAAATTCTCTAAAATGGTTTCCGGGAAGATCCCCCGTAATTGTTATATTAACTGCCTCAGAAATGCTGCCCAACAGTTTGTTGAGAAGAGGGGAGATGATACTCTGATAATTGCAGGTTATCCCTGGTTCGGCTCATGGGGCAGAGATACATTTATCTCTCTTCCGGGAATAGCTCTCGCCCGGCATAAACTGGATCTTTACAGAGCTGTCTTTAACACTCAGGTTAACAAGATGAAAGACGGATTATTCCCGAATATGGGAACAGCCGGGTACTACGCCTTTAATTCAATTGACGCGCCATTATGGTTTTTCTGGGCCCTTCAGCAATACACACTTAACGGAGGCACTGACTGTTGTGAAAGGTATGAAAACGCTGCTAAATCTATTTTGTACGCTTTCAAAAACGGAACAGCCTATAATATCCATATGAGAGATAACGGACTTATCTATGCCGATGCTCCCGGTAAAGCTCTGACATGGATGGACGCTGTGGTGTATGGAGTCCCGGTCACTCCCAGAAATGGTTACGCTGTTGAGATAAATGCCCTTTGGTATAATGCTGTCTGTTTTGCACTTGACATGGCAAAAGTCGAAAAAGATAAACAGCTTCTGAAGGAATTCGGACATCTTCCTGAACTTATAAAGGAATCATTCCTGGATCTTTTCTGGGATGAGAAGAGCGGATATCTTGCAGATTATGTGAATGATAACGAAGGGAAGAATTTCTTCGTACGGCCCAACATGGTTATAGCAGTCTCATTACCTTATTCAATGCTCTCAAAAGAGCAGATGAAGAGTGTTCTGGATATTGCGGACAAGGAGCTTGTCACTCCGCGGGGACTGAGAACACTTTCACCAGCCAACCAGTTCTACAAGGGAACCTACTGTGGCAACCAGGAAGAGAGGGACAGGGCATATCATCAGGGGACAGTCTGGCCATGGCTATATGGACCCTTCTGCGAAGGGTGGCTTAAAGTGTATGGGAAGCAGGGTGCGCAGAAAGTAAAGAAACTCATATATGGGCTTGAGGAGGTGATGAGTGAACACGGAATAACGACACTTTCTGAAATCCATGACGGAGATCCCCCTCATGCACCAAGGGGAGCTATTTCGCAAGCATGGAGCGTCGGCGAAGTTTTAAGGATAATTGATCTGCTTGAAAGAAATTATTCAGATGTATAAATACGGCAGGGTATGCGTGTGCTAATGTTTGGATGGGAATTCCCGCCTCATATTTCAGGGGGATTAGGTACTGCCAGTTTTGGTCTTACAAAAGGTATGGCCTCACTTGATGACCTCGAAGTTATATTCGTTGTACCTAAAGCCTGGGGTGATGAGGACCAGAACGCTGTCAGGCTTATCGGCGCAAATAAGATACCGGTGGCATTTAAGCAAATATATTATCAGGGAATCCGGCAGCCGATCGAAAAAATTGAGATATCCTCCAGAATCATACCTTACGTTGAACCTGAAGATTTCTGGAAAATAGTCAGTTCTGAGGTTACCGGACGAAGGATCCTTGTACATACAAACAACAAAGGTACAGTAGATTTCTCGGGTAAATATGAAGGCAACCTGCTGGATGAGATATATAAATACTCTGTTGTTGCATCAGTTATAGCTGAGGAAAATGAATTCGATATAATCCATGCTCACGACTGGCTTACCTATCCTGCCGGAATAGCAGCCAAGGAAGTATCCGGCAAACCATTGGTCATCCATGTCCATGCAACAGAGTTTGACCGGAGCGGAGGTAACGTTAATCCTGAGGTTTACCGTATTGAAAGAGACGGAATGCATGCTGCTTCCAAAATAATCACGGTAAGTAATCTGACAAGAGACATTGTAATAAATAAATATAATGTCCATCCTGATAAGGTTGAGACCGTTTATAATGCTGTTGAACCGGTTAAGGTATCTGAAGATGTTGTAGTGGAGAAAGGCTTTGATGAAAAGGTAGTAACTTTCCTTGGAAGGATAACTCTTCAGAAGGGTCCCGAATACTTCATAGAAGCTGCTTACAAAGTACTGAAAGTAATGCATAATGTCAGGTTTGTAATGGCTGGTTCGGGTGATATGATGGAAAGAATGATGCGAAGAGCTGCTTCGTTAAAAATAACTGATCGTTTTCACTTTACCGGTTTTCTGAGGGGGAGAGATGTATTTACTATGCTGGCTCTGAGCGATGTCTATATCATGCCATCAGTTTCCGAGCCTTTTGGAATATCACCTCTTGAAGCGATGCAATCAAATGTTCCTGTTATCATAAGCAAGCAATCAGGAGTTGCTGAGATACTTACACATGCAGTAAAGACCGACTTCTGGGATATCGATGCAATGGCCGATGCCATTTATGGGATTCTCAATTACCCGTCTCTGGCAAGTATGTTCATAAAGAACGGCAAGGAAGAAGTTATAAGACTTAAATGGGATAATTCAGCCAGACATGTGAAGGATATTTATGAAAGAGTGATATGGCATAAATAAGTTAAGTATTAAGATATGAGTGCAGCATCTAATAAGGCAATTTGCTTTTATTTTCAGGTTCATCAACCTTTCCGGCTTAAACGGTACAGGTTTTTCGACCTTGGGCATGATCACTATTATTACGACGATTATTCAAATGAATCAATCCTCAGGAAAGTAGCTGATAAATGTTACCTGCCTGCCAATAAAATAATTTATGATCTGATCCAGAAGCATAAAGGTAAATTCCGGATCACTTTTTCCCTGTCGGGTATTGTATTGAACCAGTTCAGGTTATATGCTCCGGAAGTTCTCGATTCTTTCAGGCAGCTTGCTGAAAGCGGAATGGTTGAATTCCTTGCCGAAACGGATTCGCATTCACTCTCATCCCTTAAGAGCAAGGTCCAATTTGAAGAACAGGTCAACCTGCACAGGGAAATGATGAAGACTTACCTCGGAGTTGAGACAACTTCCTTCAGGAATACTGAACTAATTTATTCCGACCAGATAGGTTCCTGGGTAGCTGAAATGGGATTCAAGTCCATGCTGACAGAAGGAGCTAAACATATACTTGGTTGGAAAAGCCCCAACTACCTGTATTGTAATGTAATTAATCCAAGATTGAAAGTGCTGCTCAGGAACTTTGTGCTGAGCGATGATATAGCATTCAGATTTTCAAACAGGCAGTGGAGTGCATGGCCACTGACTGCCGACAAGTATGCTTCCTGGATCACAAAGCTTGCAAATAAAAGTGAACTGATAAATATTTTCGTTGATTATGAAACTTTTGGTGAGCATAACTGGAAAGAGACAGGTATTTTTGATTTCCTTCAACATCTGCCGGGAGCAATACTGAAAAAGACGCCGTTTAAGTTTATGACTCCTTCCGAAATAGCTGATACCCTGCAACCTGTTTCTGCCATAAGCGTGCCGTCTCCTATATCATGGGCAGATGAGGAGCGTGATATAACAGCCTGGCAGGGTAATGAACTGCAGGTTGCCGCACTCGATAAGCTTTACACTTTATTCGAGAAAGTCAAAAAATGCGAGGACGGCCAGATAAAAAAAGACTGGGAATACCTGCAATCAAGCGACCATTTTTATTACATGGCGACAAAATTCTTTTCCGATGGTGCCGTGCATGCATATTTTAATCCTTATGAAACACCCTATGATGCTTTCATGAATTACATGAACGTCCTGAGTGATTTTGAAATCAGACTGAACAGGTGCTGCCCCGATTCAAACGAACAGATGATAATTTCGAATCTGGAAAAGCTGATCAGGGAAAAAGAACAGATAATTGAACAGCAGGCGGCTGAAATCCAAAAGCTTACAAAAAGAAATGCAAAACCAAAAGGGCCAGGCCGACAATCATCGGCTGGTGCACCTTCGACGACTTTGCAGGAACTCGCTCATAAGCTGATCGAACAATCTGTACGCAAAAAGAAAGTAGAAGGTAAAACATCGGTTAAGGCAAAGACTAAAGCAAAAACAGTAAAAAAAAATACTCCTAAGAAATCCCTTGTGAATAAAAAAACTGCAGGAAAAACAGGCAGGAAATCAAAAAAGACCGGGGAGTGAGTTAATTTTATCCTTATTAATAAAATCTGAAGATGAAGGTTGAATTTATTTTTGAAACCAGTTGGGAAGTATGCAACAAGGTTGGGGGAATCCATACGGTAATTTCTACAAAGGCTCTGAATATTGTTGAAGCAGTCGGCGATAATTATATACTGATCGGCCCTGATGTATGGAGGGAGGACGTAAAGAACCCTGAATTTATTCCTGATGAGTCCCTGTTCGGTGAATGGAAAGCCCGGGCTGTCTCAGAAGGCCTCAGGGTTAAAACCGGGAGATGGGATATTGCAGGCAAGCCTATTGTGATGCTTTTGGATTTCACACCTTATTTCGGCCAGCAGAATGAGATATTTGCAAGATTCTGGGAAACATACAAGCTCGACAGTATAACTGGTCAGTGGGACTATGTAGAGCCTGCCCTTTTCGGATTTGCAGCCGGTAAAGTGATTGAAAGTTATACCTCATTCTACCACGAACATCATAATATCATTGCACAATTTCACGAATGGATGACAGGAACAGGAATCCTGTATCTTCAAAAATGGTGTCCCTGGATAGCAACATCTTTTACAACTCATGCTACCGTCCTTGGGCGCTGTATAGCAGGTAATAACCGCCCGCTTTACGGTAAGATGAAGGAATATAACCCTATCCAGGTAGCCCGCGAATCAAATGTGGTTGCAAAACAATCCCTTGAAAAAATAACAGCTTCAGTAGCCGATGTCTTCACTACTGTAAGCGGCATAACATCAAAAGAATGCAGTCATTTCCTCGGAAAGGATGTCGATATTGTAACCCCAAACGGATTTGAAGATTCCTTCGTACCGGAGAGTGACCAGTTCGATGCAAAGAGGGGAACAGCCAGGTTGAAACTCAGACAGGTGGCCGAAGCGGTTCTCGGTTATAAACTTCCGGATGATTGCATTTACATTGCAAACAGCGGAAGATATGAATTCAGAAATAAGGGAGTTGATGTATTCATAGATTCAATGGGAGAGCTGAACAGGAAGGATAAACTGAATAAGCAGTGTGTTGCTTTTATCCTTATGCCGGCCTACCATAAAGGCCCCCGGGAGGATATAAGCAATATACTTTATAATAACGGAACCCCCGCGACCTCCGATCCATACCTTACACACTGGCTTCATTATCCGTCAACTGATCCGGTGCTCCAAAGAATAAGTGCCAATAATCTCCAAAATGACGAGAAATCTCAGGTAAAAGTGATCTTTGCGCCATCATACCTTAATGGCAACGACGGTATCTTCAATCTCTCATATTATGATCTTCTCATCGGTTTTGACCTGACAGTGTTCCCTTCCTATTATGAACCCTGGGGATATACTCCGTTGGAGAGCCTTATGTTCTCGATACCCACAATAACAACATCACTTTCCGGATTCGGACTTTGGGTGAGGGAGTATTTTAAAGAACACGGTAATGGTATTGCTATAATTGAAAGAACCGACGATAATGAAAGCAATGTTATCAAAGAGATAAGGGATTTTATCTCAATGTTTATTGGATTAAATGATAATGAGGTATTTGAAGCCAGGAAGAAAGCTCATGAGATCTCACGCATAGCCATGTGGGACAGCCTGGTGCAGCATTACTTTTCAGCTTATGAAATGGCTCTTGACAAGAGCACTGAAAGGAGGGAAGAACCCAGGGAGTTTATCGGATTTGTTGAAACTCCGGGTATCCCGGTCCGCAAACCCCACCAGGTGCCAATCTGGAAAGATATTTACGTCCAGAGCGATGTGCCTGATAAACTTGCTTCTCTTAAAGATCTTGCCAACAACCTATGGTATTCATGGCATACAGAAGCTGAGTCTATCTTCAGGCGAATGGATCCTTCATTATGGGAAGAAGTGAAACATAATCCCAAGCTTCTTCTTGAGAAGATAGATTATAAAAGACTTCTGGTTCTTGAGGATGATGATGAATTTGTATCAGATCTTGAAGCTATTACCAAAACCTTCAATGAATATTTAAGCCGTCCGGATGATCCGGATAAGCCCAGTGTTGCATATTTCAGCATGGAATTCGGGATCCATCAGTGCCTTAAGATATATTCAGGAGGGCTTGGGATACTTGCCGGTGATTATTTGAAGGAAGCAAGCGATTCAAATCTAAATATAATCGGTGTCGGGTTCCTTTACAGGTATGGATATTTTCGCCAGAAACTTGGTCCGAGAGGCGAACAGCTGACTATCTATGAAACCGAAGACTTTTCCAGGTTGCCGGTAACTCCTGTCAAAGACTCTAAGGGAAATCATATGTTTGTCACTCTTGCCTGGCCCGGGAGAACAGTCAAGATAAGGATATGGCAGGCAATGGTAGGCAAAGTCAGACTTTTCCTGCTTGATACAGATTTCGACGATAATACTCCTGAGGACCGCACGATAACCCATTATCTTTATGGAGGGGATATTGAAAACCGCCTGAGGCAGGAACTTATTCTTGGTATTGGAGGAATAAGGGCACTAACAGCTATGGGCCTAAAACCCGACCTGTATCACAGTAATGAGGGCCATTCGGCATTTATAAGCTTAGAACGATTGAGGACAATGATAGAGGAATTTCATCTTACATTCAATCAGGCCCTCGAAGCCGTCAGGGCATCGACGCTCTTTACTACTCACACTCCTGTTCCTGCAGGGCATGATGCTTTTGATGAAGACCTGCTCCGAAAATATATTTCCCATTACCATAGCAGGCTGAATATAACATGGGACGAGCTGATGGCCCTGGGAAGATGCGAAGGTGAACTGGAGAAGAAATTCAACATGAGCTATCTGGCTACCCGTATGTCGCAGGAAGTGAATGGTGTAAGTAAACTGCACGGGGAGGTGAGCCAGGGAATGTTCAATAAACTATGGCCAGGATACCTTCAGGAAGAACTCTTTATCGGGTATGTAACAAATGGTGTGCATCACCCCACGTGGACGGCTCCCGAATGGAAAGAGCTATATGCCAGAATAACAGGATCTGAAAATTTTGATCAGACAGACAGGGAACTCTGGGAGAAGCTTTATACGGTAGATGACAAAATAATCTATTCAATTAAGAAAACCCTTAAAAAGAGGTTGTTTGCTAATATCCGCAAGAGACTTCAGTCAGATATGATCGACAGACATGTCAGTCCCCGTACCCTTATGAGCATAAGTACACACCTTGACGAAAAAGCCCTGACAATAGGCTTTGCCCGGAGGTTTGCGACCTATAAGAGAGCTGGGTTGCTGTTCAGGGACCTCGACAGGCTTGCCAGAATAGTGAATAATCCGGATAAACCGGTCCAGTTCATTTATGCAGGGAAAGCTCATCCGCACGATGGAGGAGGACAGGACCTGATAAAGAGGATCTTTGAAATATCCCAGATGCCTCAGTTCACCGGTAAGGTTATTTTCCTCGAAAACTATGACATTGAACTCGCAAAATATCTGGTCCAGGGCGTTGATATCTGGCTTAATACACCTACAAGACCCCTGGAAGCTTCAGGGACAAGCGGTGAAAAAGCTGTTATGAACGGGACCCTGCATTTCAGTGTCCTTGACGGCTGGTGGGTTGAAGGTTACAGAGCATTTGCCGGCTGGGCCCTCCCGAAAAAGAGGACCTTTGCAAATCAGGAGCTTCAGGATGACATTGATGCTGAGACAATTTACAATATGCTTGAATATGAAATTATACCTGCATATTATTCATTTGATAACCAGGGGATTCCAGTCGAATGGATCAGCCTTGTCAAGAACACTATGGTTAAGATCGCACCTGAATTCACAATGAAACGCCAGATAGATGATTATTTTGAGAAATATTATAATAAGCTTTATGCAAGAACAAAATATCTGGTATCAAATAACTTTGAAAAAGCTAAGGATCTGGCAGACTGGAAACAGGTGATGAAGGCTGAATGGGACAATATTGAAGTGTTGAACTACAGTTTCGAGAAACCAAAGGAGAATGTTTATCATTCAGGGCACGATTACAAAGCTGAGATAGCTCTCAACATTCACAAGATCCCAAAAGAAAATGTGGGCGTCGAATACGTAATTACACACCTGAATAAGGAAGGGAAGCATGAATTTATTGCCAGCAAGGACTTTATCCTTGTCAGCAGCAAAAGTGGCAAATGCCTTTACAGGGCTAACCTTGTCCCTGAAAAAGCAGGTACCTTCTTTTATGGTATACGGATCTACCCCAAACATAAGGACCTGCCTCATAAGCAGGATTTCTACCTTCTGAGATGGATCGACTAAATTTCCGTTGCTCTCCGGATTGGTTCCTTCTTAAGCACCAAAGCTGTCCGGGCAGGCAGATAAAGAAAAAGATACAGAGGGACATTAAGGGCAGGCCTGTCGGCTTTTCTTATTGAATTATAGACACTCTTTCTGTCGATACGGTCAAATCCGCCGAATGCCGGATCGTCAGTATCAAGAATTATCCTGAATTTTCCCTTAACAGGTATTCCGTAATCGGTGAATGAATTTGTAGGATGGAAATTGAATACGAAAAGAAGAGCCCCTCTTGAGAATGCGATTACCTTATCATATGAGTTTTCATATATCTTCTCGACAAATGGATTATCGAGTACCTTGAATTCATTATGAAGCCGGGTCATATTCTGATCGAAAGCAGCCAGAAATTGATATTTCAGAGCTTTGTTATCAACAAGATCCCATTGCCTCCGGGCATATTTAAAACTCCAGTTATTCCCTTCGCGTGGAAAATCGATCCATTCAGGATGGCCGAATTCATTACCCATAAAGTTCAGATAACCACTTCCGGCTGTCGAGAAGGTGATCAACCTTATCATCTTATGCAATGCAATGCCACGATCCATGGGGATACTGTGATAGGATGTTGTCATTCCTCTGTACATCTCTGCATCTATCATCCTGAATATAAGCGTTTTATCTCCAACCAGGGCCTGGTCATGTGATTCGCAGTACGATATTATCTTCTCTTCAGGTCTGTGCTGCGTCAGTTCATGAAACAGATGACCCATATCCCAGCTCTCGTCAGGTACTTCTTTTAACAGTTTGATCCAGAGATCAGGTACTCCCATCGATAATCTGTAGTCGAAACCAGTGCCGCCTTTTTTTGTTTCAGCAGCCAGGCCTGGCATTCCGCTCATTTCTTCTGCAATAGTTAAAGCTGCGGGCTTGAAAGCATGAATGAGTTTATTGGCAAGGTACAGATAAACGAGAGCATCAATATCCTGACCTCCGTTGAAATAATCGCTGTATGATGTGAAATTCTTTCCCAGCCCGTGATCGTAATATATCATACTTGTGATCCCGTCAAACCTGAATCCGTCGAAATTATACTCTTCGAGCCAGTAACGGCAGTTTGAAAGCAGAAAATGAATCACGCTGTTCTTACCGTAATCAAAACACAATGAATCCCAGGCAATATGGTTCCTGCGGTCATTGGTGTGGAAATACTGACCGTGCGAGCCGTCAAACAGGCCAAGGCCTTCATTCACATTTTTAACGGCATGGGAATGTACGAGGTCCATTATGACACGAAGGCCGGAGGCATGAGCGGTATCGACAAGCTCTTTGAGTTCTTCGGGAGTTCCGAAACGTGAAGAGGCTGCGAAGAAATTTGATACGTGGTAGCCAAAAGAGCCGTAAAAGGGATGCTCCTGGATCGCCATCAGCTGAACAGTATTATACCCGGCTTTAACGATCCGTGGAAGGATATTCCTTGTAAATTCAGCATAAGTCCCGGCCCTTTCCTCTGAAGTGGCCATTCCGATATGCGCTTCATAGATCAATGGAGAGCCGGGGGCCGGTTTGAAATCGGGGACTGACCATTTATAAGGTTTCTGAGGATCCCATACCTGTGCAGAAAAAATCTTGGTAAGGTTATCCTGAACCACCCTTGTCGCATAAGAGGGAATCCGTTCGCCCTTACCCCCCTGCCAGTGTACGGAAAGCTTGAACAGGTCTCCGTGTTTAATCGCTTCAGGCGGAAGATTCATTTCCCAGTTACCATAATCATTTATCTTCTGCATAGCATATCCGGGTTTTTCCTTCCAGTTATTGAAGGTCCCGATAAGGTAAATTGCTGTTGCATTAGGGGCCCATTCTCTGAAAATCCAACCGTTCCTGTCCTTATGAAGCCCGTAATAAAAATGACCAAGCGCAAATTCAGCAAGCGATCCGCTTCTTGTAAGTTCCCTTTCTTTTAACTGACATTTTCTGATACGCTCTTCTATTATACAAATAAATGGCTCAAGCCAGGGATCGGTCGTATAGAATTTTCCGGGCCTCATAAATTTCAGCGATTCGTATTTGCCAATAAAAATACAAAAACAAAATAACAATGTTTACTCATATTCAGAGGCTTTGCTAATTTTGCATGTTTATTTACTGATTATGGAGGTGCATAAAGGCAGCGGGAATCTTCATTTAAAGAACCCTGTGGTTACAATGGGGATATTTGACGGCGTCCATCGCGGCCACAAGGTCATTATCGACCGGTTAGTATCTAAGGCGAAGGAATTAAACGGAGAATCAGTTGTAATCACTTTTAACCCTCATCCGAGACTTATTCTTGAATCTGGATCAGCGAATATCTCTTTCCTTTCAACACTGGAGGAAAAAACTTCTCTTCTCCGTAAAACCGGTGCCGGACACCTTATAGTAATGGAGTTCAACAGCCAGTTAAGCTCAATGGAAGCACCTGATTTCATTAGGACAATACTTATTGACAGGATAGGGATGAAGCATCTGATAGTTGGTCATGATCATCATTTCGGTCACGGGGGGAGCGGCGATTTCAGAACAATAACAAAATATTCAAAATCATTCAATTTCACTGTAGAACAATTACCGGGGATAGTTGACGGGAATGTCACGATCAGTTCTTCCCTGATAAGGGAGGCTTTATTATCAGGAAGACTCGACGAGGCCAACAGATGGCTAGGCTATAATTATTACCTTAAGGGCAGGGTCGTTGAAGGAAGTAAAATTGGCCGTAAACTGGGTTTCCCTACGGCGAACATAAAACCTGACGATCATTTTAAACTTATTCCTGCCGATGGTGTTTATGCTGTTGAAGTGAATCTGGACGGTAACATCCATAACGCAATGTTAAGCATTGGGTTCAATCCTACGATCAGGAAACAACCAGGGGACAGGTCAATAGAAGTACATATATTTGATTTTGAGGAGAGTATATATGACCGTGAAATAGAAATTGTATTCAGGTTCAGATTACGCAATGAGAAAAAATTCAATAATGAAAAAGAACTGGCCGGCCAGATGGAAATTGACAAGGCAAATGCATTAAGGCTGCTCACTTGAATAATTTGGAGGTATTGTTTATATTTAAGAACTTTAATATTGATAATCAATGGATTTAGCAACCACTACAATGGAATACAAGGTAAAAGACATTTCGCTTGCAGATTTTGGAAGAAAAGAGATTGAGATTGCAGAGAAAGAGATGCCGGGACTGCTTGCAATAAGAAGGAAATATTCGAAGGAAAAACCCCTGAATGGGGCAAGAATAACCGGTTCGCTTCATATGACGATCCAGACAGCTGTTTTGATAGAGACGCTAAGGGAGCTAGGTGCTGATGTAAGATGGGCAAGCTGCAACATTTTTTCTACGCAGGATCACGCAGCAGCAGCTATCGCAGCTGCCGGAGTACCTGTTTTTGCCTGGAAAGGAGAATCCCTGGAAGATTACTGGTGGTGCACAGCCCGGGCACTGTCTTTTCCCAACGGAAAAGGACCAAATCTGATCGTTGATGACGGAGGCGATGCATCACTTCTTGTCCATCTGGGGTATAAGGCTGAAAATGATCCATCGGTACTGGACAGGAAAGCCTCCAGCAAAGAGGAAGCTGTCATTCTCGAAACACTGAAAGACCTGCAGAAAACTGAACCGGGCAAATGGAAACGTGCCGTGAGTGAGCTTAAGGGTATTTCAGAAGAAACCACAACAGGTGTCCACAGACTTTACCAGATGCTTGAAAATAATGAATTGCTGGTACCGGCAATAAATGTTAATGATTCAGTGACAAAATCCAAATTTGATAACCTCTACGGCTGCCGTGAATCTCTTGCCGACGGAATAAAGAGAGCAACGGATGTGATGATCGCCGGTAAGGTTGTTGTAGTGTGCGGGTATGGTGATGTAGGAAAAGGATGCGCGAAATCAATGAGATCTTACGGAGCCAGGGTGATCGTTACAGAAATCGATCCTATTTGTGCACTTCAGGCTGCAATGGAAGGATTTGAGGTTAAGACTGTTGAAGATACACTTGATGAAGCAAATATCTTCGTTACAGCAACGGGGAACAGGGATATCATCACGGTTGATCATATGAAAAAAATGAAGGATCAGTCAATCGTATGCAATATCGGCCATTTTGATAATGAAATTCAGGTTGACAGACTTAACGCACTGAAAGGAGTACAGAAAATCAATATAAAACCTCAGGTTGATAAATACCTTTTTCCGGATGGACATGCAATATTCCTGCTTGCAGAAGGACGACTTGTAAATCTTGGCTGTGCAACAGGTCATCCTTCATTCGTTATGAGTAATTCTTTCAGTAATCAGACTCTTGCTCAGATCGATCTGTGGAAGAATGACTACAAGATCGGTGTATACCGTCTTCCAAAATACCTTGATGAAGAAGTTGCGAGGCTCCACCTTGACCAGCTGGGAGTTAAACTCACTATCCTGTCGGAAGAACAGGCTGAATACATTAATGTACCACTGAAAGGTCCATATAAGCCAGATCATTACAGATATTGATTTTGTCTGAGAAGGGCTCTCCCGACAAATCGGGGTCGGTTCTTCGCTCCTCCATATCTATAATCTTTTTAAATGATTGTCAATAACTTGTGGGGAAAGTTAAAATATTTATCCTGATTGCTTTAACTATGGAGTTAAATTGGCTGAAACCATAATCGTTGAATTATGAATAAGCTTTTCAATAAAAAGTTACTTTTCTGTTTACTGATTTTTTCAATCACTCTTACAGTCTGTGAAGCTCAGTCATTTGACCGGCCGAGGGCTCACAGGCTCCAGAAGAATGTAAGTAAAAGACCCATGAGATCTAAAACAATTAAAGTAAGGGAACCAGGATCCAGGGAAAAGGCAAAAAAGAAAACCGAGGCTGCTGACAGAAAGAACAGAAGAGAATATGCAAAATATGTAAAAGACAATCAAAAGCGATCACTTGAGATACAGACACCTGTTGTTCGCGAAAGGATGAAGAAAAACATGAAGACTGCAAACGCCAATTATAAAGCTAAAAGAAAAATGGTGGCAAGAACAGGCAATAAATCGGGCAAAAAATACTCAAGATAAGTCATAAAAATACTTTTAATGTAATCCACTTATTTTCAGGTTTATTTTGTATTTTTAAAAATAATTTGCTATATTTGTTAAATGAAGAGTTCCGGAATCCCACGGAATTCTTCTTATTTTTTAACTAAACAGGAGAAATGGGAGACGTTTTATATATCACAGAAGAGGGTCTTCAAAAGCTCAAGGAAGAACTTGAGAAGCTCAGGACTGTTGAAAGGCCCATGATTGCCAAGTTGTTAGCTGAGGCAACTGACAAGGGTGACCTTACAGAGAATACTGAGTATTCAGCTGCCAAGGAAGCACAGGGCATGCTTGAAATGAAGATCGCTAAACTTGAGGATATCATTGCCAGATCCAGGATTATTGACGAATCAAAAATAGATAATTCGACGATAAGGATCCTGAACAAAGTGAAGATCAGAAATCTTAAAAGCAATACCGTAATGGAATACCAGCTTGTCCCTGAAAGCGAAGCCGATCTGAAAAAAGGGAAAATAGCTGTAAACTCGCCCATCGCCAGCGGACTTATCGGAAAAAAGGTTGGAGATACTGTAGAGATAAAGGTCCCTTCAGGAGTGATTCATGTTGAAATAATATCTGTTTCATAATAATACTTTAATAATGGCGACTATTTTTAGCAGAATCATAAAAGGTGAAATACCTTGTTATAAAATAGCAGAAGATGAAAGGTATTTTGCATTTCTTGATATTAATCCCCTCAAGGAAGGCCATACTCTGGTCGTCCCGAAACAGGAGACGGATTATATATTTGATCTTGATGACGATCAGCTTGCCGGTTTAATAATATTCTCTAAAAAAATAGCAGCAGCCATTAAAAAAGCATTTCCATGTAACAGGATCGGCATAGCCGTACTGGGCCTTGAAGTGCCTCATGCTCATATTCACCTGGTCCCGATGGATTCAATGGAGGATGTGAATTTCAGAAATCCTAAGCTCAAACTATCTCCCGGACAATTCCAGGAAATTGCAGAAAAGATCAGAGCAAAAATCTAAATATACTTTCCGTACAGATCTGTTTCAGGAATAATTCTTTATCTTTAAAAGAATTATGCTCGCTGCATGAATTATTTCCATGATCTGTTCGACGACCTGCTGAGTCTTCTATTTCCAAGGCTGTGTTACGGTTGCGGGAATCACCTGCTTAGAAATGAGAAGCTGTTATGTACGGAATGTTATGTTATGATCCCGAGGGCTACTTATCATCTTGAAAGGGGAAATCCTGTGGAACAACTTTTCTGGGGAAGATGCAGAATAGAAAGAGCAGCAGCATTTTCATTCTATAACCGTGACAGCCGTATACGCAAAGTGATCCATAATCTTAAATATAAAGGGATACAGGAAATAGGAATTGAACTGGGAAGGATATACGGTAATATTCTGAACGCATCAGAATTTCTTGACGATATCGATCTTATAGTTCCGGTTCCACTGCATATCTCAAAAAGAAGAGCCCGTGGATTCAACCAGAGTGACCTGATTTCCAGAGGCCTGTCAGAAGTTACCGGGCTGCCGGTCGATTACAGATCCCTGCAGAGGATAACAAAAACAGCAACCCAGACAAAGAGGTCGAGATATGAGCGGTGGGTTAATGTTGAGGGGATATTCACTGTAGCTGACCCTGAGGGAATAAGGGGTAAACATGTTCTGCTTGTCGATGATGTTATAACAACCGGATCCACGATAGAGTCCTGCGCAAATGAGCTTCTTAAATCAGAAGGGGTGAAGGTAAGTGTTGTAGCAATTGCAGTGGCTGTGACATAAAAATCAACAGTCATTTGATCCTTTGAGGATTTTTATTCATGAAATCTTTCCAGCTGTTATATGTTTTGTGGCCGGAAGGTTTATTCGACTGAAAGAAATGACAAAGAGCCGCTGCCAATCCGTCGGTGGCATCAAGGATTATTCCCTGATCCTGGAAATTTAGCATGTTCTCAAGCATAGCAGCAACCTGTTCCTTTGATGCTGCACCCTGGCCGGTAATTGACATCTTTATCTTCCTGGGGGCATACTCAAAAATAGGCAGTGATCTGGATAAGGCTGCAGATATTGCAGCTCCCTGAGCTCTTCCGAGTTTAAGCATCGACTGAACATTCTTTCCGTAAAAAGGAGCCTCAATAGCCAGTTCATCGGGTTTATATTCATCTATAATACCTGTAACCCTGTCAAATATATGCTTCAGCTTAAGGTAATGATCATCAAATTTTGAAAGGTCGATAACGCCAATAGCCATCATCTGAGGCTTTGAGCCGATCACTTTTATGATCCCGTAACCGGTCTTATTTGAGCCGGGGTCAATTCCCAGTATTATCTTTTCCTTAGTTTTTGTTTTCAAATGCCGGAGATAATTTCTGGTTAATAATTCTTTTCTATGATTGCGTTATCCATCAATGAATGTTTTTCAGAAAATATTTTTACCGGAGCAAATGGAAGAGTCTTTTTATCATCTGAAAAAGATCCGGTTTCAAGGTACCTGATAGCCTCACTCAGGCACATTTCCTTTCTGTCGTTAAAATCGTAAACAATATCATCAAGAGCTTTTCCGTCAGGGGCAAAACCATCATAAAAATCCCCTTCTCCTTTCGAATTCACCATTCTGACAGTGATAAGATTGAACCAGTATTTTTTACCACAAGGCCAACCGCTCGCACCTACCGGTTTTCCATATGTATTGTCACCTGTTGTAACAACACCTATAATTGGTTTCAGCCCGTTTATTATAGCTTCACTTGCAGAGGCTGTATAACGCGATGTAATCACCACAATCCTGGGAACCCCCAGGGAATAAGAGGTCATTAAAAAGTTAACTGTTGAATTATATATTGAATTTTTATTGTTATAAAGCAATCTGGAAAATACCATCCCCGCTTTGCTGTTACCGGCTATATAGCTGGCGAGCAGCTGGGCAATATTAAGATAACCCCCTGAATTATACCTCAGATCGAGTATGAGTTCAGTTGCAGATTGGGCCTTTAGATATGTAAAAGCTGTTTCCAGTTCCTGTTTTGAAGCGTCGATAAAAGATTCAAAAACTATATGGCCGGCCACTGCACCTGTTTTCAGACGGATAGTATCGCAAAGCAATACTGTATTAATGGAGAAACTTTGTTTCGTTGAAACTATAGTTACTTCTTTGCCATCGGGTTTCTTAAACAGGAATGTATTTGTAACTCCCGCTTCAGCCGGTCCGATAAGATCAGAATAGGCATTTCCACCGGTTATAAGCAGAGGAGCGACATCAACCCCGTTGATCTTTTCGACGATCCAGCCTCTTCTGACACCGGCTGTGTAAAGAGGAGAATTCTTGTATATCAGGGCTATCCTTGCCATGGAAGCAGTATCAATGCCGATCCTGTATCCATGACCAACAAATGTTCCGGCCATTTCGGCATTATAGTCGTCATAATCCGCTACAAAGCTCCACCTGTCACGAGCTTTGTACCTTAGAGCTTCCAGGAGCTCGTATGGATCAGCATAATCCTCTTTGTTCACTGTGGGTAGAAGATCGTACCAGAGATACCACTGCTTCATGAGGTCATTTAACGTATCCCTGGCCATTGCCGGAGTAACACCCGATGGTTCAGGCTCCGGATCAGGGTCCGGTTCACCCTTATTACAGGCGGTGAAAAGTGCAATAAATAATAAAAACGGTATATATAGTTTTTTCATTTACAGAAAACTGATAAGAAGGCTGCATGTTGTCAAAGATAGTAAATTATCCTTTTACGGTTTTCCGGTTCTGGATCCATATACCGGCGATTATAAGCACTAATCCGATGGGAGTAGTAAAGTAGACCGGTTCATGAAGAATAAAATGAACAAAGATCAGGGAAAGAAAAGGAGCCAGGTAAACCAGGTTGCTTACTTTATCTGTTGAAGGAGCTGTTTGCAGAGCTTTCAGCCAGAAAAGAAAAGTTATGCCCATCTCAAACAGTCCTATATAGACAGAAGCGGCGACGCCCTGTAAAGTATATACTGCAGAGGCCCATTTCCTTGTAATTATCATAGTGGCAATGAGGTACATGGAGCCGAAGAGGAAGTTCAGGAAGAGTTTTACTGTTTCATCTCTTTTGTCCTTTACGTTGAAGATGAAATAGAGAGCCCAGAAGAGAGAGCTGCCAAGTGCCAGAAGAACACCCTTCAGATCAGAATGACCAGGATTGAAAAGATTACCGCGGGAGGATATTACATAAACACCTGCAAAGCTTATTAAAAGGGCAACAAAACTTTTGCTTTTTATTTTCTGTCCAAGGATAGGCACGGAAAGAAATACAAGGATGATTGGCCAAACCATATTAAGAGGCTGGGCGATCTGGGCTGGCAGAAGCGAGTAGGCTTTCAGGAGGATAAGATAGTAGATGAAGGGATTAATTAGTCCAAGAAGTGCCGAAGCCGCCAGTTCCTTCGGCCGGGATAAAGCCAATAAACCTGTTTTCCGGGAAGAAAGGAGGATTATAAAAAGGACAGTTGCTGAGGTGAGTGAAGCAATTGTGAGCATGGGGAGGATATCCAGCCCATGCAATCCGATCTTAAAAGCTGTCGGGACCGTCGACCAGAAAAGGATCGCCAGAAGTGCATAGAGATATGGCCGGCGCGAGCTTATCACTCAGTCGATTATCGTAAACCCTGTATATGGCACTAGTACTTCAGGCACTTTAATCCCTGATTCTGTCTGGTTATTTTCAAGGAGGGCGGCCACTATCCTTGGCAAAGCAAGGGCACTCCCGTTGAGGGTGTGAACGAGTTTTGTCTGCTTTTCTCCCTTTTCTTTAAACCGGCATTTAAGCCTGTTAGCCTGAAAAGATTCAAAATTGGACACGGAGCTTACTTCCAGCCATTTCTTCTGGGCGCCTGACCACACTTCAAAATCATATGTTAGAGAGGAAGTAAAAGACATATCACCTCCACAGAGCCGTATGATACGGTAAGGCAGATCTAAAGATTTTACAAGACCTTCGACATGAGCAACCATCTCATCAAGAGACTCATAGGAATGATCGGGGTGAGAGATCCTCACAATCTCAACCTTGTCGAACTGATGGAGCCTGTTAAGTCCTCTTACATGAGCTCCCCATGATCCGGCTTCCCTTCTGAAACAAGGTGTATAGGCTATATTTTTAATTGGCAATTCTTCTGCATCGAGTATTACATCCCTGTAAATGTTCGTGACAGGTACCTCGGCAGTAGGGATGAGATAGAATCCGTCAAGTGTTACATTATACATCTGGCCTTCTTTATCCGGGAGCTGACCCGTACCAAAACCGGAATCCTCATTTACAACGATGGGGGGCATTACCTCTTTATATCCTGCTTTTACTCCTTCATCAAGGAAAAAATTGATCAGGGCCCTTTCAAGTTTCGCACCTTTACCCTTATACACAGGGAATCCGGCGCCAGTGAGCTTTATTCCAAGTTCGAAATCGATTATATCATATTTCTTTATAAGGTCCCAGTGAGGCAGGTTTTCATGATCCAGCACCGGCATTATACCGCCGGAACGCATCATAACATTATCTTCAGCTCCACGTCCTCTGTTCACGGATTGATGAGGCAGGTTGGGAAGGCGTATTATCTCATTTCTTAATTCTTCATCAAGCGGGATGAGTTTATCTGTAAGTGATTTTATCTCATCTTTCAGTTTATAGGTCTTTTCCTTTGCCGCCTCAGCTTCAGCAAAATTCCTGCTCTTCATAAGAGCCCCGATCTCCCTGGATATCCTGTTCATGTCAGATTGAAGCGCATCAGCCCTGGCCTGTATCTGACGCCGCGAAGCATCGATCTCTAATATCTTGTCAAGAATTTCTTCTGCGTTGAAATTTTTTATGCGGAGACGTTCGGCAATAAAGTCCCTTTTTTCTCTTATAAGGTTTATTGTAAGCATAGTAAAAAAATTAATAAAAAAGCAGGCTTTTCAGGCCTGCTGTAAAAGTATTAAAAAACTCCCTATAATTATTTCTCTCAGCTGAAAAGAATAAAGGGAGTCTTAATCTCTTAAAGAAACAGTTTATTCTGCACTTTTAACGGATACGTAGATCTTGTTGTCTTTTTGTTTCCTGAATTCAATTTCTCCGTCAACAAGAGCAAAAAGAGTATGATCTTTTCCAAGGCCAACATTCTGGCCGGGGTTATGCTTTGTACCTCTCTGGCGTACAATAATATTGCCCGCTTTTGCATGCTGACCGCCAAAAAGTTTCACACCCAGTCTTTTACTGTTTGAGTCACGGCCATTTCTTGAACTGCCAGCTCCTTTCTTGTGTGCCATAATTATAATTTTTTAGTTCTTGATTACTTTATCAGGCTTTCCCTTTGGTTGACTTTTTTTCTGCTGGTTTCTTAGCGGCAGGTTTCTTTTCTGAAACTTTCTTTGCCGGTTCTTTCTTGTCATCAGCTTTCCTGGCGACAGTTTTTCTGGATACAGCCTTTTTCTTTTCAACCGGTTCTGCTTCCTCAGGTTCAGTTGCTGCAACAGCAGCTTCTTTCTTCGGAGGTTTGGCAGGTTTTGTTTTCTTGCCGTTGATGCTTATGATCTCTACCTGGGTAAACTGCTGACGGTGGCCATTCTTAACCCTGTAACCTTTTTTTCTTTTCTTTTTGAATACGATCACCTTGTCTCCTTTAACCTGATTGATGACCTGTCCTTCTACAAAGGCTTCTTTTACAACAGGTTCACCAACAATGATCTTTCCTTCATCCTCGACAAGAAGAACCTGATCAAAATTGATCTTATCCCCTTCTTTCAGATCCAGCCTGTGAACAAAGATCTTTTTTCCTTCTTCAACTTTAAACTGCTGACCTGCAATTTCAACAATAGCGTACATTCTGTTTTGTTATTATGTTACTCCGTAAGGCGTATAGGATTTAAAATCTTATAACTTCGCTAAGCCCTGGCGGATTGATCCAAATTCGGACTGCAAAGATATATAAAATAGATTATTTACAAATCAATCTGCTGATTTTTATAATTTCGATATCCTTCATTGAGATAGCCGGTCAAAAAGTACTTTATCCCCTGCAGGGAAAATATCTACCCTTTGTACACATCTGTTAATTCACTTCTGTAACAGGCTTGAGATTACCTTCGGTGAGCTCTCCCGACAAGTCGGGATCGGTTCCTCTCCCGATGAATCGGGATCGGAATGACAAGGTGCTTTCTGGTGAATGGGGGAATGAGGCGGGGCGTTTTGTTGGAAAGTCGTTACAAGAAATTGAATTTGAATCAAAACGCCCCGCCTCATTCCCCCTTATCCCCATGGAGACCGTGTCATCCCGAACGAGTTAATCCTGAGAGTTTACGAAGGATTAACGAGTGAGGGATCTCCTCCTTTCGGCAGAGAATAAAAGAAAGATGCGTATAAAGGGTAGGGGAAAATATCAAGGGGGGCGGCACCGGTTACAATACCGTAATCGCTGCGCGATATTTAGATAATAATTCGTAGTAGACGATACAGTATTGTAGATTGAAGAGGAACCCTCATTATTTTTTTACCTCGTAGAGGTTAAAGGCAATTCGTCGCAGACTATACGGAACCGTATATGTAAACTGTAAAAAAAGCAATAAGATAATCTGCGATTTCCTTGTATTATCTTTATATTTGTCGGAGGCAAGAAAAAAATGTACTATCGGCGCATAAATAACTGATATGAAGAGAGTCAAGCTGAAAGTTATGGGTATATCATATAGCCAGACACAGTCGGGGGCTTATGCGCTGTTACTTATTGAAGAGAATGGCGACAGGAGGATACCCATCATTATAGGCGGTTTTGAAGCACAGGCGATAGTCATCAAACTTGAGAATCTTGAACCACCCCGCCCCCTTACCCATGACCTTTTTAAAAAATTTGCAGATCAGTTCAATATTGCCATTATCGAAGTAATGATTGACAAGCTGGAGGAGGGAGTTTTCTTCTCCAAACTTGTATGCAATAACGGAGAAAAAGAATATCTGATCGACAGCAGAACTTCAGATGCTGTAGCTATTGCCCTTCGCTTCGGATGCCCTATTTACATCAATGAAGATATTCTGGAGAAGGCCCAACTGACAAACAGTCCCTCTGAGACTGAACTCTCATCGCCGAATGAGGCGGAGAACCAGGTTAAGGCAGGTTCGAAATATTCTTCTTTTTCCGATGAGGAACTCTATAAAATGATCGATGAAGCTGTAAAAACAGAAGATTACGAACGGGCTGCATCCATAAGGGATGAGATTGAACAAAGGAAGAAAAAGGGGAAACAGAAATGAAGCAATATATTAACCTGCTTGACCATGTATTAAAGAACGGGAAAGAGAAGCACGACAGGACCGGCACCGGGACCATAAGTGTTTTCGGATATCAGATGCGTTTTGATCTGTCTGAGGGATTTCCCCTTCTAACAACAAAGAAACTTCATTTAAAATCAATAATTCACGAACTTCTCTGGTTCATATCGGGGGATACGAATATCAAATACCTGAAGGACAATGGAGTAAGCATCTGGGATGAATGGGCTGACAAAGACGGTAATCTGGGGCCGGTGTACGGCTATCAGTGGCGTTCATGGCCCGCGGCCGACGGAAGGAAAGTCGACCAGTTGAAGGATGTGATTGAAGAAATCAGGAAAAATCCAGATTCCCGGCGGCTTATTGTCAGCGCCTGGAACGTTGGTGAAATACCCCGGATGGCACTGCCTCCATGCCATGTGATGTTCCAGTTTTATGTTGCAGAAGGCAGATTGTCATGCCAGCTTTATCAAAGAAGCTGTGATATATTTATCGGCATACCATTTAACATTGCATCATATGCGCTGCTGACGATGATGGTAGCTCAGGTAACAGGCCTTAAGCCAGGAGATTTCATACACACACTGGGAGATGCACATATCTATCTTAACCATATTGAGCAGGTAAAGCTTCAGCTGACGAGAGAACCTTACAAATTACCGGAAATGAAAATAAATCCTTTGGTGGATGATATTTTCAAGTTCAGATTTGAAGATTTCACACTCGCTAATTATAATGCTCATCCTCATATCAAGGGCGCAGTAGCTGTATAATACTAAATGGAATGATCTCAATAATAGTCGCTGTATCCGAAAACCTCGGGATTGGAAGGAATAATGAACTTTTATGGCATATCTCTGAAGATCTTAAGCGGTTTAAAAAGCTCACTTTCGGAAAAACTGTTATAATGGGTAAGAAAACCTGGGAATCACTTCCCAGAAGGCCCCTTCAGGGAAGAAAGAACATTGTGCTCACTGATATTCCTGGTGAGACTTTTGACGGAGCGATAGCAGCTTATTCTGTTAAGGATGCTCTTGAAAAGTGCCCAGATGATAATGATATTTTCATTATTGGCGGAGGCAGCATCTACAGGCAGTTTATGCCTCTGGCTGACAGGCTCTATATAACCCTCGTCCATAAGAAAGCCAGGGCTGATGTGTTCTTTCCTTCAATAGACCCTGCTGTATGGAAGGTTGTATGTGAGGAAGTATATGACCCGGGAAACCAGGAAGGAGTACCCTATACGTACTTTATTTACGACAGAAAGAAATAATCCGGGAGTAAGATTCAGGGACCAGGTGCCGCTTTCTGAGAATATCATGATGCTTTAAGCACCTTCATATCTATTCTCTCAAGTTTACGGCTGGCATAGTCGATTGTTATGACAAGCTCCTCTTTTTCAATTGATGGAGTTTCATACATGGCATCGAGCATAATGGCTTCGCATATTGATCTGAGTCCGCGGGCTCCAAGCTTGAACTCGACTGCCTTGTCAACAATAAAATCTAGCACTCCGTCTGCAAAGGTAAGCTCCACATTGTCCATTTTAAATAGCTTGGTATATTGCTTTACAAGAGCATTTTTAGGCTCGGTCAGAATGGCACGAAGAGCTTTCTTATCGAGTGGATCAAGATGAGTAACAATAGGGAGCCTGCCAATGATCTCAGGTATCATGCCAAAGGCTCTGAGATCCTGAGGTGCCACATATTGAAGCAGGTTATCTTTATCGACTTTCTCCCTGTTCTTTGAAGCGCCATAACCTATGATCTGGGTATTCAGGCGCTGGGCGATCTTCTTCTCAATACCGACAAATGCTCCGCCGCAAATGAACAGGATATTCCTTGTGTCGACAGGTATCATTTTCTGCTCAGGATGTTTGCGTCCTCCCTGAGGCGGGACATTCACAATTGATCCTTCGAGCAGTTTGAGAAGTCCCTGCTGAACACCTTCACCGGAAACGTCTCTTGTTATTGAAGGATTATCTCCTTCTTTCCTTGCTATCTTATCTATTTCATCAATGAACACTATGCCTTTTTCTGCAGCTTTAACATCGTAATCGGCATTCTGGAGCAGGCGTGTCAGAAGACTTTCAATATCTTCGCCAACATAACCGGCTTCGGTCAGTACTGTCGCATCGACTATAGTGAAAGGAACGTGAAGCATCCTGGCAACGGTTTTGGCCAGCAATGTTTTTCCCGTACCGGTCTCTCCAACAAGTATGATATTGGATTTCTCAATTTCGACATCATCAGGATCGGGTTTCTGCATCAATCTCTTGTAATGATTATATACAGCTACCGAGATGACTTTTTTTGCCATTTCCTGACCTATGACATACTGGTCGAGGAAATTCTTTATTTCGGAAGGTTTAAGAAGGTTTATGCTGTCGAATGAAGATGTCTTTTTAACCCCAAGTTCCTCATTCATTATGCTGTAAGCCTGCTCAATACAGTGGTCACATATATGACCTTCGAGACCGGCTATAAGCATATTGGCCTCTTTCTTGGTTCTGCCGCAAAAAGAACACTTGTCCATTTCCGTTAATGTTCGTTTCTATGGAGGATCTCGTCTATCATCCCATATTCTTTGGCTTCCGTTGAAGTCATCCAGTGATCCCTGTCGGAATCAGCTTCAACTTTTTCAACCGGATTTCCTGAGTGATAGGCTATTATTTCAAAAAGTTCCCTTTTGATTTTCATTATCTCCCGGGCCTGAATTTCGATGTCAGATGCTTGTCCTTCAACGCCGCCCATAGGCTGGTGGATCATTATCCTGGAATGCTTGAGGGCTGATCTTTTACCTTTTGTGCCGGCAGTAAGGAGAACAGCTCCCATTGAAGCTGCCATTCCGGTACATATTGTAGCAATGTCAGCCGAGATGTACTGCATGGTGTCATAGATACCCAATCCGGCGTTTACAGAACCTCCCGGAGTATTAAAATATATCTGGATGTCCTTCCCGGGATCAGCAGAATCAAGGTACAGAAGCTGTGCCTGGATAATATTAGCCACGTAATCATCAATGGGTAAACCAAGAAAGATTATCCTGTCCATCATCAAACGCGAGAAAACGTCCATAGATGCAACATTCAGCTGTCTCTCCTCAATGATTGTCGGAGATATATAACTTCCATAGATCGACGAATACCTGTGAAGGGTGAGGCTGCTTAGTCCAAATTTACTCCTTGCATATTTTCTGAAATCGTCACTGTTGCTCATATGAATTTTTTTAGAAATTAAGGAACAAAGATACAAAATTAAGAAATATGATCTAATTCTCTGATTATTATTCAAAAAGCTTATTGAATTCTTCAGCTGTCACACTCTTTACTTCTATTTTAACGATCTCTTTGAGTATTTCTATGACTTTATTGTCCAGTATCTTATCGGCTATCCTCTTTGCGTCATCCTCTCTTTTAAGAGTTTCTTTGGCATAATTGGATATTTGTTCATCGGTAGCGTAGTAGAGCCCGTACTGGCTGAACTGAAATCGTGTAATGTTTTCGGCTTCTTTTTGAAGCTCTTCTTCCGTTATCTTAATATTGTTATCTTTTGCGACCTTATTCTTGATCAGCTGCCATTTAAGATCCTTTCTGAAGGAATCGAAATCCTTATCGATCTGTTCGGGAGTGGCTTTATCAGTGACTTTGAGCAGCCATTTTTTCAGGAATTCTTCAGGGAATTTCATTTCGGTTTTGTCGATTGCCAAATCCTTGACATCGTGCATCAACTTATAGTTTGATTCGCGGCTCAAACTTGCCCTGATCTCCTCTTCGATCTTTTTGTTGAAATCATCTTCAGTTTTTACCACATCCTCTCCGTATATCTTATTGAAAAGATCGGGCCCGATTTCAGCCGGCTGGAACCTGGAGATCTCCTTTATTGTAAACCTGAAATTATCCTGGATTTTTTCAACCTGATCTTTATCGATCCTGAGTAATCCAGCGATTTCATTATTATCCGGATAAGCTTTCCTGATGTTGAAATCGATTGTTTCGTCGATTTTCTTCCCTGTAAATGATTTCTTTATCTCTTCATCCTTAATAATATCTATTGCAAGGGAAGTATCTTCCACAAGGGTACCTTCGGCACGAACCTCATTCTTTTCATCGAGTGATTCCAGTCTGCCCTTAAGAATATCTTTTTCCTCAGATACTTCTGCATTTATGAAATCGCCATAGCGGCGGGTATAATTTGATATGTAGTCATTTTTCATTTTATCGTCTATGACGATCTCATACTGATCTACTTTGTTTTTCTTACTCAGAGGAAGTTCGAAAACAGGGGCAAGGCCGAGATCAAAGGAGAATTTAAATTCATCCTGAGCATCGAAATCAATATTGTCAATTTCATCGGTTTTTGGCAAAGGATCTCCCAGTATTTCTATTTTCTCATCATAAAGGTATTTGTGTATGTTTTCAGATATTGTTTTATTGATTTCCTCTACCTTGACAGCTTTTCCGTACATTTTCCTTATTAAGCCTATTGGTACCATCCCGGGGCGAAATCCCTTGATATTTGCTTTTTTACGATAGTCTTTAAGAACACTCTCAACCTTTCCTTCGTAATCATTTTTTTCGATCTGTATATTCAGAACGGCATTCAGATCATCGATGTTTTCTTTGGTAATAATCATTTTAATACAATTTATTATAGATCATAAAACCGCCAAAACGCTGATATGATAAGGTTAAAGGCGGTTTGTCAAGTTTGTGCGGATGAAGGGACTCGAACCCCCACGTCATTAAGACACAAGATCCTAAGTCTTGCTCGGCTACCAATTACGACACATCCGCGAAAAAATCCCCGCAAAAGTATAGAAAATAAAGTAAATAACAAACAGAGGCGCTTATCTTCGCAATTCGAAGCTCTTGCCAAGATATACTTTTCTTACAAGCTCATCTTCAGCTAATTGAGATGCTGTGCCTGATTTCAGTATACTTCCTTCGAAAAGCAGGTAAGCGCGGTCGGTTATTGAAAGGGTCTCATGAACGTTATGGTCCGTTATCAGGATCCCGATATTTTTATTTTTAAGATGAGATACTATGCTTTGTATATCTTCAACAGCTATCGGATCAATGCCGGCGAAGGGTTCATCAAGCAGGATAAATTTTGGCTTTAACGCAAGAGCTCTCGCGATTTCCGTTCTTCTTCTCTCACCGCCCGAAAGCTGAATACCTTTGCTTTTTCTTATCTTCTGAAGTCCGAATTCAGATAGAAGGGATTCAAGCCTTTCAGCCTGTTCAGCTTTTGAAAAGTCCGACATTTCAAGAACAGCCTTCAGATTATTTTCCACAGAAAGATTCCTGAATACAGAAGCCTCCTGTGCAAGATATCCGATTCCTTTGCGGGCTCTCATATAAACCGGAAGAGTAGTAATTTCCTCATTATCAAGGAAGATCTTTCCTTCCCTGGGGCGGATCAGGCCGACTATCATATAAAAGGAAGTTGTTTTTCCTGCACCGTTAGGACCAAGAAGGCCAACTATCTCACCCTGTTCAACTTCAATTGAAACATGGTCGACAACTGCGCGATTGTGATATTTTTTAACCAGATTTTCGGTATAGAGTTTCATACTTTATCAGGTTGTTTCTTCTGCAGTCTCACCCTCAGATCCATCATCCATAAACTCTTTATGAGCCTTCTCCTTTTTTCTTATGACCCTGGCAGAAATCCCAATGCTGACTTCATAAAGGAGAAGTAAAGGGATAGACACCAGCATCTGTGAGAACACATCAGGAGGAGTTATTATAGCTGCTACAATAAAGATCACAACAATTGAATGTTTGCGGTATTTTCTCATGAAATCCGGAGTGATAATCCCTATTTTTGTAAGGAAGAAAGCGACTATCGGGAGTTCAAATATCAATCCGGTTGCGAGACATATTGATGTCAGCGTTCCGATATAGGATCTTACATTGATCTGGTTAACGACCTCTTCACTTATCTGGTAAGAGCCAAGGAAGTGTATTGAAAGAGGTGCCAGAATGAAATAGCCGAATAATACACCTGTAAAAAACAGCATGGAAGAGGCAAGGACAGCTCCACGCGCATGCCTTGCTTCATTTGCATGCAAAGCAGGTCTGAAGAAGGCCCAGAATTCACGTATCACAAAAGGGAATGCAATTATAAGTCCGGCAACAAGGGCAACTACTATATGAGTTGTTATCTGACCGGCCATTTTAATGCTTATAAGGTTAAGCTCCTGTTTGTTGATGCAAAGGATCTCCGGATTACTGAAATTCAGTTTTGCGGCAAGAACATGACTAAATTCGCATAATAACCTGTTTGTGATGAATGAAGAACTTCTTGGCGCCAGTATGATTCTGTCGAAAAGCACGTTCTTAAAAACAAAGGCGACAAGCATAAAAACAACTATCGCAATTAGTGATCGGATGATATGCCATCTTAATTCTTCAAGATGCTCCAGAAATGACATCTCCCCGTCATTTTTCTTCCCCTTTTTCCAACTAAATGCCATAGGACAAAATCGGATTCTGTTAAAAATTCAGCGTGTAAAGATGATAAATCTTCTTATGTAAAACAATATCAACATTATGATATGTTGAATAAAGAGGCACATTTTTGTTAATGATTATTAAATATTATATTATAATATGGAAAATTCTTATATTTATATGAATGAATAAAAAACATTACAGACAAATCAGAGAAACCGGGGAGATTTAGTGATGGTAACTGATCAGACGATACATGAATATTTAAAAAAGTATTTTGGATTTGATACTTTTAAAGGCAACCAGGAACCGATAATAAAGAATATTCTGGCAGGAAGGGATACATTTGTTCTTATGCCGACGGGCGGCGGTAAGTCATTATGTTATCAGCTGCCGGCAGTGATGGGGCAGGGGACTGCCATAGTGATCTCGCCTCTTATTGCATTGATGAAGAACCAGGTTGATGCAATGCGTAACTTCAGTACCAATGATGATGTAGCTCATTTTCTTAATTCATCTCTTACAAAAACTGAGATCGCAAGGGTAAAAAACGATGTACTGACCCAGGATACAAAGCTGTTGTATGTGGCTCCGGAATCCCTTACGAAGGAAGAGAATATAGAATTCCTTAAAAATGTAAAGGTTTCATTCTATGCAGTGGATGAGGCTCATTGTATTTCGGAATGGGGACATGATTTCAGGCCTGAATACAGGAGGATCAGACCTCTGATCGATACGATAGGACGTTCTCCGATAATTGCTCTTACTGCAACAGCAACCCCGAAAGTGCAGCATGATATCCAGAAAAACCTCGGGATACTGCAGGCTGACGTATTTAAATCGTCATTCAACAGGCCTAACCTCTATTATGAAGTAAGATCAAAACAGGATGTTACAAAGGAGATCATTAAATATATAAAGAACAATCCGGGCAAATCAGGTATTATTTACTGTCTCAGCCGGAAGAAAGTTGAGGAGATGGCCGAGGTCCTGAAAGTAAATGGTATAAAAGCTTTGCCATATCATGCGGGGATGGATTCAGCAACAAGGACCCAGAATCAGGATAAATTCCTGATGGAGGAAGCTGATGTTATTGTAGCCACAATCGCGTTCGGAATGGGTATCGACAAGCCTGATGTCAGATTCGTCATCCACTATGACATACCAAAAAGCCTTGAGGGATATTACCAGGAAACCGGCCGGGCAGGTCGCGACGGCGGAGAAGGGAACTGTATAGCCTATTACAGCTATAATGATATAGTAAAGCTTGAAAAATTCATGCAGGGCAAACCTATAGCTGAACAGGAGATAGGTAAACAGCTTCTTCTTGAGACAGTCTCTTACGCTGAATCTTCAGTGTGCCGCAGGAAGCTCCTTCTTCACTATTTCGGCGAGGAATATGAAAAGGAGAACTGCGAAGCCTGCGATAACTGCCTGCATCCAAAAGATCAGTTCGAAGGAAGCGAAGCAGTTGTCAACGTTCTCGAAACAGTCCTGGCGGTGAAAGAGAAATTCAAGGCCGATCATATAGCCCATATCCTCTCAGGAAAAGTTACATCTGCGGTCAAATCCTACAAGCATAATAAACTTGAATATTTCGGAATCGGAGAGGATAAGGATGAGAAATTCTGGAACATGGTGATCAGGCAGGCACTGATAGCAAAATTCCTTACAAAGGACATTGAGAATTACGGACTCCTCAAGATCACCGATAAAGGAATGAAATTCATTGAGAATCCGTCTTCCTTCATGCTTGCCGAGGATCACGATTATGCCGACACAACAGATGAGGAAAATGCTTTTGGGGCAAAAACAGCTGCAGTTGACGAAGAACTTTTCAGCATCCTGAAAGATCTCAGGAAAAAGATCTCAAAGCTGAAGGATGTGCCTCCGTTTGTAATATTCCAGGACCCTTCGCTCGAAGACATGGCGATACAATATCCTGTTACACTCGACGAATTGCAGAATATTTCAGGGGTCGGAGCCGGCAAAGCTCAGAGATACGGAAAGGAGTTCATAGAAATAATCAAAAAGTATGTCGAGGAAAAGGAAATAATAAGGCCACTCGATATGGTGGTGAAATCAGTTGTGAACAAATCGGGAATTAAGGTTTATATCATCCAGAGCATCGACATGAAACGGCCGCTCGAAGATATTGCTGAGGCTAAAGGACTTGAAATAGCCGAAGTAATATCAGAGATAGAAGCAATAGTAAATTCAGGCACAAGGCTTAACCTCGATTATTATATTAATACGGTTATAGACGAAGATCGTCAGCACGATATTTACTCGTATTTCAGGGAAGAAGCGGAATCAGATTCTCTTGAAGCTGCTATAAAGGAACTGGGAAACGAATTTGAAGAAGAGGAGATCCGGCTGATGAGGATCAAATTCCTTTCTGAAATGGGAAACTGACAGAAAGCCCTGAAGAAGAATAAACGTGTCTAATTCCACCTGTTCCCTTTATAAAATGACAATGGGACAGTTACCAATACATATAATATAAAGAATAACTGCGATGGCAGGAACCATTTCATAAGGCCATTGACGCCATATCGTTCAGAAGTATTCATCAGTATCAGGGAATCGGGAATAGATTTCAGAATGAAGGCTGCAAAAAAAACTATCAGGAAAACAGGATTAAAAATTCCGGCGAGAAGCAAGCCAGGCAAAATCAGAATTGTAACAAATGTTACAAATGCCAGGATAATTGTATGACTGTCGCGATAGGCTCCTGCCTTTGAGATCCACCGGGCTCTCTGCATAATAAATGAAGAAAGCTTCGGTGAAGTTGAGGTCGTTACTATTGCTTTCATTGATTCAAGCCAGGAAATCATGCCTTTTCCTTCCCTGATACCGTGAAGGAGGAAAATATCATCTCCGCTGACTTTCTCCTCATGCATTCTGCGTGAATATTTATTGTAAGCTTCTTTTGTAAATGCAAGATTGGCTCCGTTGCACATCACCGGATTTCCGGCAGCTGCAGTTCCGGCAGTAACACCCTGGAGAGCCAGAAATTCAATCTCCTGGAACCTCTGGAGAAAACCACCCGAGCCTTTCATCGCAACAGGACATATGATCATTGCGGGCTTTTTTTCTGAATAAAAGGATGCTATTGTACTGACCCATCCCTGCCCCGGTCTGCAATCAGCATCAGTTGTTACAACCAGCTCCCCTCTGCACTCCCCGATACCTGTTCTGATCGCTTTCTTTTTTCCGGTCCCCTTGTTCTTAATAGCCTTAAGATTTTTTATACCTGAGTTTAAGGCTGCAGTCTGCCATGTATTGTCGGTTGAATTGTCATCGACAATGATAACTTCAAAAGAGTCCTGCGGATAATCCTGAGCAGCAAGGCATGAAAGAAGAACAGGAAGATTTTTTTCTTCATTCCTGCAGGCTACCAATACTGATACAAATATATCTGACTGGTCTTGAGGGTGATATGTTCCGGTTTTTCGCAGAAAAAAATATATCCTTAACAGCAGATAAGCATATGGCAGTAACAATATGAGTGAAAGCCACTCCATTTCATTTCCTCATCCATTCATAAAAACTGTAATGCCCGGAGCTCATTCCAAGAGCCTCATAGGTTTTTTGAGCTGTTGAGTTTCTGGTTTCAACATAGAGCCTCAATCCTGCAATATCCTGTTCCTCGGCAAGATGTCTGATATAGCTGTACATTTTCTTAAATACGCCTTTTCGACGGAATTCCGGCACCACATAAACCGACTGGAGCCACCACACATTGCAATTGCGCCAGTCGCTCCATTCATAGGTTATCAGCAGGGAAGCTATTCTGCGTCCTTTATCTTCTGCAATGTAGTACTGTCCTCTTGAGGGATCTTCGAAAACTGACTGGACCCCCTTTGTAACTATTTCAGGTACAAGCTTCATGGCCTCTGTTTCCCATGCCATATTAATCTGGAAGTAGATAATTGTTTCTGCGTCTTCCCTTGTAGCTTTTCTTATTGAGATCATAACAATATTATTAAAACCATTGATTACATTAAAAGCAGGATAACATGATAAACCGTGACCCGGCCATGATGCCGGCAAAGTAATTCAATTGCATTACTGTGATCTTTTATTGGCTATTTATATACTTATCAAGAAAGACTCTTAATCCGCAGACTCTGAAGCCGCCTGATAGGAGGTAATCATCATCATCTTTTATTATAATATAGTTATGAGAAGTTTTAAGGGTTTGTACTGCTTCTGTGTTACCTCTTGTCGGTCGGGCATCTGATCCGTATTTTATTTCTATCGAAGCCACCGGACGATTGCCCCTGGTAACCACCATATCAAGTTCAGCTCCGTCGTGAGTTCGATAAAACCAGACTTTCCTGTTTACAGGCAACAGAGGAATAATCTGCTCAATAACAAAACCTTCCCATGATGCGCCCTGCTTGGGATGGCCAGTAAGTTGTTCCGGATTTTCAATGCCAGATAAATAATGCATAATACCTGAATCACGGATATATACTTTGGGAGATTTCACCAGGCGTTTTTTAATATTGGTATAAAAAGGTTCTATTATCCGTATTAGAAAAGCATTTCGAAGAAATCCTATATAACTTTTTATTGTGTTTATATTAAGCTCCAGACTTCTTCCAAGTTCGGCATAATTAAGCAGATTGCCGTGATAATGAGCCAGCATAGTCCATAGTCTTTCACCTGTCAGACTGTCGGCAGGAAATCCAAGATTGGGAAGGTCACGCTCAAAGTATGTCTTGACATAATTGTTCATCCAGTTCAGCCAGTATTTGCTTTTCATCAGAGCATCGGGAAACCCTCCGTACATCCATACATTCTCGATCTTAAAACTCTTCCCCAGCTCCGGCAAAAGAAAAGGGGTTAATTCGTGATAAGCTATCCTGCCTGCCAGTGACTCAGAACTGTTTCTTAAAAGGTCGGGACTTGCTGAACCAAGTATCAGGAACCTGCCAGGGCGTCTGTTCAGATCAATGAGCGCACGAAGGGCAGGGAACAAATCCTTTTTCCTCTGAACCTCATCAATGATTACAAGATGATTTTCAAATTGTCTGAGGTATGTCTCAGCATCTTCAAGCTTTAAATAGTCTTTTTGAAACTCAAGATCGAGATATGTTGAGAGTTCATATTCTTTTTGGATTTTTCTTGCCAGGGTTGTTTTCCCAACCTGCCTGGGTCCTAATATCGCCACACAGGGAAATCCACTGAGCAAATCTTTCACTATTTTTTCTGAAATCCTCTCCTTCATTTAGCAAAGATAGTGAATAAAACACAAAATATGTAATCAAATTACATATATTTAGTATTATCGAAAGAATTATGAAAGATCAGGAACAATGAAATGCCTTTATGCGGAGAACCTGTTTCTTCAATTATGCCTATATGCCGCAAAGCCATTACCCCTTTAAACCACTTCCGCTTTCCGCCATCGCGGAATTCCGATTTCTCGGAATCTATGCTGCACTTTGTTCCGCTTCGATCTCCGCTTCGCTTCGAGCGCCGTTACGCCGTTACGCCGTTGAGCCGTTGTACCGTTATTTATACGGCAGCCCCATCTTCCGGGCTATCTCCTGGAAGCGGGATTCATCGCGAATAATATCAAAAATCGGCATTCTCAGATAAGGCAGGTTTGTTTCACGTATTTCGTAGGCCTTTTCCATATATTCCAGGGCTGGTTCTATGTTACCTGCTAAAATATACAGATTTGCCAGCACAAATGGATTGACAAAAGTCGAATCCGCTGATATTTTAATAACTTCCGCAGCTTTGTTCAATGCAACAGCGTATCCTGTTTCATTAAAGTCCTGACTAAAATAGTTTCCCAAACCTATTCCCCCGTAGTCTTTTTTAATTACTTTCCAGGCTTCATCGTATCTTCCTGTAATGTGCAAAGCCCACTCGAGCGCTGAAAGAGCTACCGGAGCAGTTGGTTCCATCCGCAAGGCTTTTTCAGCAGCTTTTATCGTTTCTTCGTAACGACGCTCAAATAGTAAATCAATACTGTACAGACTTATTATAAGAGGATTATATGGATCCAGTTTCAGGGCTGTCTCAATCTCTGCCATTGCCTCTTCAGTTCTCCCCAATATGTTCAGGAGATGTGAGTAGTATGCACGTGCTTCCGCATGATTGGGATTGATCTCAAGTGTCTTTTTAAATGCCGATTCTCCGGCTTCCCAATCCCAAAAACTCCATGTGTTCCCACATGCCTGTGCGAATAATACTTCAGCATTCGTGCTGTCAAGTTCAATGGCCTTCATTAGTGCATCTGTTCCTTGTCCGGCTTCTTCAGGGGAAATATGTCCCATTTGCACTAATCCACCCCAGACAAAAGAAATTCCGACATAGGCAGGGGCATATTCCGGGTCTTTTTCTATTGCCAGTTCGAAGTATTTCATTGCTGTTTCAAGGTCATTCGGGGTCAGTTTTTTCCAGTAAAACATACCTTTCAGCCATGCATCATAAGCTTCAGTGTTTTCTGTGGCCATTTTCTCAATAAGCTGCTTTTCTTCAGGGGATATTACAGCTTTAAGCTCATTTGCAATAGTCTGTGCCACTTTGCTCTGTATGGAAAAAATGTTGGACAGGTCGCTCAGATCACCGTCATATGTCTCTGACCAGAGATGTGTGTCGTTTCTGGCGTCAATAAGCTGAACGGTTATTCTGACAATGTTCCCGACCCTTCTTACACTTCCCTCAAGAATGGCCCTGGCTCCCAGTTCTCTGGCTATCTCCCTTACAGAAAGCTCTGTATTCCTGTACCGCATGCAAGATGTGCGCGAGATAACCTTCAGATCGCCGATCTTGAAAAGACGGTCAAGGATCTCATCCATCATCCCGTCGCTGAAATACTGCTGGTCTGGATCAGGACTAAGATTTGTGAACGGCAGTACTGCAAGTGACTTGTCAAGTGGTCCCATCTGTCCCAGGAAATTCCTTCTGATAGATGGCACAAGAAACAGTACAGCAACCAGTAAAATAATTATTGAGGCCACCGGTACTCCCACCTTTACCCATGAGGATCTGTAACGATCCGTTCCCGAACCTGGTTTACCGGACTTTCCCAGCTTCAGGGTACCGGTTTTGATAGCTTTTTCAATTTCGTCATCCCTGACCTCATCCTTCGACAGCAGCATCTTAACCACTTTTGATAAACGGTTTATGTGTTGTTCAAGGGGAGGAGTGAATGCATCGAGCCAGTGGACATCGCTGATGTAATACTCGAGTTGCTTTGACATTGGCACATCCTCAAGGCGCAGGGTGATGACAGCCAATTTGTTATGCACTGCCCGGTCCACTTCCTTGACAACCTGCGGAGAGCTGTTCGAATTCTGGGTATAAACGAGGATAAAAACCTTAGCCTCTTTTATGGCATCGATAATGGCTTCAGCAAAGGGTACTCCCGGGGTGATGTCCCGCGGTGCTATCCAGCACGAGGTGCCGTTTTGTTCCAGGATGGAACAGACAGTTTCAGCAGCTGTATTGTCGACGCTGGAGTAGCTTATAAAAACATCGTGTGCCATCTATGGATTTGTTAGGAATGGATTATTATTTTTCCCAGTAATATGTTAAAGGTAAGAAACAGATGGAAATAAGTCAAGAATATTTTGCCCGGAATTAAAGCCTGAAGTCGGAAATTGCAAGTCCGAAGTCATTTGCGGTTCGCCGTCATTCGCTTCGCTGTCATTGGGCCTTCGGCCGTCATTGGGCGCTGCGTGCCGTCATTCATTGTCAAACAATTGAATGACCATCGAATGACCATCGAATGACCAAACCTTACCAACTGCCAATTATGGTCTGCGCCATTCCGCCGTTGCGCCGTTGCGCCGTTGCACCATTTTACCGTTATTTATACTCGTCCCAGCTCTTAATAGCCAGGTTATCGGCTCCCAGCCGGCAGAAAGCCAGGATAAACGCACTGGCCAGCCTGGCGTTGGTTATAAGCGGTACATTATAATCAACCGCATTCCTCCTGATTGAATAATCGTTATCAAGCTCCGACGCACTGAGATCTTTTGGTATATTGACTACAAGATCGACTTTCTTCGATCTTATCAGTTCAATAGTGTTCGGAGATTTATCCTCATCGGGCCAGTATGCGACATGAGCTTCAACTCCGGCGTTTTTAAGGAATTGCTGGGTGCCGCGGGTCGCGTACAGTTTATGACCTCTCTCGCGGAGAGCTTTTGCACTGTTGAGCAACTCCACTTTTGAACGGGCAGGACCGGTTGAGAGGAGAATACTTTTCTCAGGGATCCTGTAACCGACGGAAAACATTGCTTTAAGGATAGCTTCATAGAAACCTTCCCCTATGCATCCCACCTCTCCGGTTGAGGACATGTCAACGCCGAGAACAGGATCGGCTTTAGCCAGGCGGGAGAAACTGAACTGGGGAGCCTTGACGCCTACATAATCAAGTTCAAAGACTGATTTATCAGGTTTACCGGCGGGGATCCCAAGCATTACTTTCGTGGCCAGCTCGATCAGATTAGATTTAAGCACTTTTGATACAAAAGGCATGCTGCGGCTGGCACGCAGGTTGCATTCTATCACCTTGATATCGTTATCCCTTGCAAGATATTGTATGTTAAAGGGACCGGTTATTTTAAGCTCCATTGATATCTGCCTGGATATTCTCTTTATCCGACGCACTGTTTCAAAATATATCTTCTGAGGGGGAAATACTATTGTAGCATCACCGGAATGGACACCTGCAAACTCCACATGCTCACTTATTGCGTAGGCAAGTATTTCTCCATCCCTGGCAACAGCATCCACTTCAATCTCCTTCGCATTCTCGATGAATTCGGATACAACAACCGGATATTGCTTTGAAACCTGGGCAGCCAGATCCAGGAAATGACTGAGCTCATTCCTGTTGGATACTACGTTCATAGCCATTCCCGACAATACATATGAAGGCCTTATAAGCACTGGAAACCCTATCCGGTCTACAAAATCATAAATATCCTGGACTGATGAGAGCTCTTTCCACCGGGGCTGATCGACCTTCAGTATGTCGAGCATCTCTGAGAACTTATGCCGGTTCTCTGCCCTGTCAATTGAAAGGGGGGATGTTCCAAGCACAGGAACTTTTTCCCGGTGAAGCCTCATTGCGAGGTTGTTAGGGATCTGTCCGCCTACTGACAGTATAACTCCACGGGGTTTTTCGAGGTCAATTATGTCAAGTACCCTTTCAAAAGTTAGTTCGTCGAAGTAAAGCCTGTCGCAGGTATCATAATCTGTACTTACGGTCTCAGGATTGTAATTGATCATAATCGATCTGAATCCCTCCTTCCTTATAGTATTGACTGCATTCACTGAACACCAGTCAAATTCGACACTGGAACCTATCCTGTAGGCGCCTGAGCCAAGGACTATAACAGATCTTCCGTCATTTTCATAATTAATATCATGTTCTGATGCACTGTAGGTTAGGTAGAGGTAGTTTGTAACAGCAGGATATTCAGCAGCAAGAGTATCGATCTGCCGTACATACGGTACTATACCGAGGGACTTCCTGTATTTTCTCACCTTCATCAGGTCGTCGTCGATCTTTGAGGCAGGAGAATGGAGCACATGACGTGTTATCTGAAAATCGCTGAAACCGTGTATTTTAGCATGAGCAAGCAGATCAACGGGGATGCTTTCTATAGTCTTAAAGCAGGACAGATCATTCTTTATCAGAATAATATTCCTGAGTTTGTAGAGGAACCACTTATCGATCTTCGTTAGTTCATAGATCCTATCCACCGGCATGCCTTTATCAAGAGCTTCAGCTATTGAGAATATTCTCATATCCGTAGGTTCGGAAAGTTCTTTTTCAATATCATCGAACTGTAATTCCCTGTTACCTGTGAAACCGTGCATACCCATTCCGATCATCCTGAGGCCTTTCTGGATGGCTTCTTCGAAGGTCCGGCCGATGGCCATTACTTCGCCTACGCTCTTCATGCTGCTTCCAATGGCATGGGAAACCCCTTGAAATTTATTCAGGTCCCACCTTGGTATTTTACAGACCAGATAATCAAGTGCAGGTTCGAAACAGGCAGTTGTTGTCTTTGTTACAGAATTCTTAAGTTCATGAAGCCCGTAACCTATACCAAGTTTTGCAGCGATGAAAGCAAGCGGATAACCGGTTGCTTTGGAAGCCAGAGCGCTGGAGCGGGACAATCGGGCATTCACTTCGATCACCCTGTAATCCTCCGAATCAGGAGAAAGTGCATACTGGACATTACATTCTCCCACTATACCTATATGTCTGATTATCCTTATTGAAAGCTCCCTTAGTTTATGATATTCGTTATTTGTTAATGTCTGTGAAGGAGCGACCACAATGCTTTCTCCGGTATGTATCCCGAGTGGGTCAAAATTCTCCATATTACAGACTGTAATACAGTTATCATACCTGTCACGGACAACCTCATATTCCACTTCCTTCCATCCTTTCAGTGACTCTTCGACAAGGACCTGGTTTGTATAGGAAAATGCCCTCGATGCAAGGGTTTTTAGTTCATCGGATGATGAAGCGAATCCGCTGCCCTGGCCGCCAAGGGTAAACGCTGAACGGATTATCACAGGGTAGCCAAGCTCACCTGCAGCTTTAAGTGCATCATCAGTGTTGGATACAGCAATGCTGCGGGGAGTCTTTACATCGATCTCATTGAGCCTTCTGACAAAGAGTTCCCTGTCCTCGGTGTCATTAATAGCCGATACCGGAGTTCCCAGAACTTTTACATTATATTCTTCAAAGATGCCTGCCCTGTAAAGTTCAGTACCGCAGTTAAGAGCTGTCTGCCCGCCGAATGAAAGAAGTATGCCGTCTGGTCTTTCTTTCTTTATTACCTGTTCGACATAGTATGGGGTCACGGGAAGGAAATAGATCTTGTCTGCAAGCTCCTCCGACGTCTGAACTGTAGCAATATTCGGATTTATCAGAACTGTCTTTATTCCTTCTTCTCTCAGCGCTTTTAATGCCTGAGACCCTGAATAATCAAATTCTCCCGCCTCACCTATTTTAAGTGCGCCTGATCCCAGTATAACAACTTTTTTAATGTCGTCTCTCATCTCTCTGATTTGGGGTAAAAATAGTATAAAAAATCTTAACAGCATTTTGGCAGACAAAAAAAATGAATATATTTGCAAAATTATTGAATAAATATGCAAAAAGCTAAACGTCTTTCCGTGATAGAGAAGTTAATTACGGATGAGAATATTTCTTCCCAGGATGTGCTTCTGAGAAAGCTTCGGGCGAGAAGTATAAGATGTACCCAGGCGACTTTATCGCGCGACTTACGGCAGTTGGGTGCAGGAAGAATAGTTGATGGAAAGGGAGGATACAAATATGCAATAACAGACAATCCGGGCGGAAGAATTTCTATGCCGGCCAATATTCAGCTGCTACCTGTTATACGAGATATTGTTGACGCTAAAGGGCTTATCGTGATCAGAACACTCCCGGGAAATGCCAGCAATACAGCTTTTTATATTGACAATACATCGAGATATGAGATTGCAGGGACGATCGCGGGTGATGATACAATCCTCATAATTCCGAGAGATGGCATTTCAAATTCACAGGCACACACATGCCTTGAGATCATCCTGCCGGGACTGCATGAGCAGGTTAAGAAAAGCAAACCAGGATATGTGAACCAATAATTTTTTAACTATTAATACAATCAACAAAATGAAAGAAAAAGTGATATTAGCCTACAGCGGAGGGCTTGATACTTCAGTGATTCTGAAATGGCTTATTGAAAAGGATTATGATGTGGTGGCCTATGTGGCTGATGTCGGACAGGCTGAGAATTTCGATGAGTGCAGGAAAAAGGCATTGCTTCTTGGAGCGTCAAAAGTGATAATATCTGATCTTAAAAAGGAATTCGTTGAGAATTATGTGTTCAAAGCCATTATGGCTAATGCTATTTATGAAGACAGGTACCTTTTGGGGACAGCTTTGGCAAGACCACTGATTGCCAAGAAACAGATCGAGGTGGCAAAGCAGGAGGGAGCAACTGCAGTTGCCCATGGAGCCACAGGCAAAGGCAACGACCAGGTGAGATTTGAACTTTGTTATTATGCTCTTATGCCAGGAGTAAAAGTCATTTCACCATGGAAGGACCGGGAATTTCTTGCCCAGTTCCAGGGAAGGACAGATCTGCTCAAATATGCTTCCGAGAAAAAGATTCCTGTAAAAGCAAGCATTGACAAGCCATACAGCGAAGATGAAAATCTGATGCATATCAGTCATGAAGCAGGTATCCTTGAGGATCCGATGTACACCCTTAATAAAAGCATGCTTCAGAAAATGGTCATGCCGCAGGACGCACCCGACAAAGAAACCCGGATAGTTGTGCATTTCAGGAACGGTCTTCCTGTTAAGTTAATAAACAAGGAGGACGGAACTGTCAAAGAGGATCCTTATGAAATGTTTGTTTACCTTAATGAGATCGCCGGTAAAAATGGGATAGGATTGCTTGACATGGTAGAGAACAGATTCGTTGGGATCAAATCGCGTGGCGTCTATGAAACTCCGGCTGCAACAGTTTTGCATATTGCCCATAAGGACATTGAGGGCATTGCCATGGACAGGGAGGTAATGAGACTTGTAAGCATGCTGACACCGAAATTTGCCGAACTAATTTATAATGGTTTCTGGTTCAGTCCTGAAATGGATTTTCTGATGGCAGCCATCCAGAAGAGCCAGGAGCTGATAGATGGAAGTGTTCATCTGTGTCTGTATAAGGGTAACGTGATAATCGAAGGAAGAGAATCACCTTCTTCATTGTATAACAGTAAGCTCTCAAGCATGGATATTGAAGGTGGGTTTGATCAGACTGACAGTAAGGGATTTATCAAGATCAATGCTATAAGGCTGATGGCCCACAGGGCTATTGTGGAAGAGAGCAAGGGGAGGTAAGAAGGTTCAAGGTTCAAGGTTCAAGGTGCAGGGTGAGACAAACTCTAGGCACTCCAGGCACTCCGAACTTAACTTGCAACCTGCAACCTGCACCATTAAACAGTATTTACAATTTTAACATCATGGATATATGAAACTCTGGGAAAAAGGAATTAACCCTGAACCTGCTATAATCGAATTCACTGCAGGGCGGGACAGGAAAACTGATCTTCATCTCACTAAATGGGATATAATAGGATCAATGGCTCATGTCATAATGCTTCATGATGTTGGGCTGATAGAAGCCGGCGAAAAAAATGATATGCTAAAAGCCCTCCATTCCCTTTTCGTATGGGATGAAGAAGGAACTCTTGTAATAGAGAAGGATGTTGAGGATATTCATTCGCAGATTGAAAAGGAAATGGCTTCGATCCTTGGAACCACAGGTAAAAAAATACATACCGGCCGGTCCAGGAATGACCAGGTGCTTGTTGACATCAGACTATATACAAGAGAAGAGATTGATACTTTGGCATCACTTATCAGCAGGCTTTTTAATAAACTGCAGTCGCTGAGCAACCAGTATAAGGAAGTACTTCTGCCGGGATACACGCATATGCAACCTGCCATGGTCTCATCATTTGGATTGTGGTTTGGTGCATATGCTGAATGTCTGTGTGACGACCTGCTGCTTTTAAGCGGAGCCAGAGCAATCAACAATACCAATCCGCTGGGTACGGCTGCAGGTTATGGGACGACGCTCCCGCTGAACAGGAAACTCACATCTGAACTGCTGGAATTTGACGAGCTTCTTTTCAATTCGGCCTATGCGAGCCTGAGCAGGGGAAAAGTGGAGATGGCCGTTGCCTCAGCACTTGCCTCTCTGGCTCAGACTCTCTCACGATTCTCAATGGATATATGTCTTTATATGAGTGCAGAATTCCGGTTCATCGATTTCCCTGACGAATATGTGACAGGATCAAGTATTATGCCTCAGAAGAGAAACCCGGATGTTTTCGAACTTATACGCGGACGTTCAAATATTCTGCAGATGCTGCCCGGCGAGGTGGCAATGCTTGCATCGAATCTTCCATCGGGATACAACCGCGATCTTCAGCTGCTGAAGCAACTTATCTTCGATGCTTTTACCGATCTTAAAGAATCAATTGAGATCATGCTGCTGATGCTGAATAATATAAAGATCAGGAAGAATATCACCGATAATCCTCTCTACAACACTATCTTCAGCACTGAAGAGGTGAACAGGCTCGTAAAGGAAGGGATCCCTTTCAGGGATGCATATAAAGCGGTGTCTGAGATGGTAAGGAATTCATCATTCTCAAAGACAGCAATAAAGGATTATGTTCATGAAGGAAGCATAGGGAATCTGTGCAATGAGGAGATAGCAAAGATATTCAACGAGAGATTGAAAGTTTTTAAAAACAAATCAGCAGCCGAGATGGCGGACAAGCTTATGGGATATGCGAAGTGAAGGGAACGTTAGCTTTTCCGGATATTCTCTATAAATACCTCAAACAGATAAGCAGTATCTGTTGGCCCTCCTGATGCCTCAGGGTGAAACTGGGTTGAAAAGAAAGGTTTTGTCTTATGTTTCATCCCTTCATTGGTCTTGTCATTGATGTTAATGAAAAGAGGATCCCAGTCTTTCCCGAGTGTCCTGTTGTCAACAGCGAAACCATGGTTCTGTGATGTTATGTAAGCCCTGCCTGTCGTCAATTCAAGTACCGGCTGGTTATGGCTTCTATGTCCGTATTTCAGCTTATATGTATCTGCTCCGGAAGCCAGGGCCATGAGCTGATTGCCAAGACATATACCAAACACAGGAATATCCCTTTCAAATGATCTTTTAATATTATCGATTGTCCTGCTGCACATCTTGGGATCGCCGGGTCCGTTGCTAAGGAACAATCCGTCATACTCAATTGTATGGAAATCATAGTCCCAGGGAACTCTTATGATTGTGGTATTATATCTCAGCAGGCTCCTGATAATATTATATTTAACTCCGCAATCCACAAGAAGTATCCTGTATTTGCCTGATCCGTAAGTTTTTACTTCACGTGTACTGACCTCTGCCACCAGATTGACCTTATTCGGATCATAAAACGGGATCTCAGTATTTTCCGGTTCCAGCTTTCCGAGCATCGCACCTTTTTCCCGTATCCTTTTTGTAAGGGCTCTTGTATCTATCCCATAAACTCCCGGAACATTATTTCTTCTGAGCCATTCATCCAGACTCTCGGAAGCGTTCCAGTGGCTGTATTCAAAAGAATAGTCGGATACAATTAAACCAGCTATGTGTATTGAAGATGATTCATAGAACCTGTAGAGATTGTTCTCCTCACTTTTAGCAGGAGCTCCGTAATTTCCAACCAGGGGATATGTAAGGCAGAGTATTTGTCCCCGGTATGAAGGATCGGTAAGGCTCTCGGGGTATCCGGTCATGGCTGTATTAAAAACTACTTCTCCTGCGACAGGAACCTCTGATCCAAATGATCTTCCGTAACAGACTGTCCCGTCTTCCAGCGTAAGCTTTACTTTTGTCCTGCTTTCCATCTGTATTAAAATTGTTATCTGATAGCTGCAACAGCTTTTTCTATCCTTGTCATAGCCTCTTCAACTTTATGTATTGATGTTGCAACGTTCATTCTCATAAATCCTTCTCCACCCGGGCCAAATTGCGATCCCTCATTCATTCCAACTCCTGCTTTATTTACGAAGAAATCCTGTATCTCCTTCGTGCCCATCGAAAGTTTTCTGCAATCAAGCCAGATCATATAAGTACCCTCAGGTCTTACCGGTATTATCTCTGGTATCAGATCTTTACAGTAGCTGATCACGAATCCTGCGTTTCGGTTTATATAATCCATTAGTGCATCCACCCATTTATGACCATGCGTATAAGCCGCTATTGATGCTTCAGTACCAAAAATATTTCCGTTCCCGATATGCAGGTCGTCAATTTTCTTTTTGAAGTATTTTCTCAGCACCGGATTGGAAATTATGACTGAAGATGTTGATAACCCTGCAAGATTGAATGTTTTGCTGGGAGCGATGCAAGTCACTGTAATATCAGAGATTTCTTCGGATATATTCGCTACAGGAGTATGCTTATAACCTTGAATGATCAGATCGTTATGTATCTCATCCGACAGGATTATTATCTTTTTTTCAAGACAAATCGAAGCAAGTTTCTTAAGTTCAGTGTCTGACCATACTCTTCCAACAGGATTATGAGGATTGGAGATCATTATCATCTTCGTTCTTTCTGTAATAGATGAAATAAGTCCGTCAAAATCCATTGTCCATCTGTCATCCCTGATTATCAGCTGGTTGTAAACAAGATTGCGGCCGTGGCTTTCAACAGCAGGGAAGAAAGGGAAATAAACCGGGGGCTGGACTATTACTGAATCTCCGGGTCTTGTGAATGCAAGAGTGCATAGATTGAGAGCCGGAACAATGCCGGGGCTGAAGCAGATCCAGTCCTTCTCAATATTCCATTTGTGACGGTCTCTGAGCCATCTGACAATAGAATTAAAATATTCAGGAGAGCGGAAAGAATAGCCATATATCTCATGGCGGAGCCGGTCATTAAGTCTTTTAACTATGAAATCAGGTGTTTTAAAATCCATATCAGCGACCCACATAGGAATGATATCATTCCTTCCGAAGATCTCCTGCCGGAGGTCGTACTTGACCGAATCAGTTCCCTCCCGGTTGATAATCTCATCGAATTCCCAGTTCATCAGACCACCTTCGAAATCCGGGCCGAAGATATACAAAAATAACTAATGAAGATGAAGCCGGCATTCGATAAGACTCAATACTGTCTGAAAAACACAACCGGGTAATATAGATGTAGTCACTAAAAACTCAAGACACTGATCAGTTATTGATTACTTGACCAGATTTTTCAGTGATTCTCCAAATATCATTATCCCGATTGTCTATATTTAATATTTATTATTACTTTTATGGAAGTTTTTTTGCGAATATTTAATTAAAAATAACCTATATGAAAAAGACGATTGCAGCAATATTACTTCCTTTTATGATGTTGGGAGTTATAAGTCTGAATTCCTGCAGAGGCAAGAAGGATAAAGAGATAAAAAAGGTCGAAATGGAGCAGAAAAAATCCATTGAAGGGCAGATAGAATCCAATGTTTATCCATTACCCTCATCTGCTGAAGTCATTCAAATGCTTACCCAGCTGGAAGTAGGATATATTTTTGGGATAACGAATCCTGTTGAAAATTCGAAGAAGTATTTCAGTAGCACTGCCAAGGCAACAAATCTGGGAGTCTATGGCGGCGATCTGAGCTATGCCACTCTTTACAATATACAACAGGAAGTAATAAATTATCTGGATGCCATCAGAGTCCTGGCTAATGAACTCAACATGTCGCAGATCTATGATGAAACACTATATGACAGGATCAAGCTGAATTTTGACAACAGGGATGAGCTGGTGAAGATCCTTACGGAAGCATTCGACAAAACTTACGCATATCTCAGTGATAATGACCAGCAGACACTTGCATTGCTTGTAGTTGGAGGAGCCTGGGTTGAAGGGATGTACCTTACAACACATGTATCGGAAGCAGCTTATCAGGTTGCAGGTATCTCAAAGAACCTTCTCGAACAGAAAAAGTCATTTGAACTCTATCTCGAAGTTACAAAACCATATGAGAACGATCCGGTAATAAAAGACTTCCTGACGAAGCTGGAACCTATCAAAACAGTATACAATACCCTTGGAACGAGTCTTACAGAACAGAATATCAAGGATATTACAAAAGCTATCGAACTGGTACGGGCTCAGATTGTCGGGTAACAGTCAGGTAAAAATATGACCGCACGGACTGTTTCTTTGCGGTCTTTTTTTTGTCAGTTATTTTATGAGGGAATCAGTCTTATTGGCTTTGATCCATATTTTTGCCATTGTCTCGACGGTCAATCCGCTCGGGATCACATCACGTGGTAAAAAGATACTCCGCAGTTATCTTAGAAGATATCTGAACCGGGAACTTGAAGAAGAGTATTACGCTCTTTTTGAGAACAATCTGGAGTTTTATTCAAATGAATTGAAGAGTGTCGATAAATCGCAACTTGCTGATGAAGATTCATTAATATCATTTCAGATAACAAACATCTGCCGGCAGATAAAAAAAGGACTCTTCATCGAAGAAAGGATGCTCGTCTTCCTCCAACTGATGGAATTTGCCTATGAAGACGGACAGGTATCAGAGCAGGAAAAGACAATCATTGATATAGTTGTCAGGACATTCAATATCCCTAAGAAAGAATACAACAACGCAGCCGCATTTATGGTCGGAAGAAATTTCGATGATATTGCGACAGACTGCGTTCTTATAATCGAAAGCGATAATCCGGATCTGTCAGGAGCAGGGATCTATAAAAACTATGAAAAATGGCGTCACATAAGGATCAAGGGCTTCAAGGGACTGATTATTGTTCTCTATATTGAGAGTACCGGGACACTCCTCTTCACATACGACGGACCGCTGACACTTTATTTTAAAGGCAGGGATATTATTGCATGCAGGCCATACCTCCTTGAGAGAGGCGTCAATATCAAGGGTGTAGGCATCGATCCTATTTATTACTCGAGGATCTACAAAAAATTTGTTTCGAGAGGATTTTCTGATAAGGTCGTCTTCGAAGGACATGATGTTGAGTACCTCTTTAAGAACTCCGATAACGGAGTAAGAAAAATGAATTTCCGTGTCGAATCGGGAAACCTGATCGGGATAATGGGGGGAAGCGGTGTCGGAAAAAGTACACTTCTTAACCTCCTTCATGGCAAATGGAAACCTACGACGGGGAATATTTATATAAATGGCTATGATATTAACGCCGAATCGGAAGAAATAAAAGGATTGATAGGGTATGTCCCTCAGGATGACATGCTTATTGAAGAACTTACAGTTTATCAGAACCTTTTTTACAATGCCAGGCTTTGCTTCGGAGATTATACTATTGAACAGATAAACAATACTGTCGAAAAAGTCCTTATAGATCTTGATCTGCTTGAGATAAAGGATCTTCAGGTGGGAGATGTACTGAATAAAAAAGTCAGTGGCGGACAACGTAAAAGGCTAAACATTGGACTGGAGCTAATGCGGGAACCCGTTGTACTGTTTATTGATGAACCTACTTCCGGACTCTCCTCATTCGATTCGGAAAAAGTGATGGCCCTCCTCAAGAATCAGGCATTGAGCGGGAAACTGATATTTGCAATAATTCACCAGCCATCATCAGATATTATAAAATTGTTTGACAGGCTCTGGCTGATTGATAAGGGTGGTTACATGATTTATGACGGTGACCCCGTGGAAGCCCTGGTATATTTTAAAACTGAAACATCCCAGGCTAATGCTTCAGAAAGTGAATGTCCCAACTGTGGTAATATTGAAACCGAAAGTATACTTCATATAGTCGAGGTAAAAGTAATTAACAATGAAGGATTACCCGGCAATGAACGGCAGGTGAGCCCTACGGAATGGTACGACAAATACAGGAAAAAAATGATGCCTGTCTTAGATAAACCACCCGTAAAGTTGCCCGTTGTCAAGAGTAATTTTAAGGTTCCCGGGAAGTCGGACCAGATAATGACCTTCATCAAAAGGAACATAACGCGTAAGCTGGCCGACAAACAGTATATGATAATAAACCTTCTCGAGGCCCCTTTGCTGGCATTGATCCTTGGTTATATCTCGAGATACAGTGTGAATGGCTCATATCTTTTCTCCGAAAATATCAATTATCCGGTATTTCTGTTTATGTCAATCATTGTTGCCCTGTTCATCGGCCTTACAGTAAGCGCTGAAGAAATTTTCAGGGACAGAAAGATCCTGGAAAGGGAAAAATTTCTTAACCTGAGCCGGCTAAGCTACCTCTTCTCAAAGATCAATTTTCTGTTTGCGCTATCTGCTATACAGACTCTTTCTTTTGTTATAGTAGCAAATTCAATACTGGAAGTCAGGGGTATGCTTTTCAGGCACTGGCTTATACTTTTTTCAACAGCCTGTTTTGGTAACCTTCTGGGACTGAACATATCTGCCGGTATGAGAACGGCAGTGAGCATATATATCCTCATACCTTTGCTGCTCGTTCCCCAGCTTCTGCTCGGCGGGGCTATGATAAAATTCGATGAACTGCCAAGGTATCTGAGCCGAAAAATCTATGTTCCCGTAATAGGCGATGTCATGGCTACACGATGGGCTTATGAGTCTATTTGTGTAGAGCAGTTTAAAAGCAACCGTTTTGAAAGACCATATTTTGATCTGGAAATGGAAAAGAGCCAGTTCGACTGGTATTCCTCATTCCTTATTCCGACACTGAAGGTGAAGGTAAATCAATGTATCAGAGCGGGGAAAAACCCTGATTACAGGGAGCAGTGTGAAATAAACCTGGCAAAACTGAATTACCATATTGATGAACTTTCCCAACTGGCGGGAATTGAACCGGGGAACTGGAGAAAAAGTATGGACTATAAGACTTTCAATGAGATTGCAGGTGATGATGCGAAGCTTTATCTTGACAGTCTGAACAGCTATTTCAGGTTATTAAGCAAAAAGAAATCCGATTCCCGCGATTCCATTATCAGGATAAAAGAATCAGTGATCGGTAAAGAAGGTTTCTTAAAGCTTCGGGAAAGAGATTATAATGAACGCCTTGCTGATCACGTTCTCAACAGGCTGGCTACAAGCAAGATATACGATTCTGATTATCTTGACAGACTTATACAGAAAGCTGATCCGATCTTCATGAAGCCCGGATCAAGATACGGGAGAGCACATTTTTTTGCGCCATATAAACAAATCGGAAATATTAAGATAAGCACTCTGATTTTCAATACTGTTATAATTTGGTTAATGACAATTTTCCTGTTCATTACCTTATATTATAATCTGTTGAAACGTTTTATCGTCTTTCTCGAAACATGGAAAATCCCTATATGGCGAAAATTCGGAAGGGAAATGCTGAGGATGTAAAACATTCAGCTTATCGATGAATAAAATAAGACCTAAGAAAAATCTCGGCCAGCATTTCCTCAGGGACAGGAATATAGCTCAAAGGATTGCAGGGACACTTACAGGAGAAGGCTATAATTCTGTACTTGAGATCGGTCCCGGAACAGGTATTCTCACTGAATTCCTACTGAAGCGAAATTTTCCCGATTTCAGGGTCATCGAAATTGATAACGAATCATTTTATTTTCTCAGGGAAAAATATCCGGATATAAGGGAAATAATCAGAGGTGATTTTCTGTCTATGGATATCGATTCATACTTCCCGGATAAACTTGCCATTATCGGGAATTTTCCTTATAACATCTCGAGCCAGATCCTGTTTAAAATTCTGGACCACCGGAACAGGGTAGTTGAGGTATGTGGTATGCTGCAAAAGGAGGTTGCAGAAAGGATCTGTTCTTCCCCGGGATCAAAAACATATGGTATATTAAGTGTCCTGATCCAGGCATTCTACAGTGCTGAATATCTTTTTACTGTAGATCCTGACGTGTTTATACCTCCGCCAAAGGTAAGATCAGGAGTCATAAGGCTTAGGCGGAATGATGTCTCTTCACTTGATTGCAATGAAAGATTGTTTATAAGAGTTGTCAAAGCCGGGTTCAACCAGAGGCGTAAAACCCTCAGAAATTCCATCAGATCGATGTTCCGGCTGAAGAACGAAGATTATAGAGATCTCATTTTGAGGCCCGAACAGTTGTCTGTAAGTCAGTTTGTTGAGCTTACAAATTGGGTGGAGGATAACATGATCCTATCCGAATGAATACCCGATAGCGTCGACGGGATTCATTTTTGCAGCAGAATATGCAGGTGCATAACCGGCAACGACACCAATGATCCCAGAGACAAAGATGGCCAGCAGGATATTCGAAAGAGTCAGGTGCATATTAAGGTCGTACAGGTAATTTATAAAGAGAGTTGCTATGAAAATAAGAAATAATCCAAGGATCCCGCCCAGTACCGAGAGGATGACAGATTCAACAAGGAACTGCTGAAGGATAAAGAACCTTTTTGCTCCGAGGGCTTTCTGTATTCCGATAATATTTGTCCTTTCCCTCACAGACACGAACATAATATTCGCTATTCCGAATCCTCCTACAAGGATGGCAAATCCCCCGATCAGCCATCCGCCAAGCGTGATCCCTTTAAAAACAGCATCAAATCCCTGGGACAACATCGTTGCATTATTTACTGAGAAGTTAGTTTTTTCAGTAGGTTTCAATCTCCTGGAAGCCCTGAGTACCATAGTCACCTCATCCGAAAGCTCCTGTACGGGCACATCCGGTTTCGCCCTTATTATCATCTGGTTATCGGAAAACCGATTCCGCAGGTTAATGAATCCTGATCCAAATTTTATCGGGACAATTGTAATCTGATCCACGTTACTGAGAGAAATTGCACCCTGTCCCTCTTTTTTCAATACTCCTATTACCCGGGCTTTCCGTCCGGCAATTTTTATTTCCTTGTCAAGAGGATCAACATCTCCGAACAGATCTTCAGCAACTTCTGCTCCCATTACTGCAACATTACTCCCACTTGAATATTCATTAGGGGTGAAATATCTTCCCTTGTCTATTTCAAATGAAACAACTTTCTCCAGATCATCTGTAACCCCGGCCACAATAGCATCACTAGCTACATTGTTCCTGAATTTAATTCTCTCATTTTCACCAATTATAAATGAAACAGCTTCGGCTTTTACAGATTTATTTTTTACAGCCTGATAATCATTCATTGAAACTGGTGGCCACCTCAGGATGTCCCAGTATTCAATATTACCATCGAAGGTCCAGGGAAATTTCTGAACGTAAATCACATTGCTTCCCATAGAGTCAATACTGTCGCGTATTGATTTTTCAAGCCAGTCGAGAACAGTAAAGACAGATATTATGCAGAAAATCCCGATTGTTATGCCAAATAGTGATAGAAAGGTTCTCAGTTTATTGACTTTCACTGAGTTAATTGCAAATAAAAATCCTTCTTTGAAAAGTCTTAAAAACATTCGTTCCGTTAATTATTCTGATTGGAAATCAAAGATAAGAAAAATCATAAGACTCATAATTTAAAACTTTACAAACTGAATACCGCTACAATGATATTTTTATTTATTGGGGTTAATAAAAAAATATCTATTTTTATTCGCCCGGAGAAACTTTGTCTGGCAACCTTAATAATCAGGTAATGAGTGAGAAAAAAATCAACAGTGCTTTAATTTCTGTATTCTATAAAGAAGGGCTCGACCAGGTCGTTAAAGTACTTCATGATCTTGGTGTAAAGATCTATTCAACCGGTGGGACATATAATTTCATTATGGAGCTGGGCATCCCGGCCGAAAAAGTGGAGGATCTTACCACTTATCCTTCGATCCTCGGCGGCAGGGTTAAAACACTTCATCCTCTGGTTTTCGGAGGCATACTCGCAAGGAGAGGCAACAAGAATGATATGGAACAGGTCTCAAGATACAAGATACCCCCTATAGACCTGGTGATAGTTGATCTTTATCCTTTCGAAGAAACAGTCAGAAACATAGACGATGAACAGGAGATCATTGAGAAGATCGATATCGGAGGTATCTCACTTATCAGGGCCGCTGCAAAAAACTATGATGATGTTGTTATAATATCTAAAAGGGAACAATATCCCGGTTTGCTTAATCTTCTCAATGAGAAAAAAGGCTATAGCAATATCTCTGAAAGGCGCCATTATGCGGCGGAAGCATTCCTGGTTTCTTCGGGCTACGACACAGCCATTTTCAAATATTTCAACCGCAGGGAAGGAATAACTGCTTTCAGGGAAAGCATTGATATTAATTACCCGTTAAGATACGGAGAGAATCCCCATCAGAAAGGTGTTTTTTTCGGTGATCCGGAACAGCTTTTTGATAAGCTCCATGGAAAGGAGATATCTTATAATAACCTTCTGGATATTGAATCGGGATTGAATCTGATAGATGATTTCGATAATACTACTGTTGTAATAATAAAGCATAATAATGCATGTGGTGTTGCTACCCGGGAAAACCTGCCGGATGCATGGCAGGCGGCTCTTGCATGTGATCCGGTTTCGGCTTATGGAGGGATAATTGTAACAAATGTTACAATTGATGAAGTTACGGCTGACCTTATCGATAAACTCTTTTTCGAAATTATTATCACTCCCGGTTATTCTGAAAAGGCACTTGAAATCCTCAGGCATAAAAAGAACAGGATAATATTAAAAAGGAAGCTGCGGGTTGCAGGAGAATATAACTTCAGGTCGTTGCTTAATGGTGTTCTCTGGCAGGAGAGGGACCGGGCCACTGAGACTTCGAAGGATATGAATCCCGTTACAGAGAGATTACCCGGTCCTGAGGAAATCGATGATCTTGTGTTCGCCAATAAAATAGTTAAACATAGTAAATCGAATGCCATTGTGCTGGCAAAGGATCTTCAGCTTTGCGCGAGCGGTATAGGTCAGACCTCAAGGGTTGACTCTCTGAAGCAGGCGATCGATAAAGCAAGGCTTTTTGGTTTCAACCTCGAAGGGGCAGTGATGGCATCAGACGCATATTTCCCTTTTGCCGACAGCGTTGAGATAGCACATAAGGCGGGAATCAAGGCTATAATCCAGCCCGGAGGCTCTGTACGGGATCAGGATTCGATAGATTACTGCTCGGCAAATGGTATCGCAATGGTATTTACAGGAATAAGACATTTTAAACACTAATAATAAATTAATTTCTCATTAGATGGGACTATTTTCATTTTTAACACAGGAGATCGCAATAGACCTGGGAACCGCCAATACAGTTGTAATACATAATGACAAGATCGTTGTTGATGAACCATCAATAGTTGCAATAGATAAAAATACAGGGAAGCTCATAGCTATTGGAGAAACTGCACGGCAGATGCATGGCAAAACGCATGAGAACATAAAAACCATAAGGCCTTTGCGTGATGGTGTAATAGCTGATTTCAACGCAGCCGAACTGATGATACGGGGTATGGTAAAAATGATAAACAAGGGGCCAAAACTTTTTTCTCCCTCATTGAAAATGGTTGTAGGGATCCCTTCCGGCAGTACAGAGGTTGAGATCAGGGCAGTGAGAGACTCGTCTGAACATGCCGGAGGGCGCGATATCTACATGATCTATGAACCAATGGCTGCAGCCATCGGGATAGGGCTTGATGTGGAAGCTCCGGAAGGATCAATGGTAATTGACATCGGAGGCGGTACGACTGAGATAGCAGTAATAGCGCTGGGGGGAATAGTGTGCAACAAATCGATCAGAATAGCCGGTGATGGTTTTACCGCTGATATTCAGGCTTATATGAGGCACCAGCATAATATTAAAATAGGGGAGAAGACAGCAGAAGATATTAAAATAGCTGTAGGTGCCGCTCTTCCTGACATCGATAATCCTCCGCCCGATTATATCGTCAGGGGTCCGAACATAATGACCGCCCTGCCTATTGAAATACCTGTATCGTACCAGGAAATTGCCTACTGTCTTGATAAGTCACTCTCAAAAGTTGAAGCAGCACTTCTGAATGTTCTCGAGCAGACTCCTCCTGAGTTATATGCCGACATAGTAAACAAGGGAATTTATATGGCAGGAGGAGGATCACTTCTCAGGGGATTGGATAAAAGACTGGCAGACAAGATAAACATCAATTTCATTCTTGTGGAAGATCCGCTTCATGCCGTTGCCAGGGGAACAGCCGTTGCACTTAAAAATGTTGAAAAATTTCCTTTCCTCATGAGATAACCCGTTATCGTGAATGAGAAATCTGTTAAATTTTCTCGCGAGGTTTAATAACCTGATTATTTTTCTTATACTCGAGGGCATAACACTTTATCTGTTAAGTACAGGTAACTCCTACCATAATACCCGTGTAGTAAAAACTACAAGGGGACTTGCTTACCGCCTTGAACAGATGGTGAACAATTCCAGGAATTATCTCCGCCTGAGAGAAATAAATCAGGTCCTGGCAATTAAAAATGCAAATTTGCTGAACAGCCTGGAAAATGTAATGAAGAACAGGGACTCGCTTTTTTTTTCAGTGCGCGACACAATCCATTTACAGCAATATGTGCATACATCTGCCCAGATCGTTAATAATACAATAAACAGGCAAAAGAACTTCTTCACTCTTAATAAAGGGAAAAATCAGGGACTGGGAGTTGACATGGCTGTTGTGGCAGATGACGGAGCAGCAGGAATAATAGTAGGATGTTCCCAGAATTTTTCGGTTGCAATGTCCCTTTTGAATATTGATTTCAGGCTTAGCGCACGAATTAAGTCAAACGGTTATTTTGGTTCACTTACCTGGGATGGGAACGATTATCGCTACGCTGTTTTAAGCGAGATACCGCAGCATGTTACCTTCGGCGTAGGAGATACAATTGAAACAACAGGGTATTCTGCTGTTTTTCCTGAAGGAGTTATGATAGGGACAATAAATGATTTTGAAAGATCAGGGGGTGATTTCTACAGAATTAGGGTACTTCTGAAAACCGATTTTAAAAGACTTCATTATCTAGATGTAATCGGGAACCTGAAAAGAAATGAGAGACTAGAACTTGAAGAACAATTTCGATGATCAACAATATTATAAGATATAGTGTAATATTAACAATTCTTATCCTGCTTCAGGTGTTGTTGTTCAATAATATACAGTTCAGCGGGTATGTCAATCCATACGTTTATGTAATGTTTATCCTGATCCTTCCGGTTGAAATACCATCATGGCTTCTGCTTCTGTTATCCTTTATGACCGGAATAGTTATCGACCTCTTTTCGGGTACTCCGGGGATGCATTCTTCCGCAACAGTGCTGGCAGGTTTTGTACGTCCCTTTGCCCTAAGAATAAACTCACCAAGGGACGGTTATGAAGCAGGCTCCTTTCCTTCAATGTTCATCTATGGATTCAGGTGGTTCCTTGTTTATTCCATTACAATTGTATTGATACACCATCTGGCTCTTTTCTATTTAGAGGTATTCAGTTTTAAAGAATTTTTCCACACATTTCTGAGGGTATTATTAAGTTCACTTTTTACGCTTACCTTTATCCTGCTTCTGGAATTTATCAGAAAAGGAAGATGAACGGAAGAGTATGAAGGACAGATTCGCTAACCGGAGATATATAATTTCCATACTAATAATAGTCGCCGCCACGGCGCTTCTGATAAGACTATTCATTATTCAGGTAGTAAAAGATACTTACCGGCTGTCGGCTGACAATAATGTATTAAGATATATTACTCAATATCCGGCACGCGGTCTGATCTACGATCGCAACAGGAAACTCATTGTTTTTAACCAGGCAGCATATGACCTGATGGTTATACCGAACCAGACCGGGGAAATTGATACTGCGAAATTTTGCCTCGATTTGGGAATTACCAAAGATATCTTCAGGGAAAGAATCATGGCAGCCAGGAATTATTCCAGACGCATTCCTTCTGTTTTTCTGAAACAGATATCGGCAGAAACTTATGCAAAGTTCCAGGAGAAGATGTTCCTGTATCCGGGATTCTATGTGCAACCACGAACACTCAGGAAGTACTCCCGCCCGGTGGCGGCTCATCTTCTGGGATATGTAAGCGAGGTTGATGAGGCTCTGATCAAAAAGGACAAATATTATAAACTGGGAGATTATATTGGTAAACTGGGTATAGAACAGGCATATGAAAAAGATCTGAGAGGGATACGTGGCGTCAGGATCTTTATGGTGGATGTTTATGGGAGGATAAAAGGTTCTTATGCTGATGGAAGAATGGATACGATGGCTGTTCATGGTACAGATATCACTTCCACAATAGATCTCGATCTGCAGGAATACGGTGAGAATCTTATGAAGAATAAAACCGGCAGTATCGTTGCCATTGAACCGGCAACCGGAGAAATCCTTGCACTCGTCTCATCACCAGCCTATGACCCCGAATTGCTTGTCGGAAGGGTCAGATCTGAAAATTATGCTAAACTGTCGGCAGATACAGCTCATAAGCCGCTGTTTAACAGGGCATTCATGGCTTCATACCCTCCCGGCTCTACCTTTAAACCTATTAATGGTCTTATTGCGCTCCAGGAAAAAGTAATTACTCCGGGTACCGAATTTGGATGTGACCATGGATATCTTTTTGTTGCCTGTCATTCACATTCCTCGCCTCTCGATCTGCAGGGGGCAATCATGAATTCCTGCAATTCCTATTTCTGTCAGACCTACAGGAGAGTACTGGAGAATAAGAAATACAGCTCCATTTCCGAAGCTTATGAGAATTGGAGAAGTTATCTTAATGAATTTGGTTTTGGCAGGACATCTGGCAGTGAATTTGTGAATGAACTTCCGGGTTTTATACCTGCATCATCATACTTTGACCGTTACCACGGAAAGAATAGATGGAAAGCCCTTACAGTTATTTCTATGGCGATAGGGCAGGGCGAGATCGGCACTACACCGCTGCAAATGGCAAATATGACAGCGGCCATAGCCAACAGAGGTTACTATTACATTCCGCATATTGTAAAGTCCTTAGGTAATGGGGGCAGTATCGATACAACTTATACCATAAGGCATAAGATCAATATCGATCCTGATAATTTTGAAGCAGTTATAAAAGGAATGGAGGCTGCTGTAAACGGTGGAGCCGGGGCAACAGCACGTATCGCAGCTATTGACAGTATAATAGTATGCGGAAAGACAGGAACAGCAGAGAATCCTCATGGAGAGGATCATTCAGTTTTCATTGCATTTGCTCCGAAAGACGATCCAAAAATAGCAATAGCAGTATATGTCGAGAATGCAGGATTTGGTGCTACTTATGCTGCTCCTGTAGCAAGTCTTATGATAGAAAAATATCTTACCGGGAAGATCTCCCGGATAAGCTCATGGAAAGAGCAACGTATGATGAACCTTAACCTTATTGATTCAATTCCTGATAATGAAACGCAGCGTTAATATATGGAACCATCTTGACAAGGTCACTGTCCTGTTATTCCTGGTAATGATAATAATGGGGTGGTTCAATATTTACGCGGCAGTATATAATGAAGAGCATAAAGAGATACTTGATCTGTCTCAACGGTATGGAAAACAATTCATATGGATAATTGCAACGATAATCTTGTCAATCTTTATCCTTATTATCGACAGCCGTTTTTATCTGTTTTTTGCATGGGTTATTTATGCAATAGTTATTCTAATGCTTATACTTGTCCTCGTACTTGGTACCGAGATCAATGGGGCAAGATCGTGGTTTGAATTCGGTCCGCTTGGTCTTCAGCCTTCAGAATTCGCTAAATTCGCCACAGCATTAGCGCTGGCAGCCTTCCTGAGCCGCAGGAATATTGATCTGACACATTTCTCGGACTTTCTCCAGGCTTCAGGTATAATACTGCTCCCGGCCTTCCTTACAGCTTTACAACCCGATATGGGATCAACAATAGTGTTCCTGGCATTCTACCTTGTGTTATTCCGGGAAGGGATGAGCCCTTTTATTTTTGTCTCCGGATTACTTATAGTGATACTTTTCTTCCTCACCTTACTTATAAATAACTTGTATCTTCAGCTTGCACTGATACTTGGAGCATTTATCCTGGCCTATTTTGCTACCCGCAAATGGAAATTATGTCTTGCCGGATTTGGGATTATGGCATTAACAGGAGGAGTGATCTTCATTCTCGACAGGTTCCTGCTGAAATCACTTGGCAATGATCTTGTTATTATAATCACGGTAATCCTTTCAGGTTTAGTATTTGCATACTATATCTACCTGAAGAAAGCAATGGGAATATTGATAATATATCTTTTCCTTCTCGGGGGTATCATCTACATTAATTCAGTTGATTATGGTTTCAACCATATTCTGAAGCCTCATCAGAAAGAGAGAGTAGAAATAATGCTTGGATTTAAATCTGACCCGCATGGGACAGGATATAATGTCAACCAGTCGATAATATCTATCGGTTCAGGTGGATTTACCGGGAAAGGGTATCTGCAGGGTACACAGACTAAATTCAAATTTGTCCCTTCACAGAGCACAGATTTCATATTCTGTACAGTCGGGGAGGAATGGGGCTTTCTCGGATCGGCCTTTGTTATAATGATTTACCTCTTCTTCCTTATAAGGCTTGTAAGGCTTGCTGAGAGACAACGGGCTGTTTTCACAAGGATATACGGATACGGAGTCATATCAATATTATTTATGCATTTCTTTATAAATATCGGGATGGCAATCGGATTGATACCTGTGATCGGTATTCCTCTTCCATTTTTCAGTTATGGGGGAAGTTCCCTTTGGGGTTTTACTATACTGCTTTTTATTTTCCTCAGGCTTGATGCCAGCAGGACGGAATACCTTGTCTGATCAGAACGGAATTGTTATCCTGTGAGAGATCTCTATACCGAAATCCTTTTCTACATAGTCGATAAGCTCAGGGAAGAATTCCATAAAGTCATCCTGAAGAGAAAAATAGTTCTTCTTCAGGATACGCATCGCAAAACCAGTCTGTTTCGGCAGAGTAGTGTGAGAGCTTAATGTTTTCAATACGTGTTTAATACCATTCAGTGTCTGGTAAGATTCGATCCAGTTGTTTATTATGAAGAAAGGCATCATATCCCTCACTTTATCAGGGAGAATATCATAATTGTTTACAAGCGCCCTGTAAAAATTATAAGTTACGCTTTCAAGCGGCCTGCGTGAGAAGAAATTCCATTCCTTTGTAAGGAAATGATCATAAATTATGTCTGTAACAACTCCGGCATATTTATAATATTTTTTTGAAAAGAAAATTTTACTTCGATGAACGACAGGGTGCCGGTCAGTGAAACCATCAATATGCCTGTGAAGAATGATGCCTTTTCTGACCAGATCGGGATAATTCAGATAATCACGCCCTTTTACGTAATCGCCAATATAATTTCCAATAATGACTTTATCGGAATCACCTGAAAGATATATATGGGCAAGGACATTCATTCATTTTATTGTAGGACAGCAAATAAGGCAAAAAGTTTTTAAACCTTAAAATCTTGCTGCATTTGTTTTATACATATTGGAGCATTGCAATTAAATAATTGTATTACAGACAGTTAATGCATTAATCTGATGTTTATAAAATCCTTTCTAAAAACTCGGATTTCAGCAATGCAAATTATACATTTGTTGATTCATTTTAAAATTAAACGGCTTTTCAAAATAAAAATTTTAATAACATACAGGAGGATTCATGAAACGTAAGAATATAATCATAATTGGTGCTGCCGGAAGGGATTTTCATAATTTCAATACATGTTACAGATATAATGAAAATTATAATGTAGTCGCATTTACAGCTGCCCAGATTCCCGATATCGACGGAAGACGTTATCCAAAAGATCTTGCCGGCAGGCTTTATCCAAAGGGAATACCTATATTTTCTGAAGAGGATCTTCCTGAATTGATTAAGAAGCACAAGGTTGATGAATGTATCTTTTCCTACAGCGATGTTACTTATCAGAAAGTCATGTCTGTGAGTGCAATAGTAAATGCAGCCGGAGCCGATTTTGTTATACTTGGCCCGTCTTCAACAATGTTAAAGAGCACTAAACCAGTTATTTCTGTGGGAGCCATCAGGACGGGATGCGGTAAAAGTCAGACTTCAAGGAGAATTATTGAGATCCTTATGTCAAAAGGATTGAAAGTTGTGGCAGTCCGCCATCCGATGCCTTACGGAAATCTGAGTGCCCAGAAAGTGCAGCGTTTTGCCAGGATCGGTGATCTGGAGAAGCATAATTGCACTATTGAAGAGATGGAAGAGTATGAACCTCATGTAGTCAGAGGGAATGTTATTTATGCGGGGGTAGATTATGAAGCAATCCTGCGCGCAGCTGAAAAAGATCCTTCAGGTTGTGACATAATTCTGTGGGACGGTGGAAATAATGATTTTCCTTTCTACAGAACCGACCTTATGGTTACTGTGACTGATCCTCACAGAGCAGGGCATGAACTCAGATATTACCCTGGGGAGGTCACTCTCAGACTGGCTGATGTGGTTATTATAAATAAGATCGACAGTGCAGATCCTGATCTGATCCAGATCGTCAGGGAAAGCATCGCAAAAGTTAATCCGAAAGCTGTTGTAATTGACGGTGCATCTCCTATTAAAGTCGACAACACTTCACTCATAAGAGGTAAAAAAGTCCTCGTGGTGGAGGATGGTCCGACACTTACGCACGGAGAGATGAAAATTGGGGCCGGAACTGTTGCCGCCAGGAAATTCGGAGCAGCTGAAATAGTAGATCCCAGGCCTTTTACAGTCGGAAAACTGACCGAAACATTCAGGCTTTATCCGGAAATAGGCACCCTGCTTCCTGCAATGGGTTATGGAAAGCAGCAGTTGCTTGATCTCGAGAAAACAATAAACAATACAAAATGTGACAGTGTGATAATTGCCACTCCAATTGATCTTAACAGGATAATAAAGATCAGGAAACCAAATATCAGGGTCTATTATGATCTTCAGGAAATTGGTGATCCCGATCTGTCTCAGGTACTTGATGAGTTCATTGTAAAACACAAGCTGGTCCGGAAGAAGAAATAATCAGTCTTCTGGTCTGTTATTCAGACGATGACCGGTATTTTTCAGTCCGGGAATCCTTAATGATGCCGTTCCAGTTCAGACCAAATCCGAAATCGTAGGAATTTCCTTCTGAATCGGTATGGCATATCATATCAAAGGGTACATCTTCAAATTGCTTTTCGACAGTGCTCATATCTGAGGGCATCTGAACAGGAAGGAGGCCTGAAGGTTCTGCATTTCCAGAAATTATTTCCATAATTGCCTGGTCCTGTACTCCAAAGGCGACGAGGATGGCTTCCACGAATTCCTCGAACTCATTGAAAACCATAGGATTAGACATCCTGATCACAACCACTACCGGTTTGTCTCCCATGACCTGCTTTGTGTCAAGGACCATTTTAAGATCAATTATATTTGAAGCAATAACCGATTTTCCCCTGTAGGTTCTGTTTGTAAATTTCTCAAGCGGATCACCACCGGCAATACTTGGGTCGCGTGCTTCAGCAGCATCATATGAAAGATACTGAAGACTTATCGGTACATACCCGTTCCCGCCCCGGCCGGCATCATTCCTGTCATATCCGTTTCCCGAAGAGGGACTATTGATGACTACAAGAGCGAAATCAGCCTCATCGGGGTTTTCGGTGAGGTTAAAATAGTTCTTAACAACGTTTATATTCACCGGATAAGCGAATGATTCCCTTGCTGACTCCATGAAGAAATTCCTTCCGGCGGGAGAAGGTCTTTTAGGAATATATACACTTTTATTTTTTGACAGTGGTAATGTTTTATTTCTATTCTTAAGCATAACGATCGATCTCAACTGAGCTTCGAACCCTGCTTTCATGAATTCACTGTTCCCTGTAACGCTTTTTGATTCCTCTGGATCCAGATATGGATTTTCAAAAAGTCCCACCCTGAAAATGTTCATCAGTATCCTCACAGCAGATTGTTCCATTCTTTGTCTCATAAACTTTTCCCCGTGTTCTGCAATACCCATCTTATAAGCTTCGATTACAGGACTGGCATCATTATTCCCGCCGAACTGATCCACTCCGGCCATGATTATCTTATAGTGTCTCTCAGCTTCAGAAAGGGTTTCAACACCCCAGCAGGTGGTCCCGAATCCGTCAACAGCTGTTTCATCGCGAGTTACTCCCCAGTCAGTGCAGATCACTCCATCGAAACCATATTTACCGCGGAGAAGGTCATTTATAATGTATTTGTTATATGCATTTCCGACATTTTCATTATTGACATTATCGATGTTGTAAGATATTGTATAATATGGCATTACTGCAGATGCCATTTTTGTTTCCCCTTCAAGTTTAAGTGCTCCTTCTGTAAAAGGCAGCAGATGATCGTTGAAATTATTGCCTGGATATACTGCATATTTGCCAAAAGAATAGTGAGCATCCCTTCCCCCTTCTTCCGGTCCTCCGCCGGGCCAATGTTTTATCATAGCATTAACACTGTTGTAGCCCCAGCCTCCGCTGATTGCTTTTTCTCCCGATGAAGTCTGAAATCCGTCGACATATGCTCTTGCCATGTCTGCAGACAATTCCGGGCTTTCGCCGAAAGTGCCGCTAACCCTGCTCCATCTTGGTTCAGTTGCCAGATCGATCTGGGGTGACAGTGCTGTAGTTATTCCCAGAGCCCGGTATTCCTTTGAAGCTATATCGCCATACTGCTTTACAACAGCAGGATCGAATGTTGCTGCCAGTCCGAGTGATCCCGGCCACATCGAGATCTGTCCGGCAGATCCGACATTAAATTCAGCTGTTGAAACAGCCTGATGCCTTGGATCGGAGCTGTTGTTGGCAGGGATCCCGAAACCCAGACTCTCGCATAATGCCTGTACATTATTGTTCCATATTGCAGCTGTCTCAGTACTCTGAACAGATGTGATCAGTATATGACGAAGATTATCTTGAGCAAGGAATATTTTCTGCTGGTCGCTAAGATCTGATGGTTTTGCTCCGCTTTCACGGAATGATTTTCCGCCATAGGTTGAACCGCCAAAACGGGTTCCCGCAGCTGGAATCGACTGATGCGAGCTGTAAAGCATCAGTCCTGCGATCTGTTCGATGCTGAGCCGGGAAGCCAGATCCTTTGCTCTTTCTGTGGCGCTTAACCTCCAGTCCTCATAACGATCCAGCTTCCCGTTCCTGTTGAGATCCTTAAAAGCAAAGCCGCCTCTTGTTATTATTTTAATGCCTGAAGTGGTATCACAACCTAAAGTCTGACCGCCTTTGTTCGATATTATTCTGACAGATCCCTTTTTGGTCTCACTCCATTTTTTACATGCAGGCAGGGATATAAATAAGAGTATTAACAGGATAAATAAAGTTGAGGAGCTGTATTTTTTCATAGTTTATGTATTTCAGTTACTATTATTCTTACCTGCGCACCCTGGCATTACCTTTCCATATGCTCCAGACCTGTTCTTCATCGGCAGGCTGTCCGTAATCGGTAACAACTGTTGTAGCAAGAGCTCCTGTGGCCCATCCGAACTGGATCCATTTTTCGGGCTCCCAACCTCTTAGTATTGCATATAATAAACCACCTACAAAACCATCTCCTCCTCCAATACGGTCAAGAATATGTATTTCACGTGGTTCAACGACGTGCCAGTTATCACCTTCAGCCATGATGGCTCCCCAGAGATGTTCGTTTACGCTTATTACCTGGCGGAGGGTGGTTGCGTACACTGAAGCATTCGGGAAAGTCTTTTTTACGCGGGCTATCATCTCCTTGAAGCTTTCAATTTTTGTAGCAAGGTCTTTTCCGCCTTCCTCGGGGCCCTTAACGCCGAGGCAGAGCTGAAAATCTTCCTCATTGCCGACAAGTATATCAGAGATACCGGCAATTTCCCTGAAAGTTGCTGCCAGCTCTTTCTCACGGTTTTTCCAGAATGTTGCACGATAATTAAGGTCGAAGGATATCCTGGTTCCATATTTTTTAGCTGCCCTGGCAAGCTCCAGGCAGAAAGTGCTTGTTTCCGGTGACAGGGCAGCTATAAGCCCTGACATATGAAGTATCTGAACGCCTTCTTTCTCAAAAATCCTCACAAGATCAAAATCCTTTGCATTAAGTGTCCTGCCCACTTCGCCAGCACGGTCGTTATGCACTCTGGGTCCCCTCGGGCCTTGACCGGTATCAGCAATGTTGAACTGATGCCTGAATCCCCACGGACCGCCCTGTTCCACTTCAACTCCTTCATAATTCATATGCCTGCCTGCAAGATTATCCTTTATCATCCTTGCAATCGGACTGCCTTTTACAAAAGTTGTAAGCACCTTCACAGGCAATCCGAGGTATGAAGAGATACTTGCAACATTTGTCTCAGCGCTTGTCACATGCATCATGAAAGTATCAGTGCAGTGAACAGGCTGACGGTTGACCGGAGTTATCCTGACCCCCATGCTTGTAGGCACCACCATGGCCCATTTGAAATCTTTCTTAAGTTCTATTTTCATTGTTGATATTACTTTGTGTTTAATGTCATATTCAGGTATCAGGAGCGTGATTTTATCTTTTCCCGCAGTCCCGATAGCTATCGGGGTCGCAGATCACCCTTTTACCCACTCACCCACTCACCCACTCCCCCCTTCTCCCTTTCACCCCTTCACCTCTTCACCCCTTCACCCCTTCACCTCTTCAACCTTTTCAACCCCTTCAACCTTTCACCCCTTCAGCCTCTCCCTCAGCTTCTTCCCCTCTTCTTCGAATCCCGGCTTATTGAGCAACGCAAACATATTCTTCTTATAGGCTTCTACCCCGGGCTGGTCAAAAGGATTGACATCAAGAATATAACCGCTGATTGCACAAGCCATCTCAAAGAAGTAGATAAGCTGGCCAAGGTAATACTCATCAAGAACAGGGATATTGATTGTAATTACAGGTACATTCCCGTCGTTGTGAGCAAGAAGAGTTCCTTTTTCAGCGTTTAGATTTACCTCTGAAAGTCGTTTCCCGGCCAGGTAGTTCAGCTGATCTGAGTCATCTTTTTCAGAAGGTATAGTGCACTTTTTTACCGGATTACGGACTGAGATCATGGTCTCAAAGAGAATTCTTTGTCCTTCCTGGATATATTGTCCGAGAGAATGCAGGTCTGTAGTGAATTCAACTGAGGCAGGGAATAAGCCCTTACCTTCTTTTCCTTCGCTTTCACCATAGAGTTGTTTCCACCATTCAAGGAGGTAATGAAGCTTCGGGGTGAATCCGACAAGGACCTCTATATGGCGGCCTGTCTGAAGGATAAGATTACGCGCAGCGGCATACATAAGTGATGGATTTGCAGCTGCGTTCCTGTTGTGCCTGGTAATACCTTCAGCTGCTTTTGCCCCAGTAATAATGGCTTTTATATCAAATCCGCCAACGGCTATGGGAAGAAGACCAACGGGGGTAAGTACCGAATAGCGTCCTCCCACGTTGTCGGGTATGTCAAAAGTATCATAACCGTTTAAATCGGCCAGGGACCTGAGTGCTCCCCTGGAGCTGTCGGTAATGGCAATTATTCTGTCAGCGGCGGCAGCTTTACCGACCTTTCGTTCGAGATGATCCTTCAATATCCTGAAAGCTATTGCAGGTTCAGTTGTTGTGCCGGACTTCGATATTACAATTATGGAGTAATTTCTGTCGTCAAGTATTTCAAGAAGATCAGCCAGGTAGTCTTCACATATATTCTGACCGGCAAACAGGATGTCGTGGTGTTTCTTCCTCTGCATGTGAGAGAATGAATGTGAAAGGGCTTCAATCACGGCTTTTGAGCCCAGGTATGAACCTCCAATGCCGATTATCACTGTTGTATCGGAGACACTTCTCAAATGCTTTGCAGCTTTTTCAATTTTGTCAAGCTGACTTATTATGTCATCAGGAAGGGAGAACCAGCCCAGGAAGTCATTTCCCGCTCCATTTCCGGAATTAAGAGAATCGAGATGGATCACTGACCTTTGAGCAAGGGCAAATACTTCTTCATAGGCAACAAAGCTGCCTGTATTTTTCAGATCAATACTTAGATTTTCTTTCATAGCTCAGGTTTTTTACAGGTTTGTTTCCTGATGTAAAGTTAAAAAAAACCGTCAGGTACTGGACCAGACGGTGATAAAATAATGATGGTAGATCTATGATGAGATCAAGCTATTTACGGTGCACTCCGCCTGCGCTTGATGAATGTGCATCAACATATTCAGGATTGCCTTTATAATTTATATCGCCGGCACTTGATGATCTGGCAGTCAGTTTTTCAGTTACATATATGTCTGCATCTCCTGCACTGGATGCTGATACCTCAGCCTCTCTTACCTTCAGGTTATATGCATTAAGATCGCCTGCGCTGCTTAAATCGGCTTCCATGAAATCAGCTTCACCGGTCAGGGTAATATCTCCGGAACTGCTTATATTGATATCAATGTTCTTTGCATAAACTTCGAGCTTAATATCGCCGGCACTGCTTGCTGACAGTTTCAGGTTATCGCTTTTCACAGGTGTTTCTCCAAACAGATCACCTGCACTTGAACAGCTTATAGAATTTATTTCTTTAAGAGTGACGTAAACCTTTTTGCTTTCAGCCCTTCGTATGTTAGCGTCAGTATAGACATGCAGCATATCTCCATTTAATTCCGTAAGTATGTAATCATGAAGATTCTCATCTGCTTCGACCGACAGCTTAAAGTCGTTACCCTGCTTCAGGTAGACATCTATTCCGGAGCTTACCCTTATGCCGGTAGCTTTAATTGCATTTCTTTCCTTCTTTACAACATCGCCATTCCCGTAGACTGTTCTGCGGAACTGGGCATCAGCACAGGCGCTGATACCTATGCAGAGAACGACGATCAATATTTGCCTCAGGTTTTTCATGGTACTTTTATTTATTTTCCGTTTAATTTCAAATAAAAGACAGGTAGAAATCCTTATTGTTGCACTTTCCGGAAACTTTTTTTAAATGAAGGAGGAGGTCAATGCCATTTGAAGATCTTCAGACCCGCACTGAAAAGAATTATCCCTGTGACAGTCAAAATTACGATAGGTAAGCTTACTTCAGTCAGGCCGGCGCCTTCATTGAATATGCTTCGCATACCATCAGTCAGCATTGTGAGCGGCAATTTCCGGATCACAGGGATACTCCAGTCGGGGAAATTATGATAGCTGAAGAATATACCGGAAAGCACCATCATTGGCATCACGACAAAATTGACTATCCCGTTTCCTACTTCGGTATTTGAAGTATGGGAGGAAGATAATATGGCAATGCCTGCAAATGCAATGTTCCCGGCAAGGAAAAGTAATATCAGGGCGATGATGCTGCCCTGGATTGTCATTTTGAATGCTATAACGGCGAAGATAAGCAGAACCAGCGCTTCAATGAAATTCATTATCACCCTCACAGAAATCAATGCTATCAGGAAATGGGATTTTTTCATTGGGGTGGCAACAAACCGGCGCAACAGTTTTTTGGAACGTTTTTCAATTATACCATAGCTTATACCCCACATTGTAGACATCATTACGCCCATTGTAATAAGTCCGGGAACAAGAAAATCTATATATCTCGTTCCGGTTATTGTCAGCGGTTTTATTTCATCAGATCCTGATGCAGGATAGATTATGCCTGAGCCTAAAATACTACTGATCTTCAGGTAAGATAATTCAGCGTCTGAATTCATAGGATCAAAATGATACTCTGTCAGGCCTTTTTCTGAAGTAAGTATCAGGTTCACTGTTCCCCTCTTCAGCAGAACCATTGCTTTGTCCCAGTCGAGTTCATAGAACAGGAAGACTGAATTTCCGAGCTTCTGATCCTTCAGTTCAAATTTCCATTTATAATCACCATCCTTGTTATTAGTGTTTTTTATACACTTATCGTTCAGAAAAACCTGAAGTGCAGATGAATCATTCCTGGCTGATCCGGAGGTATTGACAACAGCTATTTTGCGCAGTACATCACCTTTTTTTGTGAAAGCCAGTCCCAGTCCCAGTGCCATGAGGATAGGGAAGATTATGCCCCAGAAAAGAACACCGGGTTCTCTCACGATCTCATGGAAGTGAGCACAGACAAGAAGCCATAGCTGATTCATCCGGTTCATCCTATTCATATATCCTCCTTCCTGTGAGAGATACGAACAGATCGTCAAGCGATCGATGGTTATCAAGCAGTTGCCCGAGTGTTCCCTCTTTGAGAATGACTCCGTTATCCATTATGACTATATGATCGCAGAGTTTTTCAGCCTCTTCCATATAGTGAGTTGTGAGGATCATTGAGGTTTCAGATGCTTCTTTAAGCTTTTTCAGGATATCCCATATCTCACGTCGCGCATTTGGATCGAGCCCTGTTGTCGGTTCATCAAGAAGAAGTATTGCAGGAGTGTTGATCAGTGCAATCCCTATTGCCAGCCTTTGCCTCTGGCCTCCCGACAAATTGACAACATACGATTTCCTTTTATCCTGAAGCCCCACAAGGTCAAGTATCTCCTCAACCCGTGGTTTTCCCATGTTAAAGAAACTGGCAAAGAGCCTCAGGGTTTCAGTAACCCGTAGTTTATCTATGAACCTTGTTTCCTGGAGAGAAAGCCCGATGATCCGGTGAAGCTCATCTTCATTGCCTTTCCAGTGCTTCCCCATGATTGTTATCTCACCCTTATCAGGTTTCTGGATACCTTCTATCATTTCGACAAGTGTCGTTTTCCCGGCTCCATTAGGACCCAGTAATGCAACGAATTTTCCTTTGGGGATATTCAGGTTAATGCCTTTTACTGCCTGAACAGTTTTAAATGACTTCCAGACATCCTTTACTTCAATGACCATCATCTGAAAAGGGTGATATCCAGCGATCTGACATTATTTCTGAAAGCAGCAACGAAGGCTTGCGGATAACCCAGTTTCCGCATGGCGGACTGGAGCTCTCTTGCAGGTTCCAGGGTTGTAAATTCTCCGACAGTATAACGGTATTCCTTAAGATAGAAATATATATATGTACTGTATTGCCTTCCATTTACTGTAAGGCTTGGTATATTTTGCTGTTTTGTGCTCGAAAGGAATTGTACTCTGTACACTATAACATCTCTTAATTCTTCTCTTACCTCGGTAATTACTTTTACGGTATCTACCCGGGCTTTTCTCGGCTCGGGCTGTTTAATTTCCTCTTTCTTGACTTCAGCCGGTCCGGGTTCTTCTTTCTTTATTTCAGGAAGTCGGGCTTCTTCCTTTCTGACTTCAGGTTTTGGTTCTTCCCGTGCAATAACAGGCGCCTGGGGCTGAGCGATTCGTGTGAACAGTGTAAGATCAAGTGTTCTCGTATTATTACGGAATGCAGCTACAAAAGCCTGGGGATATCCGGTTTTTCTAAGAGCGAACTGCAGCTGCCTGGCTTCTTCCAGATTGGTGAACTCACCAACGGTATGCCTGTACTCTTTTTTGTAAAAATACACGTAGGTATCGTAGCTTTTCCCGTCGACAACAACCTTCCTTGAAGCCATCTGTTTTGCACTTGATAGGATCTGCACCCTGTAAACAACAACATCCCGCAATTCTTCTCTTACCTGTGTAATTACCTGGATTGTATCAAGCTTAATATCTTTTATTTCTAAAGGTTTGACCTCTTCTTTTATTATTTCCGGAGCCTTGAATTCTTCAGCTTTTATCGCAGGTTGTTTTACCTCTTCCTTCTTCACTTCAGGAGGTGGGGTTACTTCTTTCCTTTCCTCGGGTTTTTTAATTTCCTCTTTTTTGACTTCCGGCATAACGATCTCAGCTATAAGCTTTTTATGAGGGAACGTAAGATCCGAGTAGGCAATATTCTGTAAAGCAACTGAAACATTTGAAATGTTATCAGGTGCTTTAAGATTTTCGAAATTGATTTTATATAATTGTTTTTGAGGATTGTTTGGTTTGTCAGTTGATGTATAGAAACCAAACCTGCCTTTCTGCCTGTCGAGAGTCAACGCAACTTCGTCGCCGGGGGTGTTAATTATATTAGTAAGGTTATAGGGTTCTTCCCATCCTTTACCTGTGAACCTGCACACATATATGTCATATCCTCCAAATCCGGGATGACCGTCAGATGAAAAATACAGGTTATTTGCCGAATCCAGCGACGGGAACATCTCGTTTGATTTTGTATTTATAATACTTCCCAGGTTTTCCGGATCCGACCATTTATCGCCTGACCTGCGTGTAAGGAAAAGATCAAATCCTCCCTGTGAACCCGGCCTGTCAGATGAGAATATCATCATATTCCCGTCCATTGATACAGTAGGGTGAGTATATACAAAATTGCCAGTGCAAAATTCAAGCGGCGTAGTTCCGACTTTCCAGGTCCCTGTATTTTTCCCCGGTTGTGAGTAATTTGCCTGGTATATTTTCTCTGCAGGATCCTTTTCACTACGTTTAGTAAAATACATTGTAGTGAATTCTTTGTTGAAAGTAAGGGCATCGCAGGGATAATTGAAGGAAGGTGAAACCGGGAATACACGGGGATTAACAAGTACAGAGTCCTTGAGAACAGCATAATATGCCTGGATATTTCCAAAAGAGATATGAACAGGCACCATACGGCTGTAGTTCCTGGATCCGGAAAGGAAAATAATTCCGTCCTTATAAAGCTGAACACCTGATGAGGGAGGAACAATATTCACATCAAATGAATCAACTGCCACTAACTTTCTGCTCTTAACAGTATCAGGAACCTGGACTGGCAGGCAATAAGCAGAGGAGAAAAGATCCTCTTTTTCAGACAAAACAATGGTATCTGAATAGCAGTTTATCGAAAGGAGGAATAATATTAAGGCAGAAAGCTTTTTCATATTATCCGTAAAGTAATTCTACCAGTGGCTTTCTTTTTTAGTACTGAAGCGATCCACACCCAGATTGACCCCGATCCCTATTTCAGCCGTCAGTTCCTTTTTGTAAAATGGTATGTTTTTCGGTATTTCAAAGAATGTAGCCACATAGAATCTGGGATATTTATACTGGAAGAAAAAAGGTATTTTATCGAAATCCTGAAAATATGTACCTACACAGAACTTGCCCATATAAAGTCTCAAACCCGGTTTGATCATTCCGGTAATCCCATCCATATCAAGTCTCAGGGTATCATCGGATGTAATAATTACTGATGGTTCAAGTACAATATCAAGAGATCTGCTCAGAACGAATTTGTATCCGGCGTGAAAAAAATACTGCCTTGTCACAGGTATTGAATAAAGGCCAAGGGAGTCCCTGTCCTCAGGATTGCCGAGGATATTTGTAGCTGAGAATCCAACGTAAAAATTAGGATTGTAATAGTAAATGCCAGCGTCCAGGTTAGGTGACATAAGGTTCTTTTCAGGTCTGTCGAAAATTGTATCACCCGGGATGTGGCTGTAAATTCCCTTAGCTGAAACCCCCACAGAAATGAAGGAAAGCTCTTTTTCATTAAGTGCAATATGATAAGCTCCCGTAAGACTTACCCCCAGATTCCGGGTCAGTCCGTAAACATCGTTGAACATGGCCCCTCCGACACCTATGTTAGAATACTTCCTGAGTTTCGGAGAAACAGTATAGCCCGGACCTTTACGCCATAACCTTGTATTTGCACTTGCTATCTGGGAATATGAATTATTCTGCATTGAGGCTATGAGGTCCACCGAAGTAAAATCCTTGCTGCCGGCTACGGCGGGGTTAAAGATAAAAGGAGTGAAAACCCTGTAAGAAATTGGTTGGTAAGGTGTTTCCTGCCCATTTAGTGCAATAGCCGGAATAAGAAAAAGAACTGATAAAAATATTTTGCTGAGGTTTGACATGTTGAGTTTAGTATACTTTAAATAAGGAACTTATATAAATTCAGAACATTGCTCTTGCTAATCATACCCGAAATTAACAAATTATCGAGAATTAACCTGCATTTGTAAGGTAAATTATTCAGTCCACTTTTTTACATCTTCAGGAGACGGATTGGTTAGTCCCAGTTTATTTTTCTTATTATATCCGCACAGATCGTTGAATAATTTACCTGGTTTTACCTCTTTTAGTTTATCGCAACTGGTGAAACCCATCTTTCTGAGCGGCTCAATCCATTCTTCAGGAATACCTTTCGCAAGGTATTCTTCCTTTTTACTCTCAGTTCTTAACTTGTTGCTCTCAGGCTTCATTTGGGGGAATAAAAGGACGTCCTGAATGGATGGCTGGTCTGTCATAAGCATGGTCAGCCTGTCGATTCCCATCCCCATTCCCGACGTGGGCGGCATTCCGTATTCAAGAGCCCTGATAAAATCATGGTCGATAGCCATTGCTTCATCATCGCCTTTCTCAGAAAGCCGGAGTTGATCCTGAAAGCGTTCCATCTGGTCGATAGGATCATTTAGTTCGGAATATGCATTTGCTATTTCCTTACCGTTTATCATTAGTTCGAATCTCTCTGTCAGTCCTGGTTTGCTTCGGTGCATTTTTGTCAGCGGAGAAGTTTCAACCGGGTAATCAATAATGAAAGTTGGCTGGATATAATGATCCTGACATTTTTCTCCGAAAATAAGATCTATCAGTTTTCCTTTTCCCATTGCCGGAGTATGCTGAATATCAAGCCTGTCACAGGCAGCTCTAAGATCCGTTTCGCTCATCAGTGAGATGTCAAGACCGGTATGCTCCTTTATCGCCTCAATCATACTTATTCTTTTATACGGAGGATTGAGATCAATTGTTTTCCCTTCGTAGATTATTTCTGTTTTACCGTGAAGGTCCAGAGCTACTTTTTTTATTATCTCCTCAGTGAAACTCATCATCCAGTTGTAGTCCTTATATGCTATATAGATCTCCATTACAGTGAATTCCGGGTTGTGGGTTCTGTCCATACCTTCGTTACGGAAATCTTTGGCAAACTCATACACTCCTTCATAGCCTCCCACAATAAGACGTTTCAGGTACAATTCGTCGGCGATCCTAAGGTAGAGTGGTATATCAAGCGTATTGTGATGGGTGATGAAAGGTCTTGCAGCGGCGCCGCCCGGGATGGGTTGAAGGATAGGTGTTTCAACTTCAAGATAACCACGGGAATTGAATAATTCCCTCATCGATTGCATAACCCTGGTTCTTTTCCGGAATACCTCTCTTACATTAGGATTAACAATAAGATCGACATAGCGCTGCCGGTAGCGCATCTCGGGATCGGTGACAGCATCGAAGTAAGTGCCGTCCTTCTCCTTTACGACAGGTAGCGGCCTGATTGACTTTGAAAGTATTGTAAATTCCTTTACATGGACAGTTGTTTCGCCCATCTGGGTTATAAATACAAATCCTCTGACGCCTATAATATCCCCTATATCAAGAAGCCGCTTAAAAACTGTGTTGTACATTGTTTTATCGTCGCCGGGACAAATATCATCGCGGCGGATATAGATCTGGATCCTTCCTGAAGAGTCCATCAGTTCGGCAAATGATGCATTACCCATTATCCTCCTGCTCATAATCCTTCCGGCAAGACAGACATCCTGAAAATTGTTCTTTTCGGGTGAATAATTATCAAGGATATCCTGTGCGAAGGCGTTGGTCTTAAATTCAGCGGCAGGATATGGATTTATCCCCAGTTTCCTCAGCTCTTCGAGGGAATTCCTTCTGATCTGCTCCTGTTCACTCAATTGAATATTACTCATGTCACAAATAAAATTTGTGCAAATATAGAAAAATCAATTGGAGGGGTATGAGGATATTACCCTTTTAATACCTTTATCTCAGCGTCAAATTTCCCGCGCAGTAACCGGCTTACAGGTCCGGGGATCCCTTCTCCAACCTTCAGACCGTTTATTGATATTATAGGTACGATCTCAAATGATGTATTTGTGACAAAAGCTTCAGATACTCGGCTGAGCTGGTCCTCCCTCACCGCCTCCTCAATATAAGGTATCCCGGCCTCACGGGCAATACGAAGCACGTTTTTCCGGGTTACACCAGACAATATAAGTTCAGATTCAGGGTGAGTTCTCAGAACACCGTCCAGCACGAAAAAAACATTTGAATGGCAACATTCGGTAATGATGTCATCTCTTGAAAAAATGCATTCATGGCAGTCATTTTCCTTTGCCTCCTGGAGGCTGAGGACATTCGGAAGGAGTGCTATAGTTTTAATATCACATCTTGTCCACCTGATATCTTTACGGAGAATTGTCCTTATCCCATTGTTGATCAGATTATTATCCGGACGAAAAGATCTTGCATACGCATAGACAGTCGGATTTACCGGGGGTGACGGGAAAGCATGAGAGCGTCTTGCCACACCTCTGGTAACCTGAACATAAACTATTGCAGGGCGGTCTTCGAGTGAGTTGATTTTTACCAGCCTTGCAGCTATCTCCGGAAATGTACCTGCTTCGGGCCAGGAGAGTCTGATCTCACCCATACTTCTTTTCAGCCGGGTCATATGACTATCCATATCGTAGAAGAAGTTCCCATACCACCTTATAGCTTCATAGATACCGTCGGCAAAAAGGAATCCGCGGTCGTCAGCGCTTATATTGATCTCATCTCCGGGAATATACTTCCCGTTCAGGTACGAAATTTCCATAATCTTTGTTTTTAATGATTATTATTTTTTCAGTGAATCACCTGGTTCCCGGCTCAACAATTTCCGTTTTATAATTGATTGCTTTTCCTGCTTCTTCCGGTGATGATGCGTTACCGCATGCTGCCTGGACAAACAATGAAGCACCAAGGACCGTCGTCTCTTTCTGATCGATTATTTTTACAGGAACACCTGTATAATCAGCTCTCAGCCTGTTCCACAGGCGGTTCTTTGAACCACCTCCCACGCATAGAATACTTTCTGCCCGGAACCTTCCTGCTTTTTCAAGTACCTCTTTCCCATCTGCAAGTCTCTGTGAAAGAGATTCAAGTATTGCACGATATATCTCATCGCGGGTCGACTCAAGTGTCAGGCCTGTAATCCTGCCCTCAGGTTTTCCTTTCAGTTCCTCATAGAACTTAGGTACAACTTTTACTCCGTTACATCCTGCCGGGACCTTTTCAGCGCCGGAGATCATTGTTTCGTAAACATGCTTCTTAATATCCCCAAAAAGGGTTTTCCTTGCCCACTCTATTATTCCCGAAGCGATCCACTGGCAGCCTATATCATATAAGCCCGGCCGTGAATCAAGTTCAGTTGTAATAGATAAGTCAAGCTGTTCTTTCCCCGATTCAAAATTCTCTGAGCGTACCATAAGTATCTCCCATGTTCCGGAACTGAGAACCGGCTGATTTTTCTCAGCGCCCGATCCGAAGATCGCGAACTGAGTGTCGTGCCCTGTTGCGACGACAGGAGTGCCGGCTTTGATACCTGTTTCCAATGAGGCTTTTTTACTGATAGTTCCAGTCAGAGTGCCTGGTTCGACAATCCTTCCGAACTTTTCAGCCGGAAACCCGATCCTGTCAAGCACTTCAACTGAGAACTGCCTTGAAGGAAGCTCCGTAAGCATTGATGTCCCTGCCATAGTCGTGTCATTAATCATCTCGCCTGTAAGGAAATAACTGAAGATGGATGGCATGAAAAGAAACATGGAGCTCTTTTCCGTCAGGTCAGGTTTATTTTCTGTAAACCAGATAATCTTGTTTATAGTGTTAAAAGTAAACGGGAGCACGCCCGTTATTTTATACAGATCAACAAGGGGGATATATTTCCCGATATTTTCCATTACAGGGTTTGTCCTTTCGCACTGCCATGAGATAACCGGGTATAGCATCTTACCGTTTTTATCAAAAAGGGTTCCGTCAACGCCAAAAGTCGTTACGGTGATCCCTGCTATGTTTCCTTTATTTATCCTGCTTACGACTTTCCCTGAAGCAATGCACATCTTTTTCCATATCTCTTCGACGTTCCATATCCTGTAGGCAGGGTAGAACGGATCGGGCGAAGGAGAGTTAGGAAGTGATTCTGAAGCAATTACCGATCCCTTGCTGTTGATAGCAATAGCTCTTACATTTGTTGCACCGCAATCAAAAACAATTACTATATCTCCTTTCGGCATAAAGTGTAGAATGGATTTATTTATACAGAGGTCCGTAAGCCTGACAGGCACGATAATCAGCGCTTTCTTTTTCCATTCCGAAGGCATTCCATGAACTTGGCCGGAATATCTTTTCTTCAGGCAGGTTATGCATGCATACCGGAATTCTGAGGATTGAAGCAAGGGAGATCAGGTCGGCCCCGATATGTCCATAGCTTGAAGCTGAGTGGTTTGCCCCCCAGTTAGCCATTACCGAATAAACATCAGTGAAAGCCCCTTTGCCTGTCAGTCGTGGAGCAAACCATGTTGTTGGCCAGGTGGGATCCGTCCTGTCAGTAAGTATCTTATGCATTTTTTCCGGTAGTTCGACGGTCCATCCTTCTGCCAGCTGCAGTACCGGTCCCAGTCCTTTGACAAGGTTGATCCTGGAGATTGTCAGTGGCATGACGCCCTTTGTATTGAATTGAGATGAAAACCCTCCCCCTCTGAAGTATCCGATATTTGCAGGTTCCCATTGTGTTGCCTTAAGACATTCGGCAGCGTCTTTTGAGGTTATTTCCCAGAAAGGTTTGATGCATGGCTCTCCGTTCCTTGTTTCCCTGCCTGAGAAATCAAGTGCAGAAGCTCCGGAGTTTATCAGATGGATGAACCCGTTTGCTGCAAGTCCGGCAGGTTTGATTTTTGTCACTCTTTTTATTGCCGAAGGGCTCCAATAGGTTCTGATATCGGAAAACATCTGGGCGGTGTTGGTGAGCAGATAACCGAACAGCATCGGTACTCCGTTCATAGCATCATTTTCGGTAGCGACGAGGTAAGGAGGCCTGATCCCGTTCCAGTCAAATGATGAACAGAGGATTGCTTCAAGAAAATCGCCATTGGGCATATAATCGGTCCACTGACGCTGTCCCTGGAAGCCGGCAAGTATTGCATTATGTCCATTAGCCTCTTCCCCGAAGCCCGCCTTCCTGAGCCTTGGATTTCCGACCATCAGGTCACGGGCAATAATTGCCATTTTAACAACAATCTCCCATTCTTCCTCTTTCCTGGCTTCCGATTTTGGTTTTGCGTTAAGATCCTTTCCCTCTTTGCAGTATTTCTTCGTCCATGCCAGGGCTTTTTTAAATTCATCCTTATCATAGAGATGCTCATTGAGCCTCCGTGTGAATTCACTCATATCAACATATTCGTTCCTCATGCCAAGATATTCCTGGAAGAAGTCTTCCCTTACTATTGAACCGGCTATACCCATAGAAACAGAACCCATTGACAGATATGATTTTCCTTTCATATATGCAGCTGCAAGTCCTGCCCTGACGAACCTCAGTATTTTTTCACTTACATCCTCGGGAATTGACTGATCGCCTGCATCCTGGACATCATGACCGTATATTCCGAAAGCCGGGAGACCTTTCATTGTATGTCCGGCAAGTGCGGCAGCCAGGTACACTGCTCCCGGGCGTTCTGTGCCGTTAAAGCCCCAGATAGCTTTCGGCATTTCAGTATCCATATCAATAGTTTCACTTCCGTAACACCAGCAGGGAGTTACCGTCAGACTGACGCCTACACCATTTTTGCTGAATTTTTCGGTACACATTGCTGCTTCAGCAACACCACCAATACATGTATCAGCAATGACACATTCCACCGGCTTCCCGTTCGGATACCTGAGGTTCCTGGAAATCAGGCTGGCTGCATTCCGGGCCATTCCCATCGTTTGCTTCTCAAGGGATTCCCTGACACCACGTTCCCGGCCATCGATAGCAGGACGGATTCCTACTTTAGGAAAATCACCTATTACTGTCTGATGGTTGCGGTTTATTTTCAATGTATTATCTTCCATGATTGATGATTCTTTCATTTTCTTTAAAACAAATATAGGTTTTTTTAAACTGTGTTGGTGCAACAAATCAGCAACCTTTGAAATTTAGATTTTGTACCTTTGGGACAATTTTTAACCGGATGGGAAAAGTCAGGAATTTACCGGAATGGTTTAAGATGCAAAGGGCAAGCGGTGAAAACTACTCAAGGCTGAAAAGGCTTATTGAGCAGAACAGGCTCCACACAATTTGCACCAGCGGTAACTGTCCGAACAAAGGTGAGTGCTGGAATGCCGGAACATCAACATTCATGATCCTGGGTGATATATGCACCAGGGCCTGCAGGTTCTGTAACACACGTACAGGGAAACCCCTTCCGCCTGATCCTGAAGAACCAGTCCGGCTTGCTGAAACAATAAGGTTACTGGGACTTAAACATTGTGTTATAACTTCAGTTGACAGGGATGATCTTCCGGACGGTGGAGCTGAGTTCTGGTCCGATGTGATCAGTAAAGTAAGGGAAATCAATCCAGCAGTGACAGTAGAATGCTTAATCCCTGATTTTGACGGGAAACACGAATATCTGGATAAGATAATCGCAGCCGGACCTGACGTGATCTCCCATAATGTAGAAACTGTAAGACGTCTTACCCCTGTGATAAGAACAAAGGCAAAATACGACCGCAGTCTTAGCGTTATTAATTACATATCATTAAATAAAAAGACTGCAAAGTCGGGGTTTATGCTCGGTCTGGGAGAAAATGAACAGGAGATTGATGAAACGATGGACGATCTGCTCAGAACAGGGTGTGAGATCCTTACAATAGGACAATACCTTAAGCCATCACCGGAACATATGGACGTTGTTGAATACGTCTCTCCTGAGAGATTTGAAAAATACCGGGAATCAGCACTGGAGAAAGGCTTCAGAATGGTAGAATCCGCTCCTCTTGTGAGGTCATCTTTTCATGCAGAAAAACATATCACCGGTGGATAATTTTGATTATATTGCGACTGCTTTACATAAAAACAGAGTTTGAGCTATAATGTTAATTTTAAGGATCTTGGCCTGAGAGATTATAAGGAGACATGGGATTATCAGGCAGAGTTGTTTAAAAAGATTATCGAGGGGAAAAAAACAGACGGGGGGATCAGGATAAATGATAATCAGGATCTTCCCGGTACTCTTATTTTCGTTGAACATCCTCATGTTTATACTCTTGGCAAAAACGGCTCAGAGAATAACATCCTGATGGATCTTCTTCAGATGAGAGCCAGGGATGCAACTTTTTTCAGGACCGACAGGGGAGGGGATGTTACTTATCACGGACCCGGCCAGATAGTTGGTTACCCTATCTTCGATCTCGGACTTATCGGCATCGGCCTGAAAGAGTATATAAGCAGGCTCGAGGAAGCTATTATAAGGAGCATCAGGGAATTCAACATTACTGGTTCGAGACTCTTGGAAGGTACCGGTGTGTGGCTTGATGCAGGTGTTCAGGGAAAAGAGAGAAAGATCTGCGCTATAGGAGTAAAAGCCAGCAGGTATGTGACAATGCATGGCTTTGCGCTGAATGTTAATACTGATCTTAGCTACTTTGATCATATAAATCCGTGCGGATTCAAAGATAAAGGAGTGACCTCGCTGGAAAAAGAGCTCAATTCAAAACAGGACATTGAAAGTGTAAAGAGAATTGTCAGGGATAAAATGAGGGAGGTATTTGACCTGATATGGGTCTAATAATTAAGCTGATGGAGAAAAAGTGGGTAATTAAAGAGAGGGGAGACAGCGGGTTGGTGAAGCAGCTTGCAGGAGACCTTGGTGTCTCCGAATCACTGGCTAATCTGATGGTCCAGAGAAAGATAACAACTCCCGGAGAGGCCCGGAAATTTTTTAATCCAAGTCTTGACTACCTTCATGATCCCTTTCTGATGAAGGATATGAACAGGGCTGTAGATAGACTGTCAGGAGCAATCAAAAAAGGTGAAAAAATTCTGGTCTATGGCGATTATGATGTCGACGGTACCACGGCAGTCGCCCTGGTATATTCATTTCTTAAGAAAAATAATGCAAACGTCGATTATTATATTCCCGACCGATATAAAGAAGGTTATGGAGTATCATTTCAGGGCATTGACTTTGCCTTTAACAATAATTTTAAGGTAGTAATTTCCCTTGACTGCGGGATCAAGGCAGTCGAAAAAATACAATACGCGAAATCAAAAGGTCTTGATGTGATAATATGCGATCACCACTATCCCGGTGATGAGATACCCAAAGCACTGGCTGTCCTTGATCCCAAACAACCTGGTTGTGACTATCCTTATAAAGAACTATCCGGCTGTGGTGTGGGATTTAAACTGATCCATGCCTATTCAAAGATTCATAGCATACCGTTCAGCGAAATCGCAAACTATCTTGATCTTGTCGCAGTCAGCATTGCATCAGATATTGTACCGATAACCGGTGAGAACAGAGTGCTGGCATATTTCGGGCTTAAGCAACTGAATGAAGCACCCCGCACCGGACTTAAGGAAATAATCCGTGAAGCGGAAGTCAGCCGTGTCCTTACTATTGAGGATGTTGTATTTAAGATAGGACCAAGGATAAATGCAGCAGGAAGGATGGAAACGGGCAGCAAGGCAGTTGAGCTTCTCATCTCTGACGACCCTAAAGTGGCTGCTGCAATAAGCAAAGAGATCAATTGCTTCAATATTGAAAGACGTAATATCGACAGATCGATCACTACTGAGGCCATGAGAATGATCTCGGAAAACCAGCGGTCGGTGAACTCGAAAACGACAGTTCTTTTCAATCCCCAGTGGAAAAAAGGAGTAATAGGTATTGTTGCTTCAAGATTGATTGAAACCTATTACAGGCCTACGGTAATACTTACAGAATCAAATGGATTCGCGACCGGGTCAGCAAGGTCGGTTCAGGGTTATGATCTTTACCAGGCGATTGAAGCCTGCAGCGACCTTCTTGAAAGTTTCGGGGGTCATATGTTCGCTGCCGGACTTACCCTTAAGAAGGAAAATATAGAACCTTTCATCGAGAGGTTTGAACAGTTCGTAAACAGTACAATTACAGAGGACCAGCTCTCTCCACGGATTTTTATTGATACTGAACTTGCCTTTTCGGAGATCAATGAAGAATTTTACAGGGTGATGAGCCAGTTCCAGCCTTATGGTCCTGAAAATATGTCGCCGATATTTATTTCATATAACGTATTCGATTCAGGTTCAGGCAGAATGGTCGGATCGAGCGGCGAACACCTTAAGCTTGATCTGTGCCAGGATTCAGGAACGTTCAGGAGTATACCTGCAATTGCATTCGGTCAGGCTGACTATTTCGAATACATAAAGAACGGAAAGCCTTTTGATGTGTGTTATTCTGTCGAAATGAATGAGTTCAGGGGCAACAGAAACCTCCAGCTAAATATCCGTGATATTAAAACCAGATCCTGAGCTGCATCCGGAATTCATTTTTGTCACTGCCCTGATGATAATCCGTGAATTTTGTAGTCAGTCCGTATTTGAATCTGATCTCACCAAGCTCACCTAATTCCCATTTCGCCAGAATATATGTCCTGGTCCCTTCACCCGAAAGAGCCGGTATGCTGTAGCTGTAAAGAAGATCATTCTCATAGGTATAAAGACGTGAGTCCCAGTCATCACTTTTAAAAATGCAATATCTGGCCCATAAGGTCAGGGGAATCCGCTTAAACGTGTAACTGATATCCTGCAGGAGGAGCATCCCCCTGGCACCTGAAGGTTCTACAGACTTGTAATCAGCACGTGATGTAAGGGTAATATTGTTGTGCGGTGTATACCTGGCCTGTAACTTAAATGATTTTGCCGAGGTCCTTTCAATTCCCGGAATTCCGGGCCTGAGTGTTAAATTATTCTCCGTCCTGCTGCTTACAAACACGAGATCAAAACTCAGATCATCACCCGGCAAATATTTTAACCTTACTTCCTGTTTTACAGCTTTTGAAGGGAAATCGCACCTGTACTTAAGCCAGGGGAAGAAGGATAGATCGCAGGCACCGCTTAAAAAAAGATGCCTGGCTGCTTCAAATGTAAAATTACCCGTAATTCCCTTTTCATTGCTCACAGATGAGTTTCTTCCAGGAGCACTGCCGTGAAGGCTTATAAATCCGGGAGAATAATTCCTGTAAATCAGGTTAATTGTAAGCCTGTCGGATGATCTTATAGTAATTCCCTGAAGAGCAGCAATTTTATTTAAGCTGTTTCCGGATAATTCACCGAAAAGAAGAAATTTCCCGTACATCCAGTTGTAATACACTGAAAGAACACTATTTTCATTGCCCTGAAGTTTGTACAGGTTTTCAGGCTCTTCATTATAAGAAAGATAAGGAACCGAGAATCTGTTAAGCGACCATAAAGCTCCTGCTCTCAGTCTGCTTAAGCTGTAGGTAATGTTAATCCCGGTCAGTGTTTCATCGAGTGCATCTTTTTTCTCCAGTAATGAAGCTGTATTATGAAGGCCGGATTTGTAAAGGTTTTCAATATAGAGACCAGATGAATCTGCCTTCATTTTCACCGTGGCATCAGTTTTATGCCTTGAGAAGAAAAACGAAACACTCAGGTTTTTCGTTCCTGTTTCAACAGCTATACCTCTCAGGAATTTATTCTCATCAGTCGATGTGTAAGGTCTGAATTCATTTCTGGCAGGCATAAAACCAGCTGAATTTATAATGTAACCGGTCCGGATAGATGTATTGAGATTGGTCCCGTTACCGAATCTTGCAGAAAAATCACCGATAATTAACTTCCTGAGAAATCCTCCGGAAGAATAGCTGATATATCCTGACAGGAAATCCGGAAGAGGCGGAGTACCGTACAGGAATTTCTCACCGGCATCTTTTTCAATAGTAAATCCGCCGGCAATCCTCCCGCTTGTCATCTTGTACCTTGTCAACATTTTCCAGGGAGATCCGATATTCGCGGTGTTGGCTTCCTGAGGACTGGTGATAACATTAAGCAAGAGTGAATTATTAAAATTCATATGGTCTTTTTTAGAAGCTGGTTTTTCATTAAAAATTATGAAAGGGATCATCATTTCCACAGTCTGGCGGTCAAACCCCGGTATTAAAGCTATTTCCTGAGGTGAAACTATCTTACCTGTTGCGCTTGTGTAATCAATTATTGATTTTATCTGGAAATCGTTCAGGAAGAAAAGGCGGGTCAGCTCTGATTCATCTCCTGAGTTTATTGAAACAGGATATTCAGCCAGGGAAGAGAGTTGTTCGAGAAAAACTGCCGGGGCATCCGGATCCGTATCGCCCGAAGCCAGTTCCTCGGCTATGCTGAGAATTACATCAGGGAAGCTTTTTTCCTGCGAAAAGAGCAGCCGGGAACAAATTACGATTACCAGGATAAGGGATATTTTTTTAATTGGGAGGCCTTGGTCCATTTATACGGATTATTTTAAGCTTGTCATTTCCAAAGGATTTCTTTTTCCACGGATAGAGTATGTCAGCGAAACGGCAGTCGTCACACCCAGTCTTTCGTGGGTAGCGAAGCCGATATCGATCATTACGGCATTCATTCTGAAGCCTGTCCCGAAAGAGAATGAGGTATTTTCCGTTGTGAATCCTCCCCTTATATGCAGATTCGCTGCAGCCTCGTAATCAAAGCCCATTCTTATCGCAAGCGGTTTCCCGGAGCTCATCGTCACTTCAGCTGCGGTAAATAAGGACCTGTTCAGCTCAATACCGACTCCGGCAGTGAGTGATGACGGGAGGAATGATTTTCTTAAACTATTGGGTACCGGATTAAACAGATGAATTCCTGCCGTTATATTATCAGAAGGATGGATCAGAATACCCGCTTCGAACGTAAGAGATTGGTAATTAGCGTATTTATTGCTTGTTCTTACAGCAAAGTAATCGATCTGAATTCCGGCTGAGATCTTTTCAGAAAGCTGCAAACCACTGGCAAGCCCGATCTTTTCCCTGCTGTATTCACTATAGCCGAAACGTGAGAACAGTATACCTGCTGAGTTTTTTCCGGCCGGGAGTATCAATCCGGCACTGTAAGTTCCAAGTTCTGCAATGTTAAAGCGGTTCAGGCAGTTTATGCCGGCAGCGTACTGGCGATTTTGAGCCAGCAGCGCCTGGTTGCTGAACGATGACCAGAAACCCCTGCCGGTGGCAGAAAGAGATCCCATTCCTGTTCCGGCTGCACCGGATGAGGACCATAAAGGATCCTCGCCTGAAAGAGCCAGGGGAAAGGAAAACAATAATAACAATACCGATGTCTTGCGCAGCGAGAACAAGTTTGTCGGATATATTCTATAAAGATACGAAAAAAATCAATCCGTCAGATGACTGATTGACCTGAATTATTTAATTGGTCTTATGTTTGAATTTGACTTCTTTCAGTTCCTTATTTGCTTCAACGATTTTCTTTTTAAGGGCTTCCTTATGCCTGACAACTTCACCGCGGATCTTCTCATCACCGGTCCCGATTATCTGGGCAGCCAGTATCCCGGCATTTTCTGCGGAGTTGACACCAACTGTGGCAACAGGTATCCCGGGAGGCATCTGAAGGATCGAAAACACTGAGTCGAGACCTTCAAAAGATGCTTTAATGGGAACACCTATCACCGGGAGAGGTGTATAAGCTGCAATGACCCCCGGCAGATGGGCAGCCATTCCGGCAGCAGCAATGATTACTTTTATACCTCTGCCTGCAGCCTCTCTGGCAAATTTTTCGACTTCCTCAGGAGTACGGTGTGCCGACAATGCATTCATCTCGAAAGGGATCCCGAAATTGTCAAGCACCTTTGCTGTTTTCTCCATGACAGGGAGGTCAGAAGTGCTTCCCATTATAATGCTTACCAACGGTTTCATCATAAATAGTTAAATTTAACTTACTGATCAGGACAAAAATAAGCTATTATTTTCATATTTTCGCTCCGTCTTGAACATCAAGGGATCTATTATGAAAGAAGTAATAATCCTCGACAGGAAGTTCAGGGAGATGATCCCTGAATCAACTATTGGAAAGAGGATATCCGAGATTGCTGAGGCAATCAACAGCGATTTTGCGGGAAAGGAAGTGGTCTTTCTTGGAATTCTTAACGGGGCCTTCATGTTTGCTTCAGATCTTTTCAGGCAGATCAGGCTGGATGCAAGGATATCATTTGTCAAGCTTGCATCTTACGAAGGTACAAGATCTTCCGGAAACGTAAGGGAACTGATTGGGGTCAATGAAGATATCACCAATAAACATGTGATAATTATTGATGATATTATCGATACTGGCCATACTCTGGAAACAATTGTTGAGGAGCTGTCAAAGAGAAAAGTCGCCGGTGTAAAAGTTGCTGCGCTGCTGTTTAAACCGGAAGCTTATCTGAAAAACATACCCATAGATTATCCGGGCTTTAATATACCAAACGATTTTGTTGTTGGATACGGACTTGATTATGAGGGATTTGGAAGAAATCTGACATCTATTTATACATTAATTAAATAATAAAAGTTTCATTCAATGGTTAATTTTTTAATTTTTGGTCCTCCCGGATCCGGGAAGGGAACACAATCGGTAAGACTTGCCGAAAAATTCAATCTGGCTCATCTGTCGACAGGCGATATGCTTCGTGCTGAAATTGCCGCAGGTACTGAACTCGGAAAGCGAATGAGCTCAATTATGTCGAAAGGGGAGCTTGTCCCCGACGAAGTGGTTATAGAGATGATAGCAGCCAGGATTGACGGGACAAAGGGTAAGGACGGATTCCTTTTCGACGGTTTCCCGAGAACAGTTGACCAGACTGTCGCTCTTGAGAAGATGCTGAATAAGAGGAAGATGAAAATCGATAGTATGCTTGTACTTGATGTCGATCACGACGAACTTGTAAAAAGGCTTATCGGCAGGGCAGAACTTTCAGGCAGACCCGACGATAAAGATCCGGCCGTCATTGAAAACCGTATTGATGTTTATAAGGAAAAAACAGAACCAATTATTGAGTATTGCCGGAAAAAAGGTATATATAAGCCAATAAATGGAATGGGATCCATTGAAGATATCTTCGTGAGGCTCAGCGATTATATGAAGAAATTTCTGTAATCTGTTAACAGATGTCCGAGTCTAATTTCGTCGATTACATAAAGATCTTTTGCAGGTCAGGGAAAGGAGGCGCAGGCTCGGCTCATCTGCGGAGGGAAAAATTCATTCCTAAGGGAGGCCCCGACGGGGGCGACGGAGGAAGAGGCGGCAATATAATACTGCGTGGCAACGATCAGATGTGGACACTTCTTCATCTGCGATACAAACGTCATATTTTTGCTGAGAACGGAGGTCCCGGAGGATCCCAGCAATCGACAGGTGCCGATGGGAAGGATGTTATCATCGAAGTGCCGCTGGGAACAGTAGCAAGGATTGCAGAAACTAATGATTTCCTTTTTGAAATAACCGAGCATGACCAGGAAAAGATCCTTGTGAAAGGAGGCAGGGGAGGCCTTGGTAATGTCCACTTTAAATCATCGACAAACCAGACACCCCGTTACGCCCAACCCGGGGAGCCTTCGATAGAGAACTGGTTCATCCTCGAACTTAAGATACTTGCTGATGTCGGTCTTGTTGGATTTCCAAATGCAGGTAAATCTACTTTACTGTCTGTTGTGTCAGCGGCAAAACCTAAAATAGCAGATTACCCGTTTACAACGCTTGTTCCCAATCTTGGGATCGTAAAATACAGGGAGAACAAGTCATTTGTTGTGGCCGATATCCCCGGGATCATAGAAGGTGCACATGAAGGCAAGGGGCTCGGAATTAAATTCCTCAGGCATATCGAAAGAAATTCCATCCTCCTGTTTATTGTCCCGGCTGACAGCAGGGACATAAAGGAAGAATATGAGATCCTTGTCAATGAACTTAAAATGTATAATCCGGAATTACTGGATAAAAAAAGAGTTCTGGCAATCTCAAAATCAGATCTGCTTGACGAAGAGCTGCTTGATGAGATGAAAAATGACCTGCCTGAAATACCCCGTGTGTTCATTTCTTCTTTTACCGGGCAGGGCATTAGCAGGCTGAAGGACATACTCTGGAGAGAACTGACATCGATCTGAATATAAAAACTATGCTTGAACATCTCGACAAACAAATATTCATGCTGGTTAACTCGGCCAATTCACCTTTCTGGGATGAGGTCATGTATGCAATAAGCGGCAGGGTGATATGGATCCCTCTCTATCTGGCAATCCTGATTTGCATTTGGTTCAACAATAAGAAAAAATTTCATGTAATTATCATTTTTATTGCCCTGGCCGCGATTTTTGCTGACCAGTCGTCTGTCCATTTGTTCAAGAATGTATTCCACAGGCTCCGTCCGTGCCATGATCCTGAACTTGAGGGGATGGTTCATCTGGTAAGAGGGGAGTGCGGTGGTTTGTATGGATTTGTATCATCGCATGCATCAAATTCTTTCAATGTTGCCCTGCTGAGCCTTATGTTCATCAAAAGGAAATGGTTTACTGTAAGCATTTTATTATGGGCTGCTGTAATTTGTTACAGCCGTGTGTACCTGGGAGTTCATTATCCCGGAGATGTGATCTGTGGCTCCCTGCTTGGGGCTTTTTTCGGTTGGGGATTCTACAGGCTTTATGATTACACTGACAAAAAGATCCTGTTAAAACGAGACGGTTTCTCATCAAATGGAGAGATTAAATAAATGATAATCAGAATATTCTTAGGATAAATGCTTTGCCTCGATCTCATTTCAGCAGATCCCGCTTTCAATCTGGCTACAGAGGAATATCTCCTGAGAAACAGTGACGAGGAATACTTCATCCTTTATATTGACTCCCCTTCGGTCATTATCGGTAAACATCAGGCTGCTCACAGAGAGACAAACACTGAATTCGTTACAAAGAATTGCATTCCGGTAATAAGAAGGATATCAGGCGGGGGGACAGTTTATCATGATCAGGGGAATCTTAATTTCTCATTCATCCTGAACAGCACCGCCGGGAACCAGGTTAATTTCAGGAAATACATGCTTCCGGTTCTTGAATTTCTCTCTTCTGCTGGTATAGAGGCAGAATTTGAGGGTAAGAGCGACCTCAGGGCAAACGGGAAAAAAATATCGGGCAATGCTGAACATATTTTCCGTGAAAGGGTACTTCATCATGGTACACTGCTTTTCAACTCTGATCTTGAAAAACTTAAAGCTGCTCTGAGAAATGATACGTCTCGTTATGTTACACGAGCGGTCGCTTCTAAGCCGGCGCCCGTTATGAATATCGCGGAACTGCTTACATCCTCATCCGGAATACATTCATTCCGGGCATTGATGCTTGATTTTTTCCTTAAGAAAAAAGGCAATATAATGTCAGAACTGAAAGATGAGGAGCTTGATCAGATTAAGATAATTGCAAAGAACAGATACTGTTCCTGGGAGTGGAATTATGCCTATGGCCCGGAATATTCACTTGAAAACAGGCTGGAGGTAAACGGTGAGTTGTTGAAATTAAAATTAAGCGTAAAAGATGGCCTGATAACTGATTGTCAGGTTAAAGGTTCCCGTGGAGTCCTTAAGGCAGGAAAGAAACTGCAGGGGTGCAGACATATGCCGGAAGATGTCCGGGAAGTTCTCAGGCTGGAAAAATTACAAATACAGGAAAAGGAGGTATTCAGGTTCTTTTAAGAGGTTGCAAGGTGCAAGGTACATGGTGCATGGTTCTCTATTCCCCCTTTGAAGGGGGTTAGGGGGATGTTTTTGCATGTTATATGGGATAATATATAGTAATTACGGATTTTATTTATGGATATTCTGAAATCGATATTGGTATGGCTGATCGGGATCACTTTCATAATAGTATTTTTCCCGGTAACCTTTCTGGTCTGGCTTATTGCGCTTCCGTTCGATCGCAAGCGCGTAATTGTGCATGGACTTCTCATTTTTCAATCATGTTTGATTTCACATATTGTTCCCATCTGGAGGTTGAAAACAGAAGGAAGGGAAAAGGCTGAAAAAGGTACCACTTATGTTATAATCTCAAATCATCAGTCAATACTCGATATCCTGCTGATAAACTGCCTGCGTTACCGCTTCAGGTGGATCTCAAAGATTGAAAACACTAAAGTCCCCTTCCTGGGCTGGTATCTGAAGATGGCAGGTTACATAACTGTTGACAGGGGTAATAAAGAAAGCAAGGATAAAATGATTGATGAGGCTCTTGAATGCCTGAAAAAAGAAATATCAATTATGCTTTTCCCGGAAGGAACAAGATCTCCTGACAGACAGATAGGTTTTTTCAAAAGAGGGGCGTTCCAGCTTGCGATATTGGCAGAAAAACCTATATTGCCTGTGATTATTGACGGATCAGGAGGTGTTCTTCCAAAGCACGGATTGATTTTCGGGGGATTTCATAATATTACTATCAGAGTTCTCGATCCTGTTCCTCCCGGCAAATTCGGGACAAATGACTGGGACGCCCTGGCAATGAGATTCCAGGAGATGATGACGGAAGAACTCAGGAAGCTCAGGGAAGCTAATAGGAGAAAATGACACACAGTCCATCATACCGCAGGATCCTGCATAGAATGGGGTACTATAATTACCAGCAGGGGCTTATCAATAATTTCCTTGTTCAGGAAAATGGATGGATCGGCCATCAGAAGAAATGCAGAAACTTTATTCTTAAGGCTATTGAGTACAATAAACCGGAAAAAATCACGGTTCTTGGCAGCGGATGGCTGATGGAACTTCCACTTGTTGAGATGGCAGAAAGGACTGGTGAAATATGCCTTATTGATATTATCCATCCTCCGGAAGTCATATCCCAGGCTTCAACTTTAAAAAAGGTAAGACTTATTGAAGACGATGTTTCCGGAGGACTGATAGAGATGGTCTGGAAAGCGTCAGGGAACCGCACTTTCCTGAATAAGCTATCCTCACTTGAAAGCCTGACGATCCCTGAATACAGATCCCCGGAAGATCCCGGATTGGTAATATCTCTGAATATACTGACTCAGATTGAGGTGCTGCCTCTTAACCTTCTGAAAAAGAAGTCACGGGCAGATGAAAATGAATTTCTTCAATTCAGGAGAAGTATCCAGGAAAATCATTTGAAATTCCTGAAGCTTTACAAATCAGTCATAATAACTGACACATCGGAGCTTATTTCCCGGCCGGGGGGCAAAAAGGAAAAAGTCCCGACTCTTCTTGTCGATCTGCCTGATGGAATAATGAGGGAGGAATGGCAATGGGATGCAGATCTGAAGGGCCGTGATTACAATCTCCGGCATTCCGCTTTTGAAGTTTCAGCCGTAATTTTTTAAAGATGACTGCAGGAAAAAAAGCTGAATATTCAAACCTCGCTAAAACTTACAGAGACCACGCTGAAAAAGAAAAACGGATCTTGCTTGTTATTTCTGTTTTCAGGTTCCTGACATTCGCGGGAGGTCTCATTATCGTCTGGCTTTCCTTTACCCTTTCAAAATATTATGGATTTGCAGTTTTATTATTTGTGTCGGGGATCTTTATCTATCTGCTGAAAATCTATTCTGATCATCTTGCCAGACAGCAATATTTATCAGATCTTGAGCTTATTAACCTTAATGAGGTGAGGGCGTCTGAAGGAGATTACTCTGTCTTCGGAGACGGATCTTCCTTTGGGCTGAAGAGCCACGATTTCTCTTACGATACCGACCTTTTCGGACAAGGATCATTATTCCAGTTCCTGAACAGGACCTGCACCGGATATGGAAGTGAGGTACTGGCAGGATGGCTGGCTGATCCCTATATTTTAGCACCTTTTCTCAAATCAAGGCAGCAAACAATTTCTGAACTGGCGGCGAAGCTTACCTGGCGACAAAGCTTTCTGGCTACAGGGATTAATAAGGACCTTAATAGCAGAAATATCAAGGGATTGACAAAATGGTTATCAGAAGAAACGGAGATCAGCTCATACGGATTTAAGAAGGTGATATTATGGATATTTCCTCTCCTTGCATGTGTTTCTCTGCTCCTGACCAGTATCGGATCGTTGCACTACAGTGTGTTCATCTTAATATTTCTTGTAAACCTCCTCATAATTCTCCTCAATCTGAAAAACACTCAATCGATTCACGGAGAGCTTAGCGGCAGGTACAATTTTCTTTCTTCACTTGGAAGCCTTCTTGAACTGATTGAGAACGAACAATTCGAATCGCCGCTTATTGGTAAAATAAAAGAAGATATTAAAGTCAGCAGACTATCTGCTGTCAGGGCCCTTAAACAGTTAAGCAATATAATACGGGCATTTGACAGCCGGCTGAACTTAATTGTTGGTTTTGTTCTCAACGGACTTCTTCTCTGGGATCTTCATTGTATACGAAAAATTGAAAGCTGGAAAGCTGATTACAGGGGTCATTTCCCCGGATGGCTCGATTTACTTGGTCAGACTGATGCTTTTATAAGCCTGGGCAACTATTCGTACAACAATCCGGAATTTGTTTTTCCGGAGCTGGCTGATGACAAGGCACCTTTCCGGGCAAAGCAGCTCGGGCATCCTCTGATTGCTCATGATACAAGGGTTTGTAACGATTTCAGTATTCCCTCCAAAGGCAGGATCTGCATTATAACCGGTGCAAATATGGCTGGAAAAAGCACCTTCCTCAGGAGTGTGGCAGTCAATATGATTCTTGCTATGGCAGGGGCTCCTGTCTGTGCCGCTGAGATGAAATTCATGCCTGTAAGGTTATTTACAAGTATGCGCACCACAGATTCACTTGCCTCCAATGAGTCCTATTTTTATGCTGAACTTAAAAGACTCAGGCAGCTGGAGCAAAAGATACTTTCCGGAGAGGACATTTTATTTATCCTTGATGAGATTCTGAAAGGTACAAATTCTGAAGATAAAAACGTCGGATCCAGACTCTTCCTGAACCGGATCATTAGTCTCGGGGGAACGGGACTGATCGCCGCTCATGATACGTCTCTGGGCAGCCTGGAGGCAGAACACCCTGGGGTGATTATAAATAAATGCATTGAGATTGAGATCGATGGCGAGATAATCCGTTTCGATTTCAAGCTGCGTGACGGTATAGCAAGTAAAAAGAATGCTGTACTTCTAATGAAGCAGATGGGTATCATTCCCTGAATTCAGCTCAGGTCACTAATTTAATATCAGACTTCCGCAGGGAGGGCTGCTTATTCATTTTCAGCTTTTTATCATTAAACATCAGGGGATAAATCGGTTTGATTGTTGAAAAAATGATAGCCGGCGACACCTCTAAATAACTATATTTGCGCAAAATTTCTTAGAAATGACTGTTGTCGGATACTCTGAAGAGCATATTAAAACCCTTGAATGGCGGGAACATATCAGGCTTCGTCCGGGTATGTACATCGGCAAGCTCGGAGATGGTTCGTCACAGGATGATGGCATCTACGTCCTTCTGAAAGAAGTGATGGATAATGCTATTGACGAATACATGATGGGCTTCGGTAAGAAGATCGACGTTGAAATAAACGGCAGGGAAGTGAGGGTCAGGGATTATGGTCGCGGAATTCCACTGGGGAAACTGCTCGACGCTGTTTCAAAAATGAATACCGGTGCCAAGTACGACTCAAAGGCTTTCAAGAAATCTGTAGGGCTTAATGGTATCGGAGTGAAAGCAGTGAACGCCCTGTCTTCAAGATTTGTTGTGAAATCTGTACGCGACGGACAGATGAAGACCGGGGAGTTTGAACATGGACTTCTCGTAAAGGACCATCCGGTTAAGGCAACAAATGAAGAGAATGGTGTCGAAGTTGTATTTCAGCCTGATGAAAATATGTTCGGCAACTATTTCTATATGTCGGAATACGTAGATACTATGTTAAAAAACTACGTATATCTGAACTCCGGACTTGTTATAAACTTTAACGGCAACAAATTCTTCTCGAAAAACGGGCTCGCTGATCTTCTGAATGAAAACATGAGCAAGGAAGGTCTTTACCCTCTTATTCATCTGAAGGACGATGACATAGAAGTGGCATTCACTCACGGCCTTCAGTACGGCGAAGATTATTACAGCTTTGTTAACGGGCAGAATACGACACAGGGCGGAACTCATCTCCTGGCATTCAAGGAGGCCCTGGTGAGAACAATAAGGGATTTTTACAAGAAGGAATTTGATCCTGCCGATATACGGTCCTCGATTATTGCGGCTATTAGCATTAAAGTTGAAGAACCGATCTTTGAATCGCAGACCAAGACCAAACTCGGATCAAAGGATATGGGTCCGGAAGGCCCTTCGGTCAGAACCTTTATAGTTGATTATATAAAGAAGCACCTTGATGATTACCTGCACAAGAATTATGAGACTGCAGGCATCCTTCTGAAGAAGATCCAGGAGTCGGAAAAAGAGAGAAAAGCAATCTCTTCGATCCAGAAGATAGCCAGGGACAGGGCAAAGAAAGTGAGCCTGCATAATAAAAAGCTAAGAGACTGCAGGGTGCATTATAATACTAACGATCCGAACAAGCTCGATTCAACAATCTTCATAACCGAAGGTGATTCAGCAAGCGGTTCAATTACAAAGTCGCGGAGCGTTGAGACCCAGGCTGTTTTCAGCCTGAGAGGCAAACCGCTGAACTCTTTCGGACTTACAAAAAAGATCGTTTATGAGAATGAAGAATTCAACCTTCTTCAGGCTGCCCTGAATATCGAAGACGGAATAGAGAATCTCCGCTATAATAATGTCGTAATAGCCACTGATGCCGATGTTGACGGCATGCATATCCGCCTTCTTATGCTGACCTTTTTTCTCCAGTTCTTCCCGGAGCTTGTAAAGAAGGGACATGTCTATATACTTCAGACACCTCTTTTCAGAGTGAGAAATAAGAAGGAAACGAGATATTGTTATACTCTTGATGAGAAGATGAAGGCGATCAAAGATCTCGGCCCAGACCCTGAAATAACCCGCTTCAAAGGTCTCGGAGAGATATCCCCTGAGGAGTTCAGCCATTTTATAGGAAAAGATATGCGCCTGGAGCCGGTGAGGTTGAAGAAGAATGATGCTGTAAACGGTTATCTTGAGTTTTATATGGGAAAGAATACCCAGGCAAGGCAGGATTTTATCATCGAGAATCTGAGGATTGAAGAAGATGTTCTGCAGGAAGAAATTTACTGATTTTTCGGGAGTGGCAGCTGAATATGGAAGAGTTTGAACTTGAGGATGAGTTAACCGATAGTGGTGATAGTCTGACCGATGGCAGCGAAGGACCTGCAGCTCTTCATACGGTGACTGCATTGTCCGGCATGTACCAGGACTGGTTCCTTGATTATGCTTCTTATGTGATCCTTGAACGTGCTGTCCCGCATCTGCATGATGGTCTTAAACCGGTGCAGAGACGTATCCTCCATTCAATGAAGAGGATGGATGACGGTCGGTTCAACAAGGTAGCCAACATCATCGGACACACAATGCAGTTCCATCCCCATGGCGATGCTTCAATCGGGGATGCCCTTACCCAGTTGGGAGAAAAAGACCTGCTCATCGACACCCAGGGTAACTGGGGGAATATCCTTACCGGTGACGTCGCTGCTGCACCCCGGTACATAGAAGCCAGACTTTCAAAGTTTGCTCTTGAAGTACTTTTCAATCCAAAAACAACAGAATGGAAATCATCTTATGACGGGCGAAACAAGGAACCGGTCACATTGCCTGTAAAATTCCCCCTTCTCCTGTTCATGGGTGTTGAAGGTATCGCTGTAGGTCTTGCATCAAAAATCCTTCCGCATAACTTTAACGAACTGATAGATGCCACAATAGACTATCTTCAGGGAAGGGATTTTGTGATATATCCCGATTTCCCGACTGGCGGATTTATTGATGTCTCGAAATATAACGACGGTCAGAGAGGAGGGATGGTCAAGGTCAGGGCCAGGATCGAAAAGGTAGACAAGAAAGAGCTTGTAATAACAGAAATACCTTTCGGTAAAACGACATCCTCCCTTATCGAATCTATCATAAAGGCAAATGAAAAAGGAAAGATAAAGATCCGTAAGATAGATGACAACACTGCAGCCAATGTGGAAATTGTCATCAGTCTTTTACCGGGAGTCTCACCTGATAAGACAATCGATGCCCTTTATGCATTTACTGACTGTGAGTACTCTATTTCACCCAATACCTGCGTCATCACAGAAAGCAAACCGTCCTTCATGGGTGTAAGTACAATACTGAAACACTCAGCTGACAGGACAGTCGCTTTACTTAAAAAGGAACTGGAGATAAGACAGGAAGAGCTTCAGGAGGAATGGCACAGCTCATCACTGGAGAGGATCTTTATTGAGGAAAAGATCTACCGCGATATTGAAGAATGTGAGACCTGGGAGTCTGTTCTTACAACGATTGATAAAGGTCTCAAACCCTTCAAAAAGAGACTGCTCCGTGAAGTGACCCGCGATGATATTATCAGGCTCACCGAAATAAAGATCAAAAGGATCTCAAAATACGATTCAGCAAAAGCCGACGAACATATTTTGAATATAGAGTCGGAAATGGAGGAAGTAAAGAATCACCTTAAAAACATAATCCCTTTTACAATCAATTATTTCAAGCAGATAAAGAAAAAATACGGGAAGGGAAGGGAAAGAAGGACAGAGATAAGAAATTTTGATACTATCCAGGCAACCAAGGTAGTTGCCAATAATGCCCGTCTCTATTTTAATGCCAGGGAAGGGTTTATCGGGACAGGACTTAAAAAAGATGAGTTTGTATGCGAATGTTCCGATATTGATGATGTTATCGTAATCAGGAAAGATGGTGTTTATCTTATTACAAAAGTAGCTGATAAAGTATTCGTAGGGAATGATATAATATATGTGCAGGTCTTCCTTAAGAATGACGAACGGACAATCTATAACATAGTTTACCAGGACGGAAAAGACGGACCGCTGCTTGCAAAGAGATGTGCGATAACGGGACTCACAAGAGATAAGGAATATAACCTTACAAGGGGCACACCGGGTTCCAAGATAGTCTATTTCAGTGCCAATCCGAATGGAGAGGCAGAGGTGATAAGGGTTCATCACAAACCAAAAGCCAGGCTGAAAAAGCTGCTCTTTGAATTTGATTTCGGCCAGCTGGCTATTAAAGGCAAATCTTCAATGGGAAATATCCTTACCAGGAACCCTGTCCAGAAAATAGTACTTAAGGAGAAGGGACTTTCAACACTGGGAGGAAGGAAAATATGGTTTGACGATGCTGTACTTCGTCTTAATGTGGATGCCAGAGGAACCTACCTGGGTGAATTCAGTGCTGACGATAAACTATTGGTGATTACTAAAAACGGATGTTTCAGGCATACAAACTTTGATCTTTCAAATCATTTTGAAGAGAATATTCTCATAATTGAAAAATACAGGCCCGGGAAAGTATATTCAGTTATATACCTGGATGCTGACCAGAATTATTATTACGTGAAAAGGTTCATGACAGAGGAATCTGAGAAACCTTTGTGCTTTATTGGTGATAATCCTGAATCGAAACTGATCAGTATAACAGAAGTTGAATATCCGCGTTTCGAAATCAAATTCGGGGGTAAGCATAAAAACCGTGATAACGAAATTATAGAAGTTGCCGGTTTCATTGGAATAAAAAGCTATAAGGCCAAAGGGAAAAGGCTTACAAGTTACACGGTCGATAATATCCATGAAGTTGAGCCTGTTGTAAAAAAGGAAATTGCGCTGCCCGAGGACGAAGAGGAAGTTGAAGGCTCCAGGCAACCCCGGAAAGACGACCCGGCTCAAATGAAGCTTGAATTATAATGCCCGGGAATAAAATTGTATATATAATCGGATTTATGGGCAGCGGAAAATCGACCGCAGGACGAAAGCTGGCATCATCCCTGGGATGGCAATTCATCGACCTCGATAAAAAGATTGAAGAATCAGCCGGAAAGCACATACCGGATATCTTTGAACAGGATGGCGAAAGCCGCTTCCGGGAAATCGAATCGGAAGTTCTGAAGCTCACAGGATCCCTCACAGAGACAATAATTTCAACAGGTGGAGGTACCCCTTGCCACGGTGATAATATGGATTATATGCTTTCTGCCGGATTGACTATTTATCTGAAAATGACACCGGAACAACTGACAAAGCGGCTCCTTGATTCGTCGGGAGAAAGACCTCTTATCAAAAATGTCCCGGATGATAAGCTTCAGACCTTCATCGAAAACATGCTTTCAGCCCGTGAGAAATGGTATGGCAGAGCAAACCTGATTGTCGATGGGGTTTCAATTGATTACACTTTGTTAAACAATTTAGTTACAGGGAAATTTAATCACTGATTTATAGATATAATTCTTAATTTAGTAAGGTTAATATCGCCACCGTAATGAGGAACAGATTATTTGCTGTCAAACCGGGGAAATCAGACTTATTAAATAAAAGTAATTCAAATGATTGGGGATCATTAGAAAATAAATTCGCGGGCGAAAATCTTTTTAAATACAGCTATTTCAGCATTATCTGTGGCGATCTTTCTTCAGTCGCTATAACAAAAAATAAATGGTTTATTGAGAATATCCTTAAAGCGGGAGCCGAAGGTGATCTGAATCTTTTGTCAGTTATCAGAAAGATTGTCGCTGATACCTCCCTTGATGAAGGTTTACGGCAGCGTGCATCAGAAATATCGGAGAATCTTGAAGAGATAAGTGCAACTATCGCTGAAGCTAAATTTTCCGATGCCAATGAGAAAAGGAGGATCTTATCAGCACGAAGGATGCTTAACGGGATGAGAGTACCTCAGACAGCTGAAATTCTGCGGGTTCTGAAAGACAGGTCAGTTGAGATGAGGAGAATCGGACTTTTCATGGTCGGTAAATTCAGGATCACATCACTGATCCCTGAAGTTTGCGAATCAATGACTGTAGCCGGACTCGAAGAAGAAGCTGTTTCAGTACTCCGCTATCTTGGGCCTGAAGCTGAAGACGAATTACTAAAATGCTATTTTAAGTATTCCGGCAATGTTAATGTAAGTTCGAATATCCTGAGAATACTGGGCAGGAACAGCTCATCGAAAAGCAGCTCTTTCAGTTTTGAATTGTTATGGGCAGCTTCGAGGCAGGTAAAGGAACTTGCCCTGGAATTGCTTCTTGACAGGAATTATAAAACTTCCCCGGAGGAAAGGAAGCGTCTGGGCCACCTGCTTCAAGACACAGCTGGCATTATTACCGATATCATCTCTGCAAATTCGGTATTCAGAAAAAATAATAAGGGGCACCAGGTTGAAATATTAAACAAAGAATACCTGCGATGGAAACTTTTCTTTTCAGGTGCATATTCATTATTTAAACTTAATGAAGGAATTGCAGATCAGAAAACCGGACAAAATGACGACATCACTGATCTTGAAAAGCGGATCCATAGCATAGCCGGCATAATACTTGGAGGAAAAAGGACTTTAATTGATCTTTTTTCTCCAGGAAGATCAGATGTTGAAGGTAAACTGAAGAAGCTGAGTCATTATTTCCCTGTCAGACCTAATGGTTATCACGATCTTTGTGAAAAGATCATTAACTACAATTACAATACTATCAGTGTCTGGACTAAGGCATGCATACTAAGGGATTTGAGTTCAGTCAGGGAAACCAATATCGAGGATTCGGTAATTGCTCTACTTTTCGGTTCCGATGAAATACTTCAGGAAGAAGCAGCAAGACTGCTTGAAAGATCAGGATCTGAGAATTACGGATCCGTTATGCAAAGAATTCCTGAAAAAACCTTACATAAACTTGAAAGGGCCGGTTCTCCGGGATTTGATAAAGAGGAACTACTGTTTGAAAAAACCCGGTTTCTTTCCGCTTTGTTCGGGGGTATTCCTGAAGATGAACTGCTTACGCTGGCTTCAAGAATGAAGTATTTCAGGGATGAAACTGTTCGTGATTCAGGATATAGATGCATAATATGGTTTTTATCAGAGGATGGAACTCATACTGGTGTGATAATATTAAATGACGACAAGGTTATTCCCAATCCTGTAAATGAAAAAAACAAAGGAATGTATCTGTTATCACTTGAATCTGTTAAAGAATTTCATCGTCATTTTCCCGAGCATGTATTTGAAATTATGAAGTACATCGACGAAAATGAATAATAAGATAATCCGACTTTTTATTTATTCTAAATATCAGGAAAAACATGGCAGCAGAAGCAAAGAAAGACAAGTTCAATCCTTTCCCCGGGCTCAGGCCATTTCTCAGGGAAGAGAGCGGGCTTTTTTTCGGCAGGGAAAATGAAACCAGGGAAGTAATCAGGAAACTGCTTGAAAACCAGTTCATTGCCGTTATCGGCACCTCCGGCAGCGGGAAATCCTCACTTGTGAATTCGGGTGTCATCCCGGAATTACTTAAAAATGATACTGATAATTCCTGGAAGATAATTTCATTACATCCGGGGAGTAATCCTTTAAAGAGCCTTGCTGATGCATTCGCCAGATCCATACTTGGCAATCAAAGCTTCCGTGAGTCGGATGATTCAGTTATTTCTCATCTTAAAGAGAATCCTGACTGGATATCCTCATCACTGAAAAATCTTCTCTTAAGTCCGGGGGAAAAAGTACTCCTTGTTGTGGATCAGTTTGAAGAACTGTTCAGAAACAGCACCGATGACGTCCGTTACAATAATCCTGAAGACTCATCTAAATTTGCCGGACTACTTGAAAATGCCGTTAGACAGAAGGGCAGCGATCTATACGTTATCATTATTGTACGTTCCGATTTTGTCGGCGAATGTGCAGGGTTCCATGGTCTTATCGAAATGATGAATAACAGTAATTTCCTTGTACCGCGCATGACATGGGAGAATTACAAATCGGTTATTGAAAATCCCGTTAAAGCTGCCGGTGCAACAATAGATCCAAAGCTTGTAGTCACGATCCTTAATGATCTCGGCGATCAGCCTGATCAGTTGCCCGTGCTGCAGCATCTTATGATGCGGACATTCACATTCTGGCAGGAACATGGCGGTGAAACGCGGCCGATTGATATAACTGATTATAATGCTGTAGGTACAATTACGGGAGCTATTTCACGGCATGCAGATGAAGCATATAATGAACTTTCAGAGGAGGGAAAAGATATCTGCCGAAGGCTTTTTAAAGCCATAACCGGAAAAGGAAGCGATAACAGAGGCATCAGGCATCCGCTGACGTTTGGAGCTTTAAAAACAGTTGTACAGTGCAGTGAACAGGACCTCCGGGACGTCATTGAGAAATTCCGGATCCCGGCGAGGTCCTTTATCATTCCACGTTATGGCGTGCCTTTAAGAGATAATTCAGTAATCGATCTCTCTCATGAAAGCATTATGCGTCTGTGGGGCAGGCTGAAAGAGTGGATCGATGATGAAGCTGCAAGTGTCAGGATGTACAGGCGTCTTTCAGAAGCTTCAGCCATGTACCAGCAGGGGAAAACAACATTACTGAAAAATCCAGACCTCCAGCTTGCAATCAACTGGAGAGAGAAGCAGAAACCAACAGTGAAATGGGCCGAAAGATATGATCCCGCTTTTGAGAGAGCTATGGTTTATCTGCGGACAAGTGAGAAAGCATGGATAGAGGAAGAGGAAAATAAGTCGACACAACAGAAAAAGAAGATCAGGGCCGGACGGGTTATAGCTTCAATACTGGGAATAGTTGCAATATTATTTCTGGGGCTGATGCTGGTAGCATTTATCCAGAAAAATGTTTCTGAGAAGAATCGGATTGATGCTTTGAAGCAGAAGGCAGCAGCTGTGGAATATGCAACAGCATCGGAAAGAGTGGCAATTGTGTCGAGGATGCAGCTGGCATCGGCCGATTCAGCAATTATGTCAGCTAAGCAGGGTGAAGCTGAAGCATTAAAGCAGAAAACTGTTTCAGATAACAGGCGGCTGATTGCAGAACGAAAGAGCATAAATGCAGAAATAGCTGTAAAAGCTGCAATAGATGAAAAGGAAGCACTCACAGGAAAAAGGATGGTATCACTCGGGAAATCCCTGGCATTGAAATCTTTGCTTGTACCGGAACAAAAAGATCTCCAGGCTCTTCTGGCATATCAGGGTTATCTTTTCCACAACCGTAACGGAGGCGAGAGGAATGATGCAGATATTTATCAGGGCCTTTATAATATCACAAAAGCTTATGGGAATCAGAATTACAGGAACTTTACCGGCCATACTGATGAGATAAAGAGTATCGCCTTTATCCCTGGTCAGAGGGAATTTTTTACCGCCGGAGCTGACGGAAAAATAATCAAGTGGGGGCTGGATAAAAGGAATCAGAGTCTTCAGGTAATTTATTCCGGCTCAGAAATCATTAATGTTCTTGCAGTAAGCCCTGATGAAAAATGGCTTGCATCGGGAACACAGAATGCCGGAATCAGAATGATCCCACTGAGCGGCAATGAGATAGGATATGAACTGAAAGGTCATTCGGGCCCTGTCAGATCCCTGATATTTTCTTATGACGGGCGGTATTTATATTCAGCTTCTCTCGACGGAAAAGTGCTGAAATGGGATCTGTCGACAAAAACTTCGACTGATATTTCGACGGGATTGGGTGAAGTCACGTCAATAGACCTGTCATCGGATAACAAGTATATTGCCGGATTAAATAATGACGGGAAAGTCATTGTGTGGGATCCTGAAAAAAATTCGGATAATTTCAGGATTGAAGCAGCAGGTAAGAGGATAAAAGCAATAAGGTTCAAACCCGATGAAGACATCCTTGCTGTTGGTTACACTGACGGGTATTTCGAACTCTGGGACATCAAATCGAAGTCGAAGATATCAGGTATGAAGGCGCATACTGCTGATGTCAATGATATCAGGTTCAACAGCAAGTTCTCTCAGATAGCAACAGCTTCCAACGACGGATCTTTAAAACTTTGGAACTCAAAGGATTTTACAACCCTCCCGATAAGTCTGGAAGATAATGAAGGGATCGTTATAACAATCGAATTCAGCCCTGATGGTCAGGTAATAGTATCCGGAACTTCCGGTAAATCAGGCAACCTTAAAGGCCGTGCGACAAATACTGATCTGCTCGCGCAGGATGTCTGCTCAGCAGTGACAAGAAATTTCTCACTGGAAGAATGGATAGCTTATGTAGGCAAGGATATTGCGTTTGAAGAAACCTGTCCAGCAAAGGAATATAAAATTAAGGTTAAAGAGATTAAATAGCACTGATGTTGCCGGGGCAGGATTTTTCCCTAAATTTGCCAGCTTTCAAGGTACTCTGAACAAGAGTACTTTGTTTTATGTTTAAATAAAAACATCTTAATAAATATGAAGACTAAAAGAACACTATTGATGATACTCGACGGGTGGGGAATCGGTGATGGTTCGAAATCGGATGTTATAAGCAATGTGCCGACACCGAATCTTGATCTTCTTATAAGGAAATACCCTCATTCCAGGCTTATGGCTTCAGGTGAAAATGTAGGGCTTCCTGAAGGACAGATGGGGAACTCTGAAGTAGGCCATCTGAATATTGGAGCGGGGAGGATAATTTACCAGGATCTTGTCAAAATCAATATGGAATGCAAGACCGGTGAAATAAAGAAAAACAAGGTACTTACTGAGGCCTTCTCCTATGCACGTGATAATAATGCACAAGTCCATTTCATGGGGCTCTTATCTGACGGAGGTGTTCATTCCATGGATAAGCATCTCTATTATCTGTGCGATATTACGAAGGATTATGGGCTCACGAAAGTATTTGTTCACGGATTCGGAGATGGCCGTGACACAGATCCCAGAAGCGGAAAGGGCTATATGAAGAATCTTCTGGATCACCTGAAGGGATCAGATGTTAAAGTAGCTTCTTTTGTGGGAAGATACTATGCTATGGACAGGGATAAGAGATGGGAAAGGATCAGGGAAGCCTATGATCTGCTTGTTCATGGTAAAGGAGAAAAAACAACGGATATCCTTGCGGCGATGCAAAAGTCTTATGACGCCGGTATTACTGATGAGTTTATGAAGCCAATAGTTGTGACTGATGGAAGCGGGAATCCAGTCGGAACGATCAGGGAGGGTGATGTTATAGTCTTTTTCAACTTCAGGAACGACAGGGCAAAAGAGCTTACTATTGCACTTACGCAGAAGGATATGCCTGAAAACGGAATGAAAACAATTCCATTGCATTACTGCACGATGACACCTTATGATGCCACGTTCAGGGGACTTCATATTATTTATCCTAAAGAGAATGCCGATAATACGATCGGAGAAGTACTTGCAAGAGAAGGCAGGAAGCAGCTTAGGATCGCTGAAACTGAGAAATATGCTCACGTTACTTTCTTCTTTTCGGGAGGGAGGGAGGAAACATTTGATAATGAAGAAAGGATACTCATTGCTTCCCCCAAAGTGCCAACCTATGATCTGCAGCCTGAGATGAGCGCTTACCCAGTAAAAGATGCAGTCGTAAAAGCCATTGAAACAGAAAAATTTGATTTCATCTGTCTTAACTTTGCAAATGGCGACATGGTGGGACATACAGGAGTCTACAAGGCAATAATGAAAGCAGTCACGACTGTCGACGAGTGTGTCGGGGAGGTCGTTAAAGCTGCGACAGGTAAAAACTATGATGTTCTGATAATCTCTGATCACGGGAATGCAGATTATGCAGTTAATGAAGACGGGACACCAAATACAGCCCATTCACTGAATCCGGTTCCCTGTATCCTTGTAAGCAATGATTACAAAGAAATTAAGGAAGGTATCCTTGCTGATGTGGCTCCGACTCTGCTTACAATCATGGGGATCGGCATCCCGAAGGAAATGACAGGAAAAGTTCTTGTTTAATTCCCGGATAATTTATGCTCCGCATTGATGACGTTATCTTCTCAATGGATATTATAGAGAAGAAATTCAAATGTGATCTTACCAGCTGTAATGGTAATTGCTGCAGGTATGGCGATTCCGGTGCACCTCTTGCCCCGGAGGAAGTGGAGATCCTTGAAAAGATCTGGCCCGCTGTAAAACCATATCTCAGGCAGGAGGGTATTTCTGCAATAGAAAAACAGGGGACAAGTATCATTGATCATGATAACGAAAGAGTGACTCCTTTGGTCAATAATGAGGAATGTGCCTATACCATCATAAATAATGGGATCTATATGTGCGGCATAGAAAAAGCATGGAGTTACAGAAAAACTAAATTTCAAAAACCTCTATCGTGCCATCTTTTCCCGGCTAAAATTAAAAATTTTTCAGGATTCAGGGCTGTGAACTATCAGGAACTGCCAATTTGCAGAAGTGCGCTTGAAAATGGAAAGAAGAAAGGCCTATACTTATATAAATTCTTAAAGATACCGCTTATAAGGGCACTTGGAGAAAAGTTATATGAACAGCTTTGTATTGCAGCAAGGGAACTAAAAAAAAAATAAAATATTCTTTCTGTAATTCAAAAATCGAATATCTTTGACTTACGATTATTTAAAACCTAAAACTAATTATTTATGAAGAAACAATTTCTGTTGATTGTTTTGTTGGTGTTTGCGGGTTTATCGACCCTTATGGCACAGACAAAAGTAATTA
>MTKZ01000108.1_pt1 | contig 105259 bp, 68 predicted proteins | sample 1042781 | NCBI WGS metagenome assembly MTKZ01 (sample SAMN06212207, study PRJNA360539) | anaerobic digester metagenome | biome: Wastewater treatment plant; material: sludge; isolation source: anaerobic digester fed with sludge from wastewater treatment plant | place: Denmark: WWTP Viborg ... | reverse complement strand
CATAGAGATATTGATCCTACGACTTCACTTGAAAACTATAGCCATCTCACAGTATGGAAGACAAAAAGCCGATAGCTGTTAATCTCCATACTACAGCCCGTTGTAATTTGGTTAAGCCTTATGGCTTAAGGATGACACCAAAGATCTTACGGCTGGCTATGAGACAGTCCATCTCCTTGATCAGTTCATCCGTATGCTACTTAATCTGCAAGAAGAGATTGACCAAACGATAGTCAAGATCGTTATAGACTTCCAAATCATACCACTTCTCCTTGTAGATGAGCATCCAGGCAGCCTCACCAAAGGACTTTATGAACCCGGTGATATCCTTGGGAACATAGATTACGATAATCTCTCAGGAGGCGTTTACCGTATATCCAGCCGATAATGGCATCCATTAGGCATCTCCTTTCGGATCGGTAATACAGAGTTTAAGATACAGCTCCGGTAGAGCGAGAGACTGAGAAAACTCTTAAAATTATGCATTTAGAGAACTACCAGTGAATTGTTCAGGGCAAAGCTACCTCAAAAAAGTAATATTATTAAAATAAGATAAGGAAAACCTGATTAAAGTTTTGTTCTGCTGAGCTTAACAGAATCTGTATAATTAAAGGAAGGACCAGCCACTTCGGCAAAGGGATAATGTATAGAGAATGGTTTTATCCAGTCTTAACACTTCTGCCAGTATATCATATAGCGCTGGGCTTTCTAAGGACTTCAGGATAAAGAGCTGGTGGTTTTTCCCATAGGTCTTTAAAATTATCTTCTTGAGGTCATAGGTAGTGGTTTTATTTTCTTTGATTTTGATAAAAGGATGAGAAACTTCTTTTTCAAAGGTAGAAAGAGAGCTTTCTATATGATTAATGTATTCTTGCGGTATTTTTATAGAAATCCATTCTGCAAAAGGGACTCTGGGTTTTATAATTAATCTTTCTGCTTTATTGATTTTATAACCTGGAATATTTTCTAAAGATAGAGCGTTAATTATATCTTCCTGAGTGTAAGGTGAATAAAAGGATATATCAAAATATTCGCTGATACTTTCTACACCAAGAGGCAGTGGAGGACAGAGACTAATTTTGGGATGAGGTGAAAAGCCCTGAGTAAAAACGGTTTCCAGAGGAGCTTTAGAAACGAGACGAAACAGCATTCGCATCCAATCCAGGTGTGAAATAAAACGTTGAATATCTGTACGCACATAAAAGACCCGATAGCGATATTGAATGTCAGATTTGCTTTTTTGGGAAAGAAAAGACTCTGAGATAAGCGTTCGCCCAGTTTCCGGTAGAGGCGGAGAGATTACATTTTTGATTTCATCAGTACAAACACCACACTGAGAGCAGGTCTGACGGCAATCTGGAGTAGTTATAGCTTCTTGTGCCTTTCTCCATTCTTCCAATAAAAATTCTTTATTTATTCCTAAGTCAATAAAATCCCAGGATAGGACTTCATTGAGATTCTTCGCTTGCAAATATTCTTCAGGAGAAAGTCCATTTTCCTGAAAAGCTTTCTCCCAGAGTTCATATTTAAAACATTCATTCCAGCCATCAAAGAAGGCACCAGATTTCCAGGCATCAAAGATAACTTTATCTATTTTTTCATCACCGCGAGCAAAAATAGCTTCCAGGATGGAAGATTCTATGGTGTGATATTTAATTTTGATATTGCCAGAGCGTTTAAAGGCTTGTTTAATTTTGGTACATCGGTTTAAAAGCTCATCTCTGGGAAGCATTGCTGACCATTGAAAGGGAGTAAACGGTTTAGGAACAAAGGGAGAGAGAGTAACATTTATCTGCATTCTGTTTTTGCTTTGACTCTGGATTTTCTTGATAAGTTCTATTATGGCATCAATATCTTCCCCAGTTTCTTCGGGTAAACCAATCATAAAATAGAGTTTAACCTTTTGCCAGCCAAGTTGTTGAGCCAATTTAACCCCGGTTAAAATCTGTTCTTCCGTAAGGTTTTTATTTATGATATCACGCAAGCGTTGAGAACCTGCTTCGGGAGCAATAGTTAAACCTTCTCTACCTAATTGTCTCATCAAATTAATTGTCTGGCTATCTAAAGCATCCACTCGCAAAGAAGGAAGAGAGATATGAGTTTTATTAGTATCAATGGAATTCAATAAAGTGCGCAAGACATCTTTTAACTGACTGTAATCGCTACTGGAGAGAGAAAGTAATCCTGCTTCATCCCATCCGCTTTCTTTAATTTCAGAAAGGATATCCTCTATCAGAATATCAGCAGAGCGTTCACGGATAGGTCTATAAAAATAGCCTGCCTGACAAAAACGACAACCCCGAGAGCAGCCTCGCATTAGTTCTGCAACACAGCGATGATGAGTGGCTATTTGCCAGGGTAAGATTTGTGGTTTATGAATCAAATCCGATTGGGAAAACTCCTTAAATTTTCTTGCTTTCACCTTCCAGCCCTGAGAAATAAGAGGAGAATGAATTTTAGGAACATAGCAGCCTTCAATGTTCGCAAGTTTTTGAAGTCTTATTTCCTTTTCTGAATGACGCTTAAAAATTTCAGCTATTTCACATATAGCTTTTTCCGCTTCTCCAATAAAGAAAACATCTATAAAATCCTGTAGAGGTAAGGGATTGATTGCACAGGGACCACCTGCCATAATAATTGGATATTCCTCTCCCCTATCTTTGGCTAAAACAGGGATTCCTGCTAAATCTAAAGCTGCAAGAACATTGCTATAAGTAATCTCACTTTGTAAAGTGAAGCCCAAAAGGTCAAAATCCCTTAGTGCTTTTCTGCTTTCCAATGCAAAGAGAGGTATTTTCTCAAGATGCATAATTTCTATCATATCGATCCAGGGAAGATAGCATCTATCAGCCATCACTCCTTCAATACGATTGACTATAGAATAGAGTATTTTTAGACCAAGATTGGAAATGCCCACTTCATAGACATCAGGATAAACACAGCAAAAATTGACTTTCTGCCAGGGTTTGTGAACAGCATTAATTTCCTCATCAATATAGCGGGAAGGTTTGCTTACCTGAAGTAGCCAGGGTTCAATCTGAATTTTTTCCATTTCTTTAAAGTGTGCGAATCTCTATTTTGACCTGATTTTTAGTTCCCCATTCAATTAGAGACTGGAAAACAGGATGATTTTGCATATTAATATAGGCGGTATTATCCCTAGTTGCAGGATTAGAAAGATTATCTAAGGTCTTGCTATACTGGCATTGCTGAATATAGAATTTATCCCCAGGTTGAAGAAGGCTCCGTATTTTTTCTAAATCCTCAAGATGTAATAATCTATCAAAGAAGGTAGTGCGAAATTCATAGTTTTTATTGCTGCTTCTTATAATTTCCATACTTTCCAATATACGGGAAAAAGGAATATCGCTACGAGTAACAACAGGATAGAGTGATTCTGGTGCTTTGAGGTCCATTGCCCAATAATCAACTAGTTTTTTCTTCACAAGACATTCTATAACTCCAGGTAAAGAACCGTTTGTATCAACTTTGATAAGGTAATTCATAGCTTTTATTTTAGCTAAGAAATCCTCTAAATCTTCTTGCAGTGTAGGTTCACCACCCCCAATAACGACAGCATTGAGTTTTCCTATTCTTCTTTTCAAAAAATCAAGAATCTGCTCTTCTGGATAAAGAGAATCAGATTTTGCTGCATCTACCAGTTCTGGATTATGACAGTAAGAACAGCGGAAATTGCAACCTTGAGTGAATATAATAGCTGCCAGTTCTCCGGGATAATCCAGCAAAGAGAATTTTTGAAAACCCCCAATTTTCATCCTTCATAACCTCAAGAAAGGTGAGTTTTCTCCCGATGCTGTTCTTTAGTTTCCATATTCTTGACTGGATTAAAGGATTTTCGCAGTTTAAATTCTGCTTTTTTTCCTTCATTCCATTGTGAAACGGGACGCAAATAGCCAACTATACGCGAGAAAACTTCAGTCGGTTGATGACATTGGGGACAGATTGGTTGTTCACCTATCAAATATCCATGCTGAGGACAGATACTGAAAGTAGGAGAAAAAGTGAAATAAGGAAGACGATAATTTTCACATACTGTTTTCACCAGTTTCTTAATGCTTTCTCCTTGTTCCACTCTTTCTCCAGCATAGATATGAAGGACAGTTCCACCAGTATATTTAGTTTGAAGTTCATCCTGCAAATCCAGGACTTCAAAGATATCATCAGAATAGTTCACGGGAAGATGTGTGCTATTAGTATAAAAAGGAGCTTCATCATCGCAATTAGCGGTTAAAATAGCGGGAAAATGCTTTTTATCCAGCAAAGCTAAACGGTAGCTTGCCCCTTCAGCCGGTGTTGCTTCCAGATTGTAGTTGCATTCTGTTTCTTCCTGAAAATCAATCAATCTCTGACGTAGATAATCCATCACTTTTAGAGCAAATTCTCTTCCTTCAGTGGTGGCAATGCTTTTACCAAAAAGATTTAAGCAGGCTTCATTCATACCAATAATTCCGATAGTAGAAAAATGATTCTTCCAGTATTCTCCAAAGCGCTCATAGATATTTCTGAGGTAAAAACGAGTGTAGGGATAAAGACCGTTTTCTGTATAGCGTTCAAGCACTTTTCTCTTGATTTCCAGACTATTTTTAGCAATAATTAATACAGATTCCAGATATTCAAAAAACTCCTTTTCATTTTCAGCTTTAAAACCTATTCTCGGTAAATTGATGGTCACTACTCCAATAGAGCCAGTTAATGGATTGGCACCAAAAAGTCCTCCTCCTCGGGAAGCTAATTTTCTGGTATCCAATCTTAAACGACAGCACATTGAACGAGCGTCATCAGGATTCATATCTGAATTGATAAAATTAGAAAAATAAGGAATACCATATTTGGCTGTGGCTTCCCAGAGATAATTCAATTGAGGTGCATCCCAATCAAAATCCCTGGTGATATTATAAGTTGGAATAGGAAAAGTGAAAACTCTTCCTTTAGCATCTCCTTCAATCATCACTTCCAGAAAAGCTTGATTAAGCATATTCATCTCTTTTTGGAATTCGCCATAGGTCTCAGCTTGAGGTTTTCCTCCGATGATTACAGGCATATCTTTAAATAGAGAGGAGGGCTTTAAGTCCAGCGTAATATTGGTAAAAGGAGTTTGAAATCCCACCCGGGTTGGAACATTGATATTAAAAATAAATTCCTGCAGAGCCTGCTTAACTTCTTTATAATCCAGGTGGTCATAACGAATAAATGGAGCTAATAAGGTGTCAAAATTGGAAAAAGCCTGAGCTCCAGCAGCTTCTCCTTGAAGAGTATAGAAAAAGTTAACCATCTGACCCAGAGCACTACGAAAATGCTTTGCAGGCGAACTTTCCACTTTTCCTTCGGCTCCAGAAAAGCCAGTGGTCAATAAATCCATCAAATCCCATCCTACACAATAAACTGAAAGTAGACCGAGATCGTGAATATGAATATCTCCTTCTAGATGTGCCTGACGAATTTCTGGCGGATAAATCTTATTTAGCCAGTAAGTCTTGCTAATTTCACTGGCAATATAATTATTCAACCCCTGTAAAGAATATGCCATATTGGAATTCTCATTCACCTGCCAATCAAGTTTCTCCAGATACTTATCAATCAATTGAACTCCACCGGTATTAAACATTTCTCGTAGACGGGCATGCTGATCACGGTAAATAATATAGGCTTTAGCGGTCTTTTTATAGGGAGAAGCGAGTAATACCTCTTCTACTATATCCTGAATGCGTTCCACTTCAGGAATATCAGTATTGATGATTTGTGCTGTTAAATTGAGTACACGATTGGCAAGTAGCTCTGCCGTATCTTGTTGAAATTCTCCGGTAGCTTCACCAGCTTTTTGAATTGCTCGTACAATCTTCTGCTGGTCAAAATCAACAACTGAACCATTCCTTTTTCTAATCTTTTTGAACATTCACACCTCCCAAAATCCTTTATTTATTATTTATCAATATATTATAACTTAATAAGGCATTTTCCAAAGATCTAAGATTACTTTCGCTATTATTTCTTATTCTTAGGATTATGATTTTGTCAAGATAAATTACCAAATTATTACTTCTGAAATATCATCATCCTTAACCCGAATTAAAGTTTTACATTGAAACCATAGCTGCAAGCTGACAATAAAAATTGAAAATTCTACTAGGAATTCTCCAATCCGGATCAAATATAGAAATATCTAACTGATAGAATCTGGAAGCTTTTCTCATATGCTTTTTTTAAATTGCTTCATTGATGCACACTATGCCAATTGATTCCGTGCAGTATTTATCCTTGGTAGAGAGTTTTTATCATAAATTTGTAAAACTTTATCGTCAAAATTATGGTATAAAAGAGAAAATTTGGTATAGGTAAGCCCTCAACAGTCTTCAATACCTCCTGATAGTACGATTTCTCATAAGTAATGAAAATTGATATACCCACATTATCCAAAAGGCAATTAACCAGGTAGATATATGATGCAACATCTTTATAGAAACTATTGTTTTAAGATCATTATTAAAAGTTAGATGCCCCTAATGCTTTAAGTCTTATTAACAGATATTTAATAAGAAAGCTTTTCCTGCACAGAGGTTATGTTTTTTGGAGGTAAGTATATCTTGTTATAGCTATCTCTATCCACTGCAATTTGTCTAAAACGATGATAAATAAGAGATCCCGGTTGCCTAAAAAAGTTTATCCTCCAATCGTTAGCATTTGATGATTCAATGATACTTTGAAAGCTCTTTTTTATCTCATCAATATTGTTATAATTGGATACATCTATTCTGATTTTTATTAATAAGGATTTTAGGTGTTCCGAGTGCTCCGAATCAGTAAATACCTTTATCCAGTTATCTTTTATTGTTCTAAAATAACTACTAAACACACAAAATGATTTTGTATACTCTGTTTTATGTAGTTCAGATAGGTATTTCCATAGTCTAAAAAAGCGCATTGTAATAGGAAATCACATTCTTCTTGAAACTAATCACTAAAAGATGGATATAATCCTTGAAAAAATAGTTATACGAATTAAACTATAGAGCCAAGGATTTATTGGAAAAAAAATACATTGACAAATAATGAGAGAATTTTATAATATTTTTTAGTGAATGAAATCAAAGTGGGAGTAGTGTAAAGGTTAGTCAAAACCATTTAATAAGTTAGCAGTAAGGAGTAAGATATGGCATTAAAACCTAATCTACGTGTCACCCTTGTCTTGGTTTTATTGATAATGAGCCTAATAATGTCGTGCTCTGAAAGTCCAACTCAAGTTACGATCAGGGACGATAATCAAGATCATGTGGCTCATTTGTCCCCTGACCCAAATATATTGGGAAACACTGAGATGTTCTTTATTCCTGAAACTATTCAAGGCTCAGCAATCTGGATTATCAATGGACCCGGTGCAAATGTTGGTGTAGATATTAGGGATAAGTCGAACAGTGCATTTATATACTATGCTGATAGTTACATTGGAGCAGGTGCGAATTCTGCCCAGACGGGCACACAAATACCCTGGAACAGGTGGTTGAGAGTAAGGTTAGTTGTCTATAAATCAGGACTATCTGGGGCAATTGTCAACTTCATTCAATTTCTTGGTTTAGACTTCTTTGATAGCCTGGAAGACTATATGATTGAGAAAATCTATGAGAATGATGTGTTTCTAAGCTCTGAGGGGATTTACAAAACCATACCAGTTACTTATAAGTGAGGAAATATGATTACTGTTCAAGTAATTTCAAAAGCTACAGGAAAGCCCTTGAGTGGAAAGAGAGTATATGTTGCTTTTTCTGGTCTTAGAGGAGGACTGGAAGGATACACCGATAACAATGGTGATGTTCACCTTAATGCTGACCCTGGTTCAGGTGAAGTGTATGTAAGCGGTTCCAAGGTTCATCAGGGATATTTAAGCGGCAGAATAGTCGTTTACGTATAAAAAATCATAAGATTATACGAACCCCATCAAAATCCCTTTTGAATGGAGTCAAATTCGATCTGAAAGCAGAGATGGAAGTGCACCTAGTCGACTATATCTGACTGGAACTTGACCTCTAATACTAATATGCTTCCATAAAACCAAGTTAATGCTTGATGATTGAAGGAGATAGCTAATGGTATTAATATCTTGGCTGCTACTTGTCTCTCTCTTATGGAATTAATCAAGAAAGAGACAGGAGAGAGCCAATGATGACTTGGGAACAGGGAAGAAAAATTATTCCAGATTAGCTGTAAAAAATTCTTCAAGCCAGAAGAAAGTAATTACTCTATAATTTAGCTGGATCAGAATGAAAAGGGGATTTATTTTTTTTTGTTTATTTTAATTGCTAAAGGGTCTCCCCTATTTTGGGTATTATTATTTAGATGTAATCACCACTCAAGTGGTGATAAATATAAGAAAAAGGTCTTTCTCCTATATTGGATATTGTTATTTAGGACAAGAGCAGTGAAATCTTTTATCTAAATATCTTACTTATCCAATAAAATAAATACACTCATACAATTTTTTTGCTTCTTGACCCTACAATATTTTGCTGTTATTATCTATTAAAAATTATTCTTTCTAAGAAAACTGTAGTTTTATTTCAAAAAGAGCATTTTGCGAGTTTGAATCTTATCTCCACTTTTTAAAACATAAAGATAGATCCCACTGCTAACTGAATGCCCAGAATTATCCCGACCATCCCAGAGAACATTATACATACCTGAACTTTTTAATTCATTGATCAGAGTTTTTACCAGTTGACCTCTCATATTATAGATTCCTAAGAAGGTTTCTTTCTCTTCAGGTAGAGAAAAATTGATACAGGTTAAACTATTGAATGGATTGGGATAATTTTGCTGGAGAAGGAAAGATATTTCAGGATTTAAAGAATCGTCAATATTAATTCCCAGAGGAAGATGAATGATTCCCGTTCGTCCATTTAGGCTATATATAAAATCTACATTATTAACATTGGTCTGGAATAGCAAGGAAAATTCCTCCAGAAGAACTCTATCGGGATTTATAAGAGCAAATTTAGCTTGCTCCGGATTAAAGGCACTCCTAAAGAATTCTATATTATTTAATTCCATTACTATATTCTGAATAGAATCAGAAGGTGTCAATTGCCACTCAAGAGAATATAAGTCTTCAGGTGGATTCAGATATAATAATAACAATTTTTCTAATGAATATTCTAGGAGCGCGAAAGATAAGTTCATTGGAGGTATATCAAGTTCTTCCCCATTCTGAACTTCATAACGATACTTGGGATTCTGGATGTAGTAATTTATCAAATGGGCATCAATTGAATCTAAAATGTCATTATCATCCACATCTGCTGAATTAATACGATGCTCATCCCACGGGATAGGATCAATTAACGGAACTGAATCAAATCCTACCAGATAATTCAGCAGAACTTGAACATCATTTATAGTGATTAAATAGTCACTATCAATATCACCATAAATAAGTTGACTGCTATCAATTCCCGTTATCTGGATTTCATCTATATAGATTCCATCATAGCCATAACTTTGTCTGGAAGAGAGAACAAAACGAAGATAAAAATTATGTCCTGAAAACTGATTCAGAGGATAGTAGATTTCTTCCCATAAATATCCATATCCCGTTAAAATTCCTAAATTTATCCAGTTTTCTGCATCAGTTGAGCCCTGAATATAGACATTATCATATTTCACCCTCAAATTAAAACGAGTTTTAACCATCAATATGGGATTCTTTATACATTCCAGAGAGACAGGATTAATCAGAGTTAAAATGTATGTTCCACCGGGAACATAATTACCTGCAGGGGAATCGGCAATGACTGTTTCTCCTTGATCATTGGTTACTCCCCAGGGACCTATAGCGGTCCAGTTGAACATATTATCGCAGGTGTCATCAAATATAATGGAAGATTCCACTGGAGTATATACTGCCTCATTTTTCTCTTTAGTAAGCAAAAAATTTGTATTATAGACTACCTCATCACTATTAAGAAAAAGGATATCATAATATCCTTCAATGAGGTCATTGAAAGTAAAGAACCCCTTGCTATTAAAACAAGTATTGATAGCGGGAATGGTATTCAGAGTAACCGTATCATAAGGAATAAGATTCCCTTCAAAATCTCTAAATTGTCCTTTCAAATCAACTGTTTCTGCAGGATTAAGGACGAAATTATATTCAATAGGACCAGATAGCGGAACAGTTATTTGCACTGTTTGAGGTTCATATCCTTCCGCATAAGCTGTTATATTATATGTTCCAGGAAGCAGTAAACGATAATAATCCCCCACATCACTATCTGAATACACTATTTTATTACAATCTTGAACAGAAATGGAGGCTTTCAGAGGTCTTCCACTATTGGAAGTCACCAATCCATAAACTCCACGATGTACCGATTCTAGAAAATTAAGCATTGCTTCTTTATTATCATCCCATAAGCCAGGCAGTTCTGAAGCAGGTGGTGATTTAATTTCGTATATTTCAAATGTAATTTGAGTACTGCTGGTGAAAGCATAGCACCAATCATTCAAAGTTCCCTTAAGAAGCATAGTAACGGAACCCATAAAAACATTATTCGGATAAAAGAAACTGCTCCCTAAATAAGGATTATGTATTGAATAACTTGAAGCAATCTGATACAAAAGCTCATTTTCACCAGTAGATGAATGAGTGTATGACCAGGGACAATAGACTATACATTCACCACCGTGAAATTCACCACCGAGCACAAAATTATGTTCGTTAAAAAAATTCATTAAAGCAATTGTTTCAGGAGCCCAGGGATTACTATCAGGATGCAGTTCCCCATTCGGAAGGGGAAAATTACGATTAAGGTCAATATTGGCAGCATTGTATCTTCTATGGAGCACATAACCATCAGGATTAAGTAAGGGACAAATCCAGATTTCTATATTGTTAACTAAATTGGCAATCCGGGAATTAGTATGATATTCAGCCGTTAATAATTGTATTAAACGAATGCATAAATCATAACCCACTATTTCATCTCCATGAATGGTGGATAGATAGTTAAATTCAGGTTCTGCTTCTTCAATATCCGGATTATCAGTGATTTTTAAAAAGTATATTGGTCTGCCCTGAACGGAAGTTCCGGCATTAATCAAACGACAAATATTAGCATAATTATTAGCTGTTTCCTGCATAAATTGGTAGTATTGATTTATGGTTAAATAGGAATCTCTAATCTCATTATGGATTTCGTTATCCAAAAATTGTCCCGAATTGGAAGTGGTTTTAATATTGCTATTAGAAGTTATTGAATTGAGATATGCTTCCAAAGAGAGCAAAAGCAAAAAAAAGATAAGACCTGCTCTTTTCATTTTCCACCTCCTCAATTCCTGTTCTTAAGATTAAAGCAATTATTATACCGTATTCTCAATAATAATTATCAAACATTTATAAATTTACATTCTTATTCTTACCCAAAGGAATTAAGAATAAGATATAACTTTATATGGATATAATTAACAGGAAAAAACCTGGAATTAACTGAAGACAATATTTACTGGTTTGGTCATTAAGCGGATATATTTTTAGCGTTGATTATGCTGGTTAAATGTAGACCCTGACCTCTGATTTCACGGATGAATCTCTGGAGATTGGCTAATTTATTCTCGTTATGGCAATGAGTTATAATGATTATAGGTTCTCTTCTTCCCTGATATTTATTTAAGGATGAGATTTTATCAGCTAAGGTTTGTTCTGTATCATCGGGCACATCAAGAAAGATATCTCGTTTCAAAGCAGGATAACCACGAGAATAAGCTAAGCGTTGAGCAACGGAATTTTTACTGGTGGCACTATCCACAAAAAAGAGCTTATGCTGATTTAACCAGTCTAATATAATAGTCATAATTTCTCTATTTTCTGTTACCGTGCTACCTTGATGATTATTTGCTCCAACTGCCATAGGAAGTTGAGCATAGAAATCATCCAGCAGTGAAATAATTTCCTCAGCAGAACTTTTAGTAGTGATGCATTTACTTTCTTGAACACCGGTACCTTCCATCGGAATATGAATCAGAACCGGATGACCATATTGAGAAGCAATTTCTCCTGCTTTACGAGTGTAAGGAAGATTAGGTAGTACGGCAAAAGCAACTTCTGCAGGAAGTTCCTGAGCATATCTTTCCAGAAGTTTACCACTATAACCAAAGTCATCTACTATGATAGCAATATCAGGCAATTCAGAACTGTTCAATCTGGTGTAGGGATAAGGCGTTAGAGGAGCGTAATCTTTTGATTTTGAGCTATTAGAACTATGATTAATATTTGTGGAAGAATCTTTTGTAGTGGTAGAAGATTTCGCATAAGGAAGCTCACTTTTCTCTGTATCTTTAATCTCTTTTTGAGAGAAGAACTTATCACAAGAACTAAGTGTAAAAACCAGTATCAGAAGAAGAGCAAGAGGTATAAGACGAGATAGATGTTTCATTCCCATTGAACCAGGTCTCCAATTTTTAAATTATGTTTTGCTGCTTGTCCAGCATTCAATTCCAGCACATATCTATAAATGCCATTAGGACTAATCGTATCTTCACTGAAAGGAGTATTATTTTCCGTAATGTATATTATTTTCCTGGATTCATCAATGAAGATTATATCCAGAGGAATATAAGTATTTTTCATCCAGAACGGAGTTTCAGAAGGACCGCGAGGATCAAAGAGCATTCCTCTATTTTCTGCCATAGATTCACGATACATCAAGCCTTGAGTGCAGGCAGTCTCCGTAGACGCAATTTCTATTTCATAAATGGCTTTAACTTCTCCTGTAGGTGAAGTAATGGTTAGCATTGCATCTTTTCTGAATTCCGTTCCTGGTATAGGTTCCGCCGGTTTTTCTTCTGGTTTAGACCTGCATCCATTAAAGCCTAAAGCGAGACAAAAAAATAGCAGAAAAAGAATACCCTTTCGCATTGACTATTTAAGTAATAACATCTTGTGAGTTATAGATTTATTTCCACTTTGTAAAGTGTAGAAATAGATTCCACTGGAAACTGATTTTCCTGCATCATCCAATCCATTCCATTGCACTCTATGAGTTCCAGAATTCATTATGCCATTAATTAAAGTTTTTACCAGCTGACCTTTCACATTATAAATCCCTAGAAAAGCTGTTTCTTCTTTTGGTAAGGAAAAAGTAATGTAGGTTATGGGATTAAAAGGATTAGGATAATTCTGGGTAAGACGGAAAGGGATAGTGGGATTGATAGGGTCATCAGCATCGGTATTAGAAATAATTACTATAGAACTATCTCTACCATTTAAGCTATAAAATAGGTTAATAGTGGAAGCTGAGGTATGATAATTGATGGTAAAACCTTCGGCAACTTGAGAACCAAGATTGATATAAGCATATTTACCCTCTTGAGGATTGAAGGCACTGCGAAAAGCTTCTCCCAAATTTTCCTCAATATTGAGATTGGATAAGGAATCAGAGGGTACAAGTTGCCAGTTTAAACATTTCAAATCATTTTCAGGATTTATATGAAATACTGCTTCTACTATGTTATTTTCACCCGTTTCTTCCATAATTAAATTAACTTCAGGTAAAACAATCTCTTCTGCACCCTGGACATAGAAACGGAATTGAGGATTCTGAATATATTGAGCCATAAAATAGGCATCTGCCGAGTTCAAAATATCATTCCCATCAACATCGGCAGCAGTAATCCTTAAATTGTCCCAGGGAAGAGGATCAATCTCAGCTAAAGAATCGTATCCAACTATATAATCAAGAAGAAGTTGCACATCATTCATTGCTACTAAACGGTCTCCATTTACATCACCATAAACAATTAAATTTGCATCTATTCCAGAAACATTTATATCATCAATATAGATCCCATCTGCATTAACTCCATAATCAGAGGTAAGCTTAAACCGAATATAAATATTCTGTCCGGCAAACTGAGAAAGAGAATATGAAAGAGTTGTCCAGCTACTTAGAGAACCAGTTAAGCTATCCAGGTCAATCCAGTTTGAGGCATTATTAGAAGCTTGCACATAGACGAAGTCATATCCACTTTCCAGGGCATAGATGGTCTTGAAACTCAATGTTGGATTTATTATATTTTGCAGAGAGATAGGATTAGTTAATTGAAGTGTTCTGGTAACATTATTCCCATAATTTCCAGTAGGAGAATCAGTTATTGCAGTTTGACCCTGGTATGTAACGACCCCCCAGGGTCCTGAAGGAGTCCAATTAGATAGGCTTTCACAGTTGTCATAGAACAGCGATAAAGGTTCAGTATAATTAAATACGCAGTTATTATTTTCTGTGGTAAGCAAAAAATCAGTCTCATATAAGGTTGTATTAGCATTACTAAATTTTATATGATAATAACCTTCAGGGATTTGTGTGAAAACAAAGCTACCATTAGCATCAGCAGTAGAAGTGCGTGGAGGATCAGTATTCAAAGTAACCGTTAGATTAGGAATTCCATAACCTTCTGCATCACGGATTTGTCCCATTAAATCAACGGTTGTGGCAGGGTTAAGGATAAAATTGTATTCAGTTGCACCAGTAGCAGGTACAGTAATTTGAGCAGTTTGAGGTATATAACCATAGGCAGAAGCAGTAATGGTATAATTTCCTGGAAGTAATAGACGATGATAATCTCCCACATCGGGGTCAGTGTGAACGGATTTATCATTGCCCTGCACTGTTATGACAGCATCTAAGGGTTGTCCCGTAGTGGATGTGACTAAACCAGAAATACCACGATGCACAAATTCCATATAAGACAGCATAGATTCTTCATTTAATGACCAGAAATTAGGAAGTTGAGAAGCAGGAGGCCATTTGTTAGTACTTATTTCCATTGTGATTTCCATATCATCGGTGAAGCCATAATTCCAATCCTGCATTGAGCCAGTAATTACATACCAGGAGGCACCGTTGGTAATACCATAGGGAAATTCAGAACTGTTATACATTGAAGAATTGTGACTGGTATAAGTTAAAGCTGCCTGTATGAATAAATCATTATCTGGTGTTAGAGCATAGGTATAGTCCCAGGGATAATTTGCCACCAGGGAACCGCCATGAAAATTGGCAGAAAGTACGAAATTATGCTCATTGGAAAAATCCATTATAGCAATATTTTCTGGTGCCCACTGATTACCATCTGGATGCTGAACACCTGTAGGCATAGGAAAATTCCGATTGAGGTCAATTCCATTGGCATTATAACGCTGTCCCAGAACATAGCCATCAGGATTCATCATTGGACAAATCCAGATTTCAGTATTGTCTACTAGATTGGTTATACGAGGATCAATTCCATATTGAGTGGTGAGCAATTGAATCAAACGTATGCACATATCATAGCCCACAACTTCGTCTCCATGAATAGAAGAGATATACTTGAATTCTGGTTCAGCTTCTTCTATATTGGGATTATCCGTTATTTTTAAAAATAATATTGGTCTGCCTTGAACTGAGGTTCCAACTTGATGGAATGAACAGATATTGGGATAAATAGCTGCCATATCTTCCATAAAAATTTCATATTGAGAGATTGTATAATAGGAATCTTTAGTATGCGTAAGGGCATCATATTTCTGCAATTCCAGTGCATTTTGTCTTGCTATATCAGGAAGTTTCTCCGCTTGAAATCCATTTATCAGCAATTTATCATATTCATTATCATCTCTTACATAGACAATAATAGTGCCAGTATTACGATTAACGCTATCTATACTAATATGAAGAGAATTTAAGATTTTAACATCGGATTCTATATTCCAGCTGGTAATATGCACGGGATAAGAAAATGCTAATACTGTGCTTATCAATAATAGTGCTATTAATAATATTTTATTCATTTAGGTGACCAGTTATTTTATACCTTCAATTTTAAAAAGTTATGCAATTTATTTACCTTTACTTTGAAAATGCCAGGCATACAGCTGCACATAACCTGACCTGCTTAATGCTGCTTCATCCCTGACCTGACATATTTCACAAGCGGTTATTGCACTGCGCCTGGCAATATACAAAAATCATTAAGACCTTATATTGTCAACTCTTTTAATTTATTATACTATAATCAGACTATAACTTCCCACTTAAAAACAAGTTATAACATAATTGTCGCCTGATAATAACAATTGTGCCTTGCAATGCGTATACAATATCCAGATTATGACTAACTTATGTCCAATTTCGGACATAAGCTGGACATAAGTGGGACATAAGTGGGACATAAACTGGATATTGATCGGGAAGGGGAATATAATATTCAGAAAAAAAGGATATCTAAAGAATGAAAGCTTTAAAAATAATGGATATTTGTTTTTAATGCTTAGGTATATACCCTATTTAAGTTATGAGTTAAGCAATGATAAAATTCATTAAGACCATTATACACCCAAAAGAGTAAATAAATGGCTAATAAATTTTGTAAAATAAATAGCTGTCAATTTACTCTCTTTTAGAGGAGTATATTGTCAGGACAGGGTGTTATTAAATTACTTCTTTCGCTTAATTTATGTAAAGAGGTGCATTTTATTGAAATGCAAATAATAAAGGAATAAATTTTAATCTCAATACCAGGGTTCATAATCATCAAATATCCTTCTCGTTTTAATTTATCTAGTTTTGATTTCTGAATTTTGCATTGATAACAGATTAATGAATAGTTATATAATGAGTTATATATATAATATCAATGTAGTAGTTTAAATTAGAATAAATAATCTTCTGATATAGTGTATATAATGCTAAATTAAAACTTATTTAATACGCTTTAAAGATTTAGTTCTACCCAGACACCCAGACTGAAGGTACGGACACCGGTGTCTCTTTTATTATCAGATGTTTGATCCCAGGTCCCGGTTAAACCGCCTCTAATATCTGGATTGAATTGATAAGTTGCAGAAGGACTGATAGCAAAATGCATATAGTCACGGTCTACTTGAGAGCTTTCCCTACCTTTAGTTTTATCATAGTTTTTTTCGTAAAGGACGGACAAGCTGGAGACAAGTTCGTTATTGATATGAATCTTCTTGTGAGTAAAAGGAACGGTGAATCCTTTTCCGCGGGTGAATGAATAAGAAATATTGCTATTCACTGCATGGGTAAGGTTTGTTTTCACTATATCATAAGAGTCCATATCAGTAGTATTTGTTCCAGAAGTAATGGAATAACTAATATTGGTATTTACTTTTTCAAAGAAAGTGCCAGTAAAACCAACGAGGGGATTTAAAGATATGGAAACAGCTTCCTGTTTAGGTTCCACCCAATCTAAATCACCAGTTAATCTGGTGGTATATTGTAGTCCTGTGTTTAATCTTGCTCCGCTAAGGAATTTATTCATACCAAACCAATTTTCAAAATTGATAAAAGAGAGGGTTAAATCGGGAAAAGTGATAACTTCAGTTTGATTTGAAGCGCTAGCTCGGTTTTTTTGTAAGCTGTAGGAATAGGAGATAATGCTATCAAAATTACGGGAAAAAGTGATACCGCTTCCGATAGAAATAGTGTTATCATCGCTCACTGAATCAAGATAACCCGCAGGAGTAGTATGAGGTAAACCTATTTGAAATAGGAAGGGTGGTCTATCATCCTTTCGTGAATATGATTGTATGTATGAGTTTTGATAGGTCATCGTGATATTTTTGATTTTGGAGAAAAGATTTAAGAGAGTGGCAGGAAAATAAGTGCTTTCTTTTTCTTTATCTTTATCTGTAGGAGGTTCAATAGAGTCAGTTTTATCTTTTAAGTCTGGTTCTTCGGTTGGGAAGTCTTCTTTTTCAAAATCGGTTTCCCCTTTAAGTCCATTTTCATAATCCTTATCCCCTTCTTCATATTTTCCAGCTTCTTCTTGTTGTTTTTTCCATTCTTCTTCTTTTCTTATTTCTTCTTCTTTTTTCTTTATATCTTCATCCTGGAGATATTCAGGTTCCTTTTCAGAGTCCCCCGTTTCGTTTTTTTGTTTCTTACCTTCTTTTTCCGAATGAGAAGAACTCAAATTAGTAGCCCAGGAGGATAATATATCAGAATTTAAGAGGGTTAAGTTGGTTCGGATACTTCTATTAGAATTCCCATCGCTTTGATACATTGTGATTTGCCCTTCATCCGTATTCTGGAAGTATTTTCTTTGTGAATCAGAATATCGAGCTTCAGCACTGGCAGTTAAATTAATATAATTCCTGAGATAATTTGGATTGTAGTTCAAACCTAAATCCTGCACATATTGGGTCATCTTCCCAATATTAATATCTTTCCAGTAAATCTTTTGTTTAAGGTCTCGTTCAGTATTCAGTCTTGCGGACAGAGAAATATCTGTAGTTAACCCCCAGCTGATATTAGTATCAGAAGTAAAGGTCTTAGTTGGAACTGTTTGCGTTCGTGGATACCAGTCGTAAACACCTTCCCTTTTTTCCCAGTTATAGCTTTGCGGTTCTGAATTATTCAAAGTGAAACTGTTATTAAAAGTACTTGGAAACCATCCTAAGCGATAATTATTAAAAAGAACGAAGCTAACCTTATCACTAGGAATGCCGAGATTGTAGTTTAAAGTGGCTCGCCAATTGAAAGTGGTATCAACGGTAGTAGGAGTGTATCGGTAAGATTTTTCAACCCGTCCACTGATAGAAGTTCTATAAATAGTATAAAGTAAAATAGGTGATTTTGGAGCAGTGCGTTGACTGAACCCGAAATCAGCGGCATAAACTAAGTTTTCGGTCTGTTGTCTTTCTTTTTCCACAGGATTTGAAATATTATCATATAAAAGGTCAGAATTGGCAAGAAATCTTGGTGTACCTAGATTATAATTGCGAGAAAGACTTAAAGGGATATCCAGTCCCCAGGAATTTGGTAATAATTTATTAAGAAAGAATTTATTCAGGATATTAAGGGTTTTTGTGCTGGTGAAAGTATTAGTTCTGCCCCGTTGAATAATAGTATTGAAATTTTCACTTTTATCTTCATAATCTATATCTAAGGTTATAACATCAGCAAAGACTGAGTTCAGCGAGAGTCTTTTAGCAACGCCAATATCTTCATAGGGTTCAGCGACTCGCATATCATTAAAATAGATGGTCCCATTATAAGGTTGAGGAATAGTTAAATCACCTGGAACAGAAATACCCAGATAGATATCACGCACATTTGTTAAAGTAGGTGTGCCCTTAAACGAATAGGTTTTATTATCTTCTATATACTCACCTGATGAATCATCGGGAAACATTTCTTTGATTTTAGTGAAATCCTGTAACTGATAGGTAAATTGCGTCCAGTAATTACGGTCCATTTTGGGTAGATAATCAACAACCCTGACACGTTCACTAATCTGGTAAAAATTCAGGCTATCCGCTCCAATCCTGAATATTATATCCAGAGAATCTGGATTAATTGAAGAAATTGAAGATAGTTCAGGATACACCCAGAATTTTATTTTATTGTATGACAGAAGGCTATAAGGTTCATATAAACGTTGTCTTAAAAGAACCTGTTGACTGGGCTGTAAGTTTTGAATTTCCAGAGATAAAGCAGATTCACTTGATTCACGTCGTTCTTCAATATAGTAAGTGCCAGGAGGAGATGTATAATGAGCGCTATTTCTTTGATTATTAACGATGCCCGAAAGATAGGAGATATTATAAGCGTTAATAATGTTATCAGGTATAATTTGCCCATTCAGGTCACGAACATAGAAATCTTCCCATTTATTTCCCACCACATTTATATCATATAAGAGCACCTTAACTGGCTGGTCAGTTTCAATAACTATTCTACCATAGGAAATTTTCTTCAAAGAAGGTGCAGCTCCAGAAGGAGCATTATTCACAATTTCATAGATTGAAGGATCAGTTAATGGTATCCGATAAAGACGCCAGCCATATTCATTTTCACTTTCCAGATATTGTTCATCTGTAAGAGAAACGGAATAGCTAAAATACCTATCTAAAGTATTCAGAACGCCGTCATTATTCAAATCTTCGGTATCTAATACCTTATTTCCTTCCGTTCCATTAATAAAAGGATAATCTCCAAACTGGTCAATGTCATCATCTGCGTTGTCATTAGGGTCATCACCTGGTTGACCATCTGGAATTCCATCAAGACCGGTATCTTCTTCCAGAGTTAATACTCCATCATGATTTTTATCTTCCGTATTGAGTATATTTAAGCCGCCATATTCAGTGTAATAATCTTCATTTATTTCCCCCAAATCAATACGCAATACGGGATGAGCAATTGGTTCATTGGCTTTCTTATCAATTTTAACCATCAGTTCAATATATTTCTTTTGGGAGAAATCCAGTTGATTTCCCAGATATTTCATCACCCCACCCCAGCTCCACATTTCTGAGCCCTCAATGCCTAAATTGGCAGGAAATACCTTAACAGCCAGAGCAGTAACAGATTCCTTTTTTTCTCTATCGGTTAAAGTAGCAGGATCTTCCACTTCTTCTCTATGAATATTTTTGGGATTAAACCAGATCGTTCTTCCTTTAGCAAAACTTATATTCCAGGGTTTACTTGCTAGGCTCCAGGAACCTATGGTAACCCCTAAAGGATAAGAATCCATAATTGCTTCCATATCGTCTATATAGGCTTCATTCTTCTTTCCATGAGGGTCACCATAGATATTGGGTATGGTATAAGCCATTTCGCCTGAAATGGTAATACGCGATTCAGCAGAGGTATTAATTAAAGGTAAAGCGTTTAACATCCTCGTTATAAAAGCAGGTTTAACCGTTAAACTCCCATCAATATCTGTCATATACATTTCAATGTTTTCATTACCAATTCTGGGTCGTCTATCAGCAACATTTTCAGAACGATAAATGAAAGTTCCTCCAAGTTTTGCCCAATCCGTTAAGTTCCAATCAGCTCTGACTCCCGTTAAAGTCTTACTGGAAATATCAAAAGTGCTTCTATATTCGTAATCAATCTCAATTTTAGCATCTGGATCTTTTCCGGCAGAAGTCAAAAAAGTGATTCTACCAAAATCATAATCTACCAGATAATCTACATTCTCTTTCTGCTTAATACCGTTCACCTTAACGGAAACACTACCTTTAAGGATACCTCCTTGAGCTAAATCAACATATTCACGACCTATTTTCCCTTTAATTGACATATAAAATGATATATCCAGGTAATTGATGCTTTCACCTTCATCCGTATAGATTATGCCATCGCCCAAAGGATCAAAAGGTTGAATGAAAGGTATAGTAATCAAACCGGTAGATAAATTCACCGTGTTATCATCACCATTAATTAATCCGTCTCCATTGCTATCCATACGTAAGTAATCCATATAAGTAGTGATAAAACTGGTAGCAAGAGAATCAGGAACCAGATAATTACGGGTCAAATCCACATTTAAGGTGTAAACATCTAAGGTGAAGCCATCACTTTTAATATTATTCTTATGCATATCATAGACATTACGCATCTGATAATGCCAGACATTATTTGGATCTTGTGGGTCAAATTCTTGATTGCGTCGTCTTAAAACTTTAACATGAAGAATTCCATCCTGGGTTTCACTATTTGCGGGAACGGGTATACCATCTTTCTGAGTATATTTTACGGCAATAGTAGCACGACGGTCAACCGCGCTATTTAAGCGAATGATTCCAGCGGTATAATCTGTGATGAAATCCGTTCCCTCAATTAATTCGTCATAATAAGGTATATAAAAATTTGTAGGACTGAAGAATATGGTATCACCAACCGCAGAAGCTACATTATTATTTGCATTACCATCATCCATAAAGACCCTAACTGTACCATTAGCAGGAAGTAAATTGACATTTTTAATTATCCAGGCACCAGTTGGGTCGGTCTTTATAGCATTATTCACCCAACCCGCTGGTATATTAGAAGAAAGATCTGCCTGAGTATAAAGTTCATATACATCATAAGGATTAGCCAGATAATACATAGTTCTGGGAGCATAATCTCTACTACGAAAAATAGTGGAATCAGCCTGACTGGTTCCAACATAATGCTGAGTGTTTTTTTGCCCTTCTTCCGTACTGGCGATAATAGTTAAATCCAGATTTTTATATTTTAGTTTAGAGGTTATCCCAAAAAGTCCCTGTGAAGCAGCAGAATAGCTAATGTAACGAGAGCCTGGTAAGGAAAGAGCTATATTTCCACCTTCAATGATCTGAAACAACTCATCTTCCGTACCAGTGTATTTTAAATTGATATTATCCGGGTCAAAAAATTGTTGGTCCTGATTGCTATTATATTTTAGATTGACTCCAATCTTCTCACCTATAGTGCCAGTTAAACGAAGATTTGTGTCTTGCCTCATTTTAATATCTAACTGACTGGCAGTATCACTTTCGTAAATAGCTACATTCTTTCTTTTAGTGCTACCTACTTCCATACTGATTTTTTCTGTTCCATCTATGTTCAATCTTCCAGCAGAAGAACCCAGTACCTTCTGAACAGCCCTGGGAACTGCAATAGAAGGAAGTTCAAGTGAAAACTCTTTAATCATACCTGTTTTTGTTACAGAAGTCTGTTGAGCTTGAGTTAAATAAACAGATAGCATAGATTTATAAAAGGCTTTTTCTTTCAGATTAGCAAAATAGGTGTCAAAAGATAGAATCCGAGGTGGAACAAGGTCGAAATTATCTATTTTAGTATGGATAATAACCTTCTCTTCAGGATAATTTATCTCTTCTTTGGTTTCGGGTTCAAACTCTCTAATCCAGTAGGGTTGACTTTTAATGTAATTCAATCCACCATATAATTTATAAACATCTACTTTATTGTAAATTAAAGGATGATAACCTTCCAGGTAGATACGAGGTAGGGGTTGTTCTTTAGCGAATGCTAGAATTATAATGGTTAAGATTATGAAAATAAGACAAAAACGTTTTAACATCAAATTAATGACGAATGGTTTTGTATGCCAGATAAAAACCGTCTAAGGTGATAGTTTTATCTACAATATCAATAGAAGGAATCAGTAAATAAACTAAATCAGCAATTCCACCTGTCAATATAGTTCTAATATTATGACAATCAGGATACTGTGTTTTAATCTTTTGAATGAAGCTTTCCAGCATATAAGCGTGACCATTAACTATTCCTGAAAGCAAAGCATCGCGAGTGTTTGTTCCTAATAAAACAGAGGGAGAAACTATTTCAATTTGAGAGAGTAGTGCTGCTTTTTCAAATAGTGTATCTGCACTGACTTTTAGTCCTGGAGCAATTGCAGTTCCTTCAAAGCTTCCTTCTTTAGTTATAAATTGAATAGTAGTTGCAGTTCCCAGGTCAATAATGATACAATCTGAATCATATTTTTTTAATGCCCCAAAAGCGTTTGCTATCAAATCGGCACCAATAAAAGAGGGATTATCCACTTTATATTTTAACCCTAAAGGACTAAGGGCATTAATTTCCCAGACTTCAGCACTAAGATATTTATGAAATAGGTGCATCCAGATACGCATCAGTTCAGGAACGACAGAACCAATGACAACATTAGTAATATTATTCAGGGATACACTATTCAAAAGTGGAATGAGTAAACTGAAATATTCATCAGCAGTACGATGTGCAGAACTGTAGAAGCGTGCAAATCTAACCAGTTCATCCTGCTGATATATTCCACAGGTTATGTTCGTATTTCCAATGTCCACTACCAGGGTAGTGGTTTGATCATTTTTCTCCATACTAATAACCACACAAAGAGTATTTTGGAAATATAAAAAACATAGCCTATTTCAATTTAATAGCTACAATTGCTTAAAAAGGATTTGTGTCAATATAATTCCTGTGCCTGGTCAGAATAAATCCAACCCTATTTAAAACCAAGTTCTTTCAAATCGGAAGGTTTTTTTCGCCATTTAGGTTTTACTTTAACCCAGAGATGAACCATAACTGGTATGCCCATAAAATTTGTAAGTTGTTGCTCTGCATAATCTCTAATCTTTGCCAGTCCGTTCCCATTTTTCCCAATGATAATAGGTTTTTGACTTTCTCGTTCCAGCCAGATAACAGCATCAATATGGATTCTATCATCTAATTCTTTAAATTTTTCTACCAGAACGGCAGTAGAATAAGGTATTTCCTGACTAAAATAATTAAAGATTGCTTCTCGGATAAATTCTTGCGCAAAAAACCGCATAGGTAAATCTGATAACTCATCTTCACTATAATACGGAGGATGATAAGGAATATATTTTAGCATATCCTCCATCAATTCAGGAACTCCATCACCTCTGGTAGCAGAGATAAAAAAAGCTTCAGAACAGGATTCAGGTAATTGACTGATAAAGAAATCTCGGGAATAATCATTTTTCAAATCAATCTTATTAAAAACAGCGATTTGTGGTATGGGTATTTTTTTAAGTAGCTCCAGCACTTCTAAATCGTAATCAGTTGGAAAAGTGAGAACATCACTCATAAAAAGGATTAAATCCACATCTTTATATGATTCTGACCATAAATCCTGCATTTTTTCCTGTAATTTATATCGTGGTTTCAGATATCCTGGAGTATCAATAAAGATTATCTGACAATCATCCCGGTTTAAAATTCCTTTAATATTATAACGAGTGGTTTGCGGTTTAGGAGAAGTAATGGAAAGCTTTTCACCTATGAGGCGATTCATAAGAGTAGATTTACCTGTGTTTGGTTTACCCAAAATGGTAACAAAACCGCTACGAAATTGAGGATTGTCCATAAAAAGAAAATGTAAGGACGGATTTGTTCATCCGTCCCCAATCAAATTTTTTTTAATAATTTATATTTCATTAAAAACACTGTTAATTATTTCTGTCACTTCCATCAGCTGGTCTTCCGTAATAACTAAAGGAGGTGCAAGTCGGATAATATGACGATGAGTTGGTTTACAAAGTACGCCTTTATCTTTTAATTTGAGACAAATATCCCAGGCTTCATATCCATTTTTAGGCTCCACTACTATAGCGTTCAATAAACCTTTACCACGCACTAATTTTAACATAGGGTGCTGAATATTTCTTAATGCAGTACGGAATTTTTCCCCCAGCACAAAAGAACGCTGAGCCAGATTCTCCTCTTGCACTACTTCTAAAGAAGCCTTAGCTACAGCACAAGCTAAGGGATAACCACCAAAGGTTGAACCATGCTGACCTGGTTTGATTACCAGCATTATATCCTTATCTGCAAGCACAGCAGAAACAGGAATAACACCACCGCCAAGGGCCTTTCCTAAAACAAGAATATCCGGTCTTACTTCTTCATAGTCACAAGCCAATAGTTTTCCTGTTCTGCCCAGTCCAGTTTGAATTTCATCCGCAACAAATAGGACATTATGAACCCTACAAAGGTCAAAACAAGCTTTGAGATAACCATCATCAGGGACTATAACACCTGCTTCACCCTGGATGGGTTCAATGATAAATGCTGCTACATTTTCCCCATACTTTTCCAGACAGTTCTTTAGAGCTTCCACATTATTATAAGGTATCTTCAATATACCAGGAAGATAGGGTCCATATCCTTCATAGCAATCTGGGTCTGTAGAAGCAGAAACCATTGTCATTGTCCGACCATGAAAATTGTTCTCTGCAAAGATTACCAGAGCGCTATTTTTTTCAACACCCTTAACCTCATAAGCCCATTTCCGTGCCAGCTTGAAAGCTGTTTCCACTCCTTCTGCTCCAGAATTCATTGGCAATACCATATCATAACCAAAATATTCGGTGATATATTTCTCAAATTCACCTAATTTGTTATTATAAAAGGCACGGGAAGTAAGGGTCAATGTTTTTGCCTGCTCAATCAAAGCATTGATTATTTTAGGATGACAGTGTCCTTGATTAACTGCAGAATAAGCAGAAAGGAAATCGTAGTATCTATTCCCTTCGGGATCCCAGACAAATACTCCTTCCCCTTTTGCCAGAACTACAGGTAGAGGGTGATAATTGTGAGCTCCATATTTCTCTTCCAGTTCTATAGCTTCATCGGAACTGATAGTACCATACACGAGATTGTTGGACATTTTATACTCCTATTTTATTTGATTTTCTTTCAAAAGCCACCTCATTAGTTCTAGTGCCCTGTGTCAAGGACATTCTTATCTTGTTGCAAGGCTAAAAACTTTTAAATAAAAGATTCCAGACAGAGTGGTGGCTCCTTAAAATGATTTAGAAGATATTTGAAACTCTATCAACCTTTTTGGACTAAAATTATGCACGCCCGATAGAATAATAGGTAAAACCGAGCTCTTTCATAGTTTTGGGCTCATATTGATTTCTACCATCAAAAATAACGGGTTGACGAAGAGTTGCTTTAATCTTTTCAAAATCAGGATAACGGAATTGATTCCACTCAGTTAAAAGCAGCATTGCATCTGCATTTTTAAGAGCTTCATATTCATCGGAAGCGAAGTAAATATTGGGTTGAGAACCAAAAATCCGTTTTGCTTCATTTATTGCTGCTGGATCATAAGCTTGAATCTTAGCTCCAGCATCCACTAATGCATTTATAATAGTAATAGAAGGAGCTTCTCTCATATCATCAGTCTTAGGTTTAAAAGACAAGCCCCAAACAGCAAAGGTTAGCCCTTGAAGATTATCTCCAAAATGCTTCTTGATTTTATCAACCAGCACCATTTTTTGCTCTTTATTAATCTCTTCCACGGCTTCTAATAATTGAGGATTCAGACTATTTTTTTGAAACATATGAATTAGAGCTTTCACATCCTTGGGAAAACAAGAACCACCATAACCTACTCCTGGATATATGAATTTATAGCCAATACGAGTATCAGAACCGATACCAATCCTGACTTCAGAGATATCTGCTCCAGTTGCTTCACATAAACGAGAAAGCTCATTAATAAAGGAAATCTTTGTTGCCAGCATAGCATTGGCAGCATATTTGGTCATTTCCGCTGAACGCGTGCTCATAATGATGATACGGTCATTAACCTTATTGAAAGATAAATATAGTTCTCGCAAAACTTCAGCGGCACGAGGATTGTCAGCACCAATAATAATTCTATCTGGACTCATAAAATCCTCAATGGCTGCGCCTTCTTTTAAAAACTCAGGATTAGATACCACATCAAAATCTATATCTACACCTCTGTTTTGCAATATTCCCCTAATTGTACTGGTTACTAAATCTGCTGTTCCTACAGGGACGGTAGACTTATCTACAATTATCTTATAATCCTGCATATAATTTGCAATATCTTTTGCCACTGCAAGCACATATTGAAGGTCTGCTGAACCATCTTCATCAGGAGGTGTCCCTACAGCAATAAATATAATTTGAGAATCTTTAACTGCTTCAGCAATATCGGTAGTAAAACTTAATCTTCCTTCTCTTGAATTACGTTCTACCAGCTCCTTTAATCCAGGTTCATAGATAGGAACAACATTATTTTTTAACATTTCAATCTTTCTTGGGTCCTTATCAACACATATTACCCTATTCCCCATCTCAGCAAAACAGGTACCACTAACCAAACCTACATATCCAGTGCCAACCATTGCTATATTCATTTCAAAGACTCCTTATTTTTAAAAAACTCTATTGTTTCTCTAATGCCAGCGTCAAGAGTATAAACAGGACTCCAGCCTAATTCCTTAAAGGCTTTGGAACAATCTAATAGCGAACGCCGTAAATCTCCCTTTCTCGCAGGTCCAGGAATGGGTTGGATGTCCGTACCTAATTGCCAGGCTATAGTTTTATAAAGAAATGAAGTGGTAGTTTCCTGTCCAGTTCCAATATTAAAGACATCATTATCTCCTTTATCCAGTGCTGCAACATTAGCTCTAACTACATCTTTAACATATACATAATCTCGGATCATACCTTCTGGTTCCTCAGGATATAAATAAAGCATAGGAGCTTGATTATGGAGCAAATTTTCTATAAAAATTGAGACTACTCCAGCTTCACTTTGTGCTATCTGACGGGGTCCATATACATTGGCATAACGCAAAATAGTATAGTTTAAATTATATTGATAACGATAAAAACGAACATAATATTCACTGGTCATTTTATGAATAGCATATATAGATAAAGGATTCAAAGGACAGTTTTCAGTAGCAGGATATTCTTTCGCTTCACCATAGATAGCACCACCGGAGGAAATTAAAATAACTTTCTTTACACCGTGCTTTACAGAACATTGAAGGACATTTAAGAAACCTTTTAAATTAATTTCAGCATCATTAATGGGATTTTCAATGGAATAAGGAACACTTATCTGGGCAGCATGATGATTAACGATATTTGGTCTTTCTCTGGCGAAAATCTCTTCCAGAGCAGGGGAACAGATATTTAATTGATAGAATTTCACCCTTGAATCAAGATTTTCTAAGGAACCAGACGAAAGATCATCTACTACTACTACTTCATTTCCATCAGCTAAATAGGCATCAGCTACATTAGAACCTATAAATCCCGCTCCACCCGTTATTAGTATCTTTTTTTTCATTCTTCTACTTCTATAATTTCATAGTTACCAATAATTTTTACATCACAAGGATCAACTTTAACCGAGACCGCCTGGTGTAGAATGTTCACTTGAAGATGAACTTCTTCCAATTTTTTATGGCTTTCAACTATACCACTCACTCCTTTAAGAGGACCATTTATTATCTCTACCATTAGTCCTTCTGAAAGCCACATAGCTTCTTTCATCACTATTCTACGATTACGAGTTAACCATATATTTCTCAGTTCGTCTACCAATTCTTTTTGGGATGGAACATTTATATAAGAGACCACATAACCAGAATAGAGAAGCTCACTTTTCGTGTAAAAATTAACAATAGCAAAGAGATAGCCAGGAAAGATAGGTTTAGTAAAAGTCACTTTTCTTCTTTGATAGATACGACTACTTTCAGTGAGTGGTAAGTAGTAGTACACATTATGTTTTAAGGCATATTCTGCCAATTTCTTTTCACATCTCGGTTTAGTGTGAACCACCGTCCAAAAATGATTCTCAGGAGCTAACTCTATTTTCCCAAAAAGCTCTTCTATCTCAACTGGTTTATGAGTGGACATAGAGCTTAATATCTATAGTGTTCCGGTTTATAAGGTCCAGAAATAGGAACATTTATATATTCAGCTTGCTGACGAGTTAAATGAGTGAGCACTACTCCTAATTTATTCAGATGTAACCTTGCCACTTCCTCATCCAGTATTTTAGGAAGAGTATATACCCCAATTTCATAATTATGTTGCCATAAATCCATTTGCGCTAAAACTTGATTGGTAAAGGAGCAACTCATAACAAAGGAAGGATGTCCTGTAGCATTACCAAGATTAACCAATCTGCCTTCTGAAAGCAAGATAATAAATTTACCATTAGGTAGATGAATCTTATCCACTTGGGGTTTGATAACTTCTCGCTTGATGCCTTCTAACTCATATAACTTTTCCACTTGAATCTCATTGTCAAAATGGCCAATATTACAAACTATGGCACCCTCTTTCATCCGAAGAATATGGTCTACTCTAATCACATCACAATTTCCCGTAGCAGTTACAAAGATATCTGCTATATCAGCCATATAATCCACCGTATTCACTTCAAAACCTTCCATAGCAGCTTGAAGTGCACATATTGGGTCAATTTCACTAATCACCACCCGAGCACCAAAACCACGCATAGATTTAGCACAGCCTTTCCCCACATCTCCATAACCGCAAACCATTACCACTTTACCCGCAATCATAATATCAGTTCCCCGTTTAATTCCATCTGCCAGAGATTCTCTACAACCATAAAGATTATCAAACTTGGATTTAGTTACCGAATCATTGACATTAATGGCAGGAAATAGCAATTCCTGATGTGCAAGCTTTTGATATAACCTATTAACACCTGTTGTGGTTTCTTCACTAACGCCCCTTAATCCTTTAACTATACGATGCCATTTCTCGGGGTCAGATTTTAAACCGGAAATGAGAAGTTTCTGAACTATCCTCATTTCATTAGTATTTGCATCAATCTCAGGAAACTTGCCTGTGGCATAGTATTGTTCTTCCAGTCTGTATCCTTCGTGAACCATAAGAGTAGCATCACCACCATCATCAACAATCAGGTCCGGACCTCCATCTTTCCAGGTTAAAGCATTCCAGGTGCATTGCCAGTAATCTTCCAGAGTTTCACCTTTCCAGGCAAAAACAGGAATCCCTCTTGCTGCTATAGCTGCTGCAGCATGATCTTGGGTGGAAAATATATTGCAACTTGCCCAACGAACTTGAGCTCCAAGCTCAACCAGAGTTTCTATTAAAACTGCCGTCTGCACAGTGAGATGCAGACTTCCAGTAATGCGAGCACCTTGTAAAGGTTTTGTTCCAGCATATTTAGACCTAATAGCCATCAACCCTGGCATTTCCACTTCAGCTAAAATTATCTCTTTTCTGCCAAAATCAGCAAGAGATATGTCTGCCACTTTATATTCCATTTTAATCTCCAGAAAATCCTTTATATTTAAGAGAATAAAAATATTATGTAATCATCTCTTACGATAATTTGGATTATTGTGTCCTGAAGGATGGTAATTTCCTTTCCGTTCATTATATCTATTTGATTGATCCTGCCTGGTTGAATTATGATTTGGTTCGGGATTACCTTCCACTCCTTTCATAGTTAACGCTAGTTTCCCTTTTTCCATCCCAAGAGCTTTAACATGAACAATATCACCCAATTTGACCATATCTTTGGGACTATCAATCCTGGAAGTATGCATTTGCGATATATGCACCATACCTTCTTTAGTCCCACCCAGAATCTTCACAAAGATCCCATAAGGTTCAATGCGAGTGACTTGCCCTTCAAATTCTTCTCCTATTTCTGGTTCTCTAATAATGCTCTGAATCCATTCCTTTGCTTTTTGTATAGATTCCTGATTGGGAGAAAGGATATGCACCCATCCATCATCTTCTATATCAATTTCCACCTGACAAGCTTCAATGATTGATTTAATCATTTTTCCATTAGGACCGATTATTTCGCCAATCTTTTCCACAGGAACCTGGAAAGCTTCTATACGTGGGGCTGTTGGTGCTAATTCTTTTCTCGGTTCCGCTATGCACTCTTGCATTATATTCAGGATTTTTAAACGAGCATTATGAGCTTTATCCAGAGCAATGCGCATAATCTCTTTAGTAATGCCCTCAATCTTAATATCCATCTGCATAGCAGTTATACCATCACGAGTTCCTGCACATTTAAAATCCATATCTCCTAAATGGTCTTCCAATCCCATAATATCAGTTAAGACCACATAGTTTTCTCCTTCCATAATTAAGCCATTAGCAATTCCTGCAACTGGAGATTTAATAGGAACTCCTGCAGCCATTAGAGCCAGACATCCACTACAAATAGATGCTTGTGAAGATGAACCATTAGATTCCAGAGTATCAGCGACCACTCTAACAGTATAAGGGAAAACTTCCTTATCAGGCATTACTGCTATTAAAGCACGCTCTGCTAAATTGCCATGCCCCAATTCCCTACGACCTGGAGCTCCCATTTTACCAACTTCTCCCACACTGAAAGGCGGAAAATTATAATGAAGATAGAATCTCTTCTTATATTCTGTTTCCAACCCATCAATTATCTGTTCATCACTGCTTCCACCAAGAGTAACTGTCCCTAAGGATTGAGTTTCTCCTCTGGTAAATAAAGCAGAACCATGGACAATGGGTAATACATCAATCTCACAGGTTATTTCACGAATATCATCCAATCCCCTACCATCCACTCTGTGATGTTTATTGAGGATTGAATCTCTCACATAGCGTCTAATCAACTCTTCATAGGTAGCTTTATACCATTTCTCATTCTCATTATAAGTTTCTTCATTTTCTGCTTCTGAAAGATACCTTTCCAGCATCTCCGCTTCAGTAGCATCAAATGCTTCCTGTCTTTCCTGTTTACCAAATAACATAGCTGCTTCAGCTACTCTATTACCGTAATCAGCTTCCACTTTTGCCATTATCTCTTCTGGAATACTTTGTAGTACAACCTCTATTTTTTCTTTACCTGCTTCAGCAACAAAGTCATTCTGCAAAGCACAGAGCTTTTTAATCTCTTCGTGTCCTGCATAAACGGCATCCAGCATCACTTCTTCACTTAGTTCTTTAGCTGCAGATTCAATCATAACCACCGAGGTTGCAGAACCCGCAACTGCCAGATTAAGTTTAGAGAGATTATTTAGCTCATCCTGGGAAGGGTTTATAACAAACTGATTATCTATATAACCTACGGTTACACCAGCAATAGGTCCCTTAAATGGAATGTCAGAAATCATTAATGCTAAGGATGCTCCAAAAACTCCAATTTCAGAAGGCTCATTCTCTCCATCATAAGATAGTACATTCACTACTACATGGACTGGATTACGAAACCCTTCCGGGAAAAGAGGCCTTATGCTTCTGTCTATTAATCTGGCAGCAAGTGTGGCATCTGTAGTAGGTTTGGCTTCACGCTTGAAAAAACCACCAGGAATTTTTCCACTGGCATACATTTTCTCTACATAATCCACGGTCAATGGTAAGAAATCCTGCTCTTCAGATGGTTCTTTTCCCATTGTAGCTGTTACCAGGATAGATGTATTACCATATCTAATGAAGACACTACCATTGGCTTGTTTTGCCATCCTGCCTGTTTCAATGTAAAGCCGACGACCACAAAATTCTAATTCTCTTGTAATAATGTTAAAGTTATGCATTAACTTCTCCTCTTTATCTTATCCAAGGGAGAAGAAGCAATAGGCAGAAAGCGGTCTAAATTCTGCTCTCAGCTTATTGCTCAAACTCCCTCGGAATTTATCGCTTTTATTTTCTCCGTATATGATTATTTCAAGAAAGAAGGTGCCCGCAATGATTATAATACTGCGGGAACCTACTTTTTAATATAGGAAGAGTTTTACTATTTTCTAAGATTTAGCGCCTTGATTAATTCACGATAACGAGTAATATCTTTCTTCTTTAAATAATCAAGTAAACGCCTTCTTTGCCCGATCAGCTTCAGAAGTCCACGACGAGTGCTGAAATCCTTGGGATGCTGCTTCAAATGCTCGGTTATATCATTTATCCTCCGAGTTAAAAGTGCAACCTGTACCTCTGGTGAACCTGTATCTGATTCATGGAGTCTAAACTCTGCCATGATAGCCTTTTTGGCCTCAGGTGTTAAAGTCATTTCATCCTCCAGATGAATTTTAATACAAGTTTTTTCAACTACTTTATTTGTCCAGCAATTTTTTATATATTGAATGTCTTTTAATTAGCATTAATATGTAGTAAAGAAACATTATGCGTTCTTATTAATACCTAATAGTGGTACAGATAATAAGAATACTGAATAAATCTACCTAACAGAACTGGATTCATAGAAGACTATTCCTATACTATCTTCCATAGTGGTTGATAATTATATTCCTCTTATGTTAAAGGAAATCAAGGGGGGATACTTTTTACCTTTACCGCCCACCATTTTAGAAAAAATAACTTGAAAGAAATTGATAAGATAAAAATTATTAAAAAAATTGATTAATCATATATATATTATTTATATTGTGAAAAAACGAGGTTAATATAATTTCCGTAAAGAAGCTAAAAAACAATGAGATGGAATTTACGCCAACTTTGGGGTCACAATATTTAGAGGAATAAAACACAAGGATATATACAAAGTAGTAAGTTCTTAAAGAATTTGGAGGTTAAGTTATGAAAATAATTATAAGTCGCAAGGGTTTTGACTCAACCTATGGTGGTTTTCCGAGCCCGGTATTTGAAGATGGAAAGATGATTTCTCTTCCCATACCCTCAAATGATGAACAAGAGACTTATATCAGCTATGATGATCTCAGCCCTCTTGGAGTAAATCTTGGATCGTTGTTTAAACAACTTGGGAAAAAACCCAAGATCTCTAAACAAGAGGCAAAATATCTCCATGGACATTTAGATCCTGATCTCTATGAGGACGCGCTTCAACCTGACAACCAATTTGGAGCCCGTCTAAATGACTGGAGAGGGTTGTTCGGAGCTAATAAGGCAGCAGCTGGGAAGCTCTGTAACAAGAATACGGGAGTCAATCCTGGAGACATATTTTTATTTTTTGGATGGTTTAACAAAGTTATAAATAATAAAGGGAAATTGGTTTTTGATCCAAACAGTAATGGATTCCACCAGATATGGGGTTGGCTGCAGATTGATAGAATAATCCATCTTGACCAAGAAACGGATTTTAAATCAGTACCAAATTGGGCTAAATACCATCCCCATTACATTCACCGCGAATGGAAACGCAATGTCTTATTTATTGCCAAACAAAAACTTAGCATGGAAGGAATCGATACAAATGGTATTAAGGGTTATGGTGTAATCCCGCACTTTAATGAACTTGCAACACTCACCGAGATGGACCCTCAAAAAAACAATGATTATTATAATAGATTTCAAAGGTATATAGGGAAATCCATATCATCCAACATGGACATAAAGAGGAGTTTGTGGAGGCTGCCGTTGTGGTTTTACCACGAGGATATTACCAAGCGCTTGGACTATCATAACAAGGATAACGAAAAAACCAAAGCTAGATGGAACAAAGACAAAAATTACTCCTATCTTAGAAGTACTTCACCAGGTCAGGAATTTATTCTTGATCTCCAACATTATCCTGAATGTGCTAAGAAGTGGATATTAGACATAATCACAAGTTAAAGTAACTGTTCTTAATGTTCAGCCATATTATTACCAAATATTGATAAGATAAGAAATAATTAGAGTACCACGACAACTAATTAAAAGAGTAGAATCAATATGGGCCATTCATAAGCTGTGTACTAATTTTTGTTGAGTTTATTTGATTTCTTACTAAAAAAGAAACCCTTCTATGAAAAAGAACTAGACTTGGCTTGACTCTGTCTCATATTTTTCATCTTTTATTAAATCATTCCCCTTTTCTCTATCATAGTCAGGCAACATATAGGCAATCTGATACCATTTTTCTTTCATACATCCAATATAAGCTATTTGAAATAAGTTAACTTTGAGACCATTTCCTTGTTTTTTTCAAGGTATTCAAAACACTCAATCAGAGCGCTCACAACTTCAGCCATTGAATTGAAGGTTATGTTTGAACTTGATAGCGCTAATCTTTGCCTACAGGTGTTCTGTTGGATTCAATTCGGAACTATATAGAGGCAGGATGATGTATTGGACATTATCAAGGCTTTTCAGGCAGTTGCTAGTATGCCATCCAGCTTTATCCATAATCACAATATTTGGTAATCCTGGTATTCATTATAGAAGTTCTCTATGAATAACGACATAATATCTGTATCACAGTTTGTTTGCCTATTTCGGATAGAAGCTCTTCTTTCTCTTGCCAACTGGAAAATGAAGTGCAATTGCACTTTTACGACGGCTAAATACATTCTCTTCTCTTATATGATTGAAGTTATACACCCAATTATTGACTGAGTATTTAGATGCTCCGATAATTTCAGCTATCTCGAGCCGAGAATCCTTTCGCTTTTGCCATATATAATGCTTGCCAGCGATTGTGCTCTTGAATGTCTTTGCTGTTGAGCATTCTGAACTTGAACTACTAAGCAGTAATTGTGCCGTTAATATGCATACGGTTCTTGTTTACCTCCAGCTTGTAAACTCTAGAGACAGTATAATCGTTATTTGTTATTATGTTAGTGAAAAGGCATTAGCTCTCTCCTGTCTCTTTCTTGTATAAAGTGTTAAGAGAGAGGCAAGTAGGAGATTAGGGGTAAAATATTCATTCAATTTTAACGAATAGAAGAAGATAGTTGGATTTACTGTTACTTTTTTATATGTCAAAAAAGGGAAAAACCTTTTTTTGAATAAATTTTGTTTGCTAAGCTTAAAATCTTTGTAAAGAATGGGAGTTTTATCTTTTACTCAAGAAAAGAAAGCTTATCTGGTTCTGATATAAGGTTCAATAGTGAGATTTGAATGGCTTGGTAAGGTCAATAAAATGGACTATAAAGCACATAATAACTTAGAGATAAGAAATCTAACAGAATAAAAAAACCAGTCTGGAATCTGATAAAGATTTCCAGACTGGTAAGAAATAAGGATATGATATCTTATAGATTTTCAATAAATTTCAATGGTTTTGAAGCGGTAGCAGGGCTAACTCCTTCCATCGTAAGATAGCCCAAAAGAGGTGTTCCGAGAGGATTATTCTGTTCATCCACTCTATAAAACTGGACAGGTATGCGGATAGGAACTCCATCTTTTTCGGTGATGAATTTTCCTGTTTCGTCTTTAGGGAAGGGGTTATAGTATAACCAGGCTAAACCAATGGCAGCATTTCCATCTTCAGCATTCACATTTTTGCGAGTGGAACATATGGCTAAACGCTGTTCCAGAGAAAGATTAGGTGATACTATACTGGAGGTTACAGTACCGAGTAATTTTCCATTCAGGAAAACTTTACGATTTGATGCAATACCTTCGGCAAAGAACATCAAAAGAGCTTTCTGAGGATTAGTTGCCAGTTCTGCTTCCAGCGCAGCTTTTCCCACAAAGAAAGGTTTATCCATATCCACCGCAGCTTCAAATAAAGGGGCATTGATAGGAGTGTGATAGGGGTCGTATTCCTGTCCCATAAGAGGAAGTCCAAAAGGACCTGCCGAAAGACGATTTTCATCTCTGCCACCTAAACCTACCAGAAGAGCGCCCATTTCCAGAGCTTGACTAACTATTTTCTTAAAATCTTCATCTGCATTAGCGACGGGGATATAAAGCTCCCAACCCCAACGATTAGTGTAACCGGTTCTACTTATTATATAATGAGCATTATTATAGTCAAACTCATTGAAGGTGAAAAAGTTCATATTCTTTTCAGGATTATGCCTATTTTTCAAGACCTGTTCGCCATAGATAGATTTAACCAATTTATAGGATAGAGGTCCCTGGATATCAACTTTGACTAATTGAGTAGATATATCCTCAGCCTCAACCTCTTCCCCATTTTGTTTTTGACTCATTATGCGGTCTATATCTGCTATCAATTCCTTTCCATTAACGGTATCCGTAATATCATGTCCAGCGTTAATCACAGCAATATACTCTGTCTCGGAAATCCGCATCACTATCATATCATCTTCCACTCCTCCGTGCTCATTAAGCAAAAGAGTGTATTTACAGGAACCAACTTTCATTGCACTCATATCTCCTGCTAAGGCTCTATCCAGCAAAGCGGGAGCATCCTTTCCTGTGAAACGCAATTGTGCCATATGGTCAATGTTGTAAACAGATAAATTATTGATGGAAGCAGCTTCTTCTAGAACTGATGTGAGATAGTTAACTGCCATATAATATTCACCAAAGTTACTGCGTTTAATAGGTTCAATAGACAGATTTCTTTTTTGAGCTAAAAGAGGGACATACCACTGCTCTTCTAAATCATAAAGGAAAGTCTTACGAGGTGAAGAAGGGTAATCAAAACCTAACTTTTTCATTATTATCTCCTATATTGTCCTAAATATTTATACTAAATTATTCATCATAAATTAAGTCAATTTATTCCAAACTATTTCACCACCTACCATAGTCAATAAAGATTCTGCTTCCAGCCAGTAATTATCGGGAAGTTTGGTGAAATCTTCCAATACAATAAGGTCTGCATCTTTGGTTGGAGTAATTGTTCCTGTACGATTATCTATACCTGCAAGTTCTGCGGCATTTATAGTATATCCTTGCAAAGCTTCCCATATATTAAGACATTGCTCAGGCAACCAGGTTTTTTCCTTAGGATTTAAATTTGCTTTTCTTTGAAGAGCACTGTAAATACCATAAAAGGGATTTATAGGAGCAATGGGAGCATCAGAGCCAAAAGCCAGTTTTATTTCTGCCATAATTAAAGAGCGAAAACAATAGGCTTCTTGCTCAATTGCTTTCCAGTGTTTTTTTATTAAAGGGATATCACTGGCAATATGAATAGGTTGAACGGAACAACTAGCTGTACATTCTTTTAACCGAGGAATATCTTCTCCCCTAATAGATTGAATATGCTCCAGACGGTTTTTAAATTGATTTTGAGGATTTTCCTTGTTTACTCTAGATAATGCATTGATGGCTAAATGCACAGCACGGTCTCCAATACAGTGAATTAATGTATAAAAACCGTTTTCTAAAGCAGATAAGGTTAGATAATACATCTCTTCTTCAGAAAGTCTCAGGATACCCTGAAAACCTGGAGTATCAGAATATTCGGAAAAGATCGCAGCGGTTTGAGAGCCAAGAGAGCCATCTGCAAATAATTTTAATCCCCCCAGATGAAACCACCCATCTGTCTCACCTGAATACCTTTTACGGGAAATCATAGCCTCCAGTTCATCCAGATAAAAATGCCTCACTACTCTTAATCTTTTATAGTGACGGGTAAAATCTTCTAAAATTTCGCCCGATAAAGCAAGCTCCATACTGTGAATAGTGCCTAAACCATAACTATGAACCTTTTCCGTAGCTTGAATCAGACACTGTATAGTCTCCTCTTTAGAAGGAGGAATAATAAAACGGTCTAACCATTCAGAAGCAGTTTCCTGCAGAATACCCGTGAGCTTTCCAGAACTATCCTTTTCAATATGGCCTCCCTCTGGATCAGAAATACTCTCCGTTATTCCGGCAATTTTTAGAGATAGAGAATTACACCAGCGACTATGAAAATCCCTGCTATATAAGACAACCGGTGTATCAGGGAAAAATTCATCTAAAAGCTCTTTTCTAAGCTTTTGAGGATTATCTATAATATTTATATCCCAGCCACCACCTAAAACCCATTCAGATAACTGGGGATGATTTTTACGATAATGTTCCAGTTTTCCCTTGATTTCATCAATGCTTTTGCAACCGGATAGATCCAGCTGTATAAATTGCTTGGCATAATCCGTAAAATGAGTGTGACAATCAGTAAAAGCAGGAAGAAGTGCTTTACCTTCTAAATCTATAATTTCAAAGTGATTTTTGCTTTGAATGGTGCAATCGGATAGAGAACCCAGAAATGCTATTTTCCCATTTTGCACCAGAAGGGAATCAAAAGTACTGATGCCAGGCTTATTTAAAGGATATATACGGGCATTAGTGAAGATATAATTCATTGATAATAATGTCCAATGCAAATTCCAGTTTATCTATAGGAACCGCATAGTTGATTCTTAACCAGCCCTTAGATACTTCTCCAAAAGCCTGTCCCGGTACTGTTACTACTCCCTTTTTTGCCAGTTTCTGAGCTATAGACAGGTCATTACCATCTACTTTTAACATTATATAACAGGTGGCTTCAGGAATCAACACTTTATCAGCAAAATCTTGAAATTTCTTCAGAACCAGAGAACGACATTCTGATAGCTGAGCCAAAACTTCATCCGCTGCTTTCATTCCTTCTTCTGAAAGGGCAAAAATGGCTAATTTCTGAGATAGCCAATTACTGCAGGTGGAAACATACTGTCTTGCTTTTATAACAGAAGCTGAGAGTTCGGAAGGTGAAATCACCCAGCCTATTCTCCAACCACTCATACAATGTGATTTAGAAAGTCCATTCAGAAGAAAAATAGATTCTGCATCCGTAAAGAGTTCAGGTAAAGAAGGTTTAAAGATTAATCGGGAATATACCTCATCCACTACCAGGATAATTTTATTTATATTACAGATGTTTATTAACCTTTTAGCCTCTTCCTGAGTGAATATGTGTCCACTGGGATTACTGGGATGGCTAAAAATGAGCATTTTGACATTCTGTTTCAGAAGCTTTTCCCAGAGCTCCCAATTTATACTTAATAAATTACTTCCAAAAGGAAGGCGTATGATACTTGCTTCCAGTATATTAGCTATAGCAGAATAAGCAGTGTATTCCGGGTCCGGAATAGCTATCTTATCACCAGGATTCAGACTGGAAAGAAGAGAGATAAAAATGGCTTCTTCTACTCCATTGCAGACACATACATTTTCTGTTTTTGCATAAGGATAGAGATTAGCAATTGCTTCCCTTAATTCAGGAATTCCTGCATTGGGAGTGTAACGAGGAGTTTCTTCTTGCAATATTTCTATTGCTTTCTGGCGTAAAAGATTAGATAATGGGAATTGCAGTTCACCCAGAGCAAGATTTATAGCATCTGAGGGAGCAAATTGAGATATTTGTCTGATTAAAGAGAGTTCAACTGTATGCAGTCTTTTTGCTTCAATCAAAGATATGTAAATCCTTTTCTCTTTTTACTGATTCGTCTGTTTTGGCGTCTCTATATTTAACAATAATAGGACAATAAAGCTGAAAACCCGTATCCTTAAGAGGTCTGCTACCAGGAACAACCACAGCTCGCTCAGGAATAGTAAAAGAGCCACCTGCATCACGCTGGAGAAATTCATTCTGTATTGAATCATAAATTAAAGTGGAAGCAGTAATAATAGTGCCTGCTGCGATTACTGCTTTTTGCTTTATAATAATGCCTTGATAAATGCCAGCATTTCCACCAATAAAAGCATCATCTTCTACCACGACAGGTCTTGCTTCCATCGGTTCCAGCACGCCCCCAATCATAGCTCCAGCAGAAAGATGTACATTTTTTCCTATCTGAGCACAGGAACCTACCAGAGCATGAGAATCTATCAAAGTCCCAGAATCTACATAGGCACCAATATTAACAAAAGCTGGTGGCATAATGGTCACACCTTTAGCAATATAACTTCCTTTACGGATAGAGGTGCCTCCGGGAACTATTCTTATCTGGTCTTTAATCTGAAACACCTTTTCTGGTAATGTGTCTTTATCAAAAAAGCTTTTATTTTCACTCCATTGATATTCAGTTAATACACCCATCCTGAAACCGATAAGAATTCCCATCTTTACCCATTGATTAACCTGCCAATCTGTATCCTTTTTCTCACACGCCCTTATTTCACCACTATCTAATGCTTCTATAAAAGTATCAAACAGTTCTCTGTCTACTGAAGAATATTTTTCCTGTTTTTCGTTATATAATTTTGTAATAGCATCTTTTAAGTTCATAGTTCTTTTATTACCTTTTTCATTCTTTCTAAAGCAATAGAAAGAGTTTTACGAGGGCAACCAAAATTCAATCTTTGATAACCAGAACCCTCTTGCCCATACTTAATTCCAGGTTCCAGAGCCAGACCTGCTTTTTCTATAAGAAGTTTTTGCACTTCTTCATCTGATAATCCAAGATTACTAAAATTAATCCAGGCAAGATAGGTAGCTTCTGGAGAGTTTACCTTTAACTGTGGTATTTCAGATTGAATGTATTGAATCAAAAAATCTCTATTACCCTGTAGATAGATAAGAAGCTCTTCCAGCCAATCTTCCGATTGTCCATAAGCGGCAGTTAAAGCTATTATGCCAAAAGTATTGCCCATATAAAGATGAAGATTTTCTAACATTGTATTCAGGGGTAATCTTAATTCTGGATTTTTAGCTATGATAATAGAAGTTGCCAGTCCTGCCAGATTAAATGATTTAGCAGGAGAAAAACAAACAATAAGATTATCCAGCATACCTTCCAGTGCTGCTATTGAAAGAGAGCCTTCTCCATCATAGACCAAATCACTGTGTATTTCATCACTGATAATAGGAACTTTATACTGACGGCATAGAGTGCCCATTTTGAAAAGTTCTGCTTCTGTCCATCTTCTTCCTACAGGATTGTGAGGACTACAAAGGATAAACAATTTGACTTCTTTTAGTTTCTTCTCAAAATCCACAAAATCTATTTCATAGTGCCCGTTTTCAGGAATTAAGGGATTGGTTACTAATTTTCTATTATGTGCTGTAACTGCAGTAAAAAAAGGTTGATATACAGGTGTTTGAATAAGCACTCCATCTCCAGGTTCAGTCAATTGCATAACTGCCAGATTAATAGCAGGCATAATTCCGGGACTGGTCATAATCCAATTTTCCTGAGGTTCATAACCATAGTGTTTCTTTGCCCAATTAATAACTGTTTCATAATAAATAGGTAAGCGTTGATTGTAACCAAAAATTCTATGATTCAATCTTTGTTGCATAGCAGCTATAATTTGTGGTGCCACTTGAAAATCCATATCTGCTATCCAGAGTGGAATCAAATCATCTCTACCATAGACTTCTTTTAAGCCATCATATTTAAAACAGCAGGTTCCCTTCCGATTAATTACCGTGTCAAAATCATACTTCATTCTCAACTTTTTCTCCTTGAGATTTTATGTCCCTGATAACATTTACCATTTTAGCCAGTTCTTCATTCATTTGTGCTTGAGGAGCTAATTCAGAAATGTTATAAAGAATTTCAATCATCCTGGGAAAAGAAGCGGGACATTTAAGAACTCGTGTTTTCCCCTTGTTATCTGTAAAAGTAATATATACATTATAGGTTATTTCCTTCCGCAATTCCAATTTGGAAATACTATCGTAAGGAACCCTAACAGAAGGTAGTAATAAATATTTTAAACAAATGTAATCAGGTGTAAAAACCAAACTATTAAGCGTAGTTAAATGACGCAAAAGGTTATCCAGTGCAACAAAAAGTACCACCAGAGGAATAATTTTTAACCAGATAGAAGTGCTTTTATTCAGAGAGGTAAACAATATCAGTAAACAACAAAAGAGAATAAATGCTTGAAATATAATACCTAATATTCTATTTACTGTTTTCACACTATATTTAACTGGCATTCTACCTTGAACGGATTGAATATTCAGTTTATTCTGCATTTATATTCTCTCCAGAGCTTATTTACGCTTTCCAGAATAACTTCACTGGCAGGAACTTCCTCAAAAAGATTATATCTTTCATTATCACCATGAAAATCACTGCCACCTGTCATATATAATCCCAGATTCTTACATAAATCTGTGAAATGGGCTATCTGACCTAAATTATGGTCAGGATGCCATACTTCCAGACCATCAATTCCCATTTTAATGATATCATTCACATAGGCTGGATGAGCTAAATCACCAGGATGAGCAATAATAGCAAAACCATCCGCTTTATGTATCACTTCTATGGCTTCCTGAGTAGAAAATTCTGGCTTATGTACATATGCTGGACCATTATCACCAATATATTTTTCAAAAGCTTCACTTTTAGAATGAACATAGCCATGATTTAGAAGAACCTGAGCTATATGTGGACGAACTATAAGACCACGACTTCCGGAAATTGCCACTACTTCATCTAAACTAATAGGCATTCCAAGTTCAGCTAATTTATGTATCATCTTAATAGCTCTTTCTTTGCGCCCTACAAGATACATTTCTATCATATCCAGAAGACTTTGAGAATGGAGATTAAGACCTAAACCGAGAATATGAACATCGGAACCCTGATAAAGTGAACTAATCTCTATACCTGGAATGATTCTTAGAGGTGCTATCTCTTTTGGTAAGAGATTGTAGGCATCTGCATTATCATGGTCAGTAATGGAAATTAAATCAAGTCCTATTTCATTAGCGCGATTTACCACTTCTTCAGGAGTGAGTCTTCCATCAGATACATTAGTATGCAAATGTAGGTTAAAGTGCTTAATGCTATTTATATTTTTTACTATCATATTTTCTTTTAGGTTGACTTAATTCTTATGACATTAAAATCGTCAATGATTTTTTAACTTAATACTTTCAGCTTTTTTGATAAATAGACACATAAAAAGGAAATGTTATGGAATATGAACCTTTGAAAGATAAAGTGGCGAATCTTATAAGGATTTTCCCTTCTCTTAGGACAAAGTATTATTGCCTGTTAGACCTTCTATTGCTTCGTCAACGCTATGTAAAAAGAGAAATTAGCTATTTTTTCAAACCAGTAGATAGATTCCTTTATTATGATGCGGGAGCGGGCTTCTGTCAATATTCCTGGTTTGTCTTGAGAAAATATCCATATGCAAAAGTTTTTGCTACCGATATTAAAGGTGATTATCTGCAAGATTTTTCTGAATATGCTTCTCAGGTTTTCCCAGGTCGTTTTTTCTGGAAAACAGCTGACCTTCAGACTTTTACTCCTAAAAAAAAATATCATTTAGTTACAGCTATAGATATTTTAGAACATATACAGGATGATATAACAGTCCTGAAGAACTTTTATAATGGAATGGCAGATGAAGGGATACTTATAATTTCCACTCCTTCAGATAGGAATGAAGCAGCAAAATTTACGGAAGAGCATATTCGTCCTGGCTATAATAAGAAAGAATTGGAAGATAAAGTTCAGCTTTGTGGATTTAAGATTTTGAAGAGTATATATAGTTATGGTTTTTGGGGAAGTCTGTCCTGGCGTTTGCTTATCAGACTTCCCCTTGGAATTTTTTCTAAAAGTAAGTTCTTACTAATAGTTTTACCTTTTTATTATCTTTTAATCTTACCTCTGGCAGAGCTGATGATGCAATTTGATTTATACACTCATCATTCATCTGGCACAGGAATAATCCTGGTGGCACAGAAAAGAGTTTAATTGTCAGATTCCTAATTTAAAATTTCATCTCGTTAAGAGATACAGGACAGAGCATCAGCACTGATTCATTCTGATAATCACTCCATTTCTCATATAATTCTTTATATTCACTGGCAAATGGGTCTGGAGTAATATTATTATTAGTCATTAATCCACCAATATTAAAATTCAGATTCATAGAGAAACCAGTCTTTGAAGTAGTAGCATCTTCCAGAATCAGCTTTCCTCTAGCCTTTGTTAATTCTTGCATATGCTGTAGAGCTTTATCCAGACCTCCTAAATCATCAATCAATCCATTTTCTTTTGCCTGAGCGCCTGTCCAGACTCTTCCTTGAGCTACAGCATCAACCTGTTCCCGAGTAAGATTCTTTCTTCCAGAAGCCACCACACCTATAAAACGGTCATAGGTAGATTCAATAGTATTATTTAAGATTTGTTTTTCTTCATCTGTCCAATCACGATAAGTAGCCCCAAAATCTGCATGAGCACCTTTTTTGACAGTAGACCAATTTATACCTATTTTATCATAGAGACGTGGATAAGTAAACACAATACCAATAACTCCGATAGAACCAGTTATCGTGGAAGGTTCAGCAATAATACGGTCTGCACCACAGGAAATGTAGTAACCACCAGAAGCAGCAGTTCCAGACATAGAGACCACTACTGGTTTTTTATTAACTGTTTGGGCAAGTTCCAGTTCACGCAAAATCATATCTGAAGCTTGAGCTGAACCACCACCGCTATCTACTCTTAAAATAATACCTTTATATTTAGGGTCTTGTCTGGCTTTACGAATTAAATCTACTGTAGTTTCAGCTGCTATCTTAGTTCCGGGAGTTCCTTTCCCCATAACAATATTTCCACAGGCATAAATAACTGCTATGGGTGTTTCTTTCGGATAGCTCCAGGTGTAATCCACATAATCAGTTAATTCTTTTTCTTGAGCACTAAAACCAAATTGTTGTTTCAATATGCCATTGAGTTCGTCAGCAAAGATGATACCATCAATCAATCCTGCATTCAGAGCATTCTGAGCTTCAAAATAAGGTCCATTATCAATTGTTTCTTCTACTGAGAATTTGAGTTTGGAACCTCTTCCTTCCTGAATGTTGATAAGAATCTGCTCATATATGCTTTGCAGTAAGGAATCATAAGCTTCTCTTTCTGCTTCTGTCATTTCTGTTTCAGAAAACATATTTCCTGCATCTTTATATTTATGACTGCGGAAATTTAGCACATCTATTCCCAGACTATCAAGCAATTCTTTAAAATAGGGACTGGTTATAGATAAGCCCCTTAAATCCACCATTCCCATAGGATTGAGATAGATGGCATCTGCTATGGAAGAAGCAAAGATATAATTGCCACCAGCAATATTATCATAATAAAAGACTACCTTTTTACCACTTTCTTTAAAGTCTTTGATAGCATCAGTGAATTCCTGTTGTAAAGCAAAGGAACCTGTAGAAGCAGGATTCTGCAAAAGTATTCCTTCAATAGCAGGGTCTTCTTTTGCCTGTTTAAGCAAATCTTTTACTTCCTCTATACTCTTGACTTTATCTTCATAAATTCTTATCTTATTGATTACAAATTTCGGTGATTTATAGGTTTGAATCGGACCTTCAAGCTTCATAGAATACCATTTTTTATCCTTAATGCCAAGAAAAGGAGGAAAAGATTTTTCCGTAAGATGAATATAAGGCACAGCTATATAATCATCTGAATTAACTACACCTGTAGAACCTAAGGATTCATTCCCAACATTCAAACTAAAGTTTAACCAGGTAGTTTCTGTATCAAGATTATATGAAGCTCCAAGCTTTATACCATCTACTATCTGAGTGTTCAATCCAATCACTGGTTCATTAAATTTATATTCTCCATCCTTCTTATTGTAATCAATATCAGCAGATAATTCTAAACGATAATCTTTGATGGAAGGGACAAATGCAAAAGGACGAAGTGCAACTGAACTATGATAGGCAGGAGAATCTTTATGAGGATTATCCCAGTTGAAAGCAATAGATGCAAGAGCATTTGGCCTATAGGTGAAGGCAGTGCGAAAAGCTCCCTCATTGAATTTATTATTTTTCCAGCGATAATTCAAACCACCATAAAGATTGGGAAGAATATGACGAGGGAAAAGTTCACCTCCTGTGGCTAAAGTATGGTAATTAAAACTCTTATCCAGGATAGGGTCCCGGTCGTATTCATAACTGTAACTGAAATCTCCAAGATTAGCAAAAAACCAGTAATGATTACGAAATGCTTCATCACTAAAAGTATGAGCCCATCCTAGACCGCTGGAATGACCAGTGCCTAATAATGAAGGATTAACTAAGGGTGTGAATAAATTATCCACACTGGCTCGGGGAAAATCCATCTCACCAGGATTGATAGCTTCCCAACTGATGTCATCTTCAGCTAATATCAAAGTGGGCAACAGTAAAAGGAAGGCTATATACCATATTTTACCTTTCATTCTAACCTCCTCAGGTTTTTTATTAATTAATTATTTATTCTCCAATGAGAAGTAATTATTCATTGACCATAAGAAGTGGATACCGGAATTTGTTAATATTTTAAAATTACCATATGCTAAATGATAATATTTTGTCAACTGTCTTATTTTACCTTTCAAAACAAAGAGAGAATGACTCAGCGATATCTTTATAACCGATAATGTGTTAAGATCAATCTAAGGCAGGAATAATCCGGGAATAAAACAATATTTAGGAATATCTATTATATTTTTTAATAGACTTATTAACTACCGTTTATCCTGCTAAGATATTAAATAATTATATGTAGCTTTATATATATTCCCAATATGTGTAAGGAATTATGTTTATAATAAGTTGTAAATTTGTCTGGACAACATATAAATTTCCTTCTTTATGGTTTTAAAATAGATTCCTAAGAAAGGATTCTCGTTAAAAGATAATTTTAGCCTTATTCATTTCTTTGGTTGCTGGAGTTTGTATGGAAATACAGGAAGAATTTGAAAAAACAGGAAACTGGCTATTTCGCTGGAGAAGCTATTTACCTCTGGTATTAATTCCGCTTTTCCTTTTAGCAATGGAACAATATCATTATCTAAATAATTCTGAAGAAAGTGATAACATCTGGGAATTAATCTGCCTTTTAATCAGTTTTTTTGGATTAAGTATACGAGTCTGGACAGTTGGATGCACACCTTCTAGGACTTCTGGCAGGAATACGAGAAGTCAGATAGCTGATACTTTGAATACTACCGGAATGTATTCTTTAGTAAGACATCCACTATATCTGGGTAATTTCTTGATGATTTTGGGAATTGTTTTGTTTACACGCCATTTATGGTTGATTTTGATATATATTCTTTTATTTGTATTATATTATGAAAGAATCATTTATGCCGAGGAAGCTTTTCTGAAAAGAAAGTTCGGAAATGACTTTATTGTATGGGCAAAGAAAACTCCTGCTTTCATACCTAAATTCAATAATTATTATCCTCCAGCTCATAATTTCAACTGGAAAAAAGCCCTAAAAAATGAATATAATGGATTTGCTGCATTATTACTCTCTATGTTTGCCCTGGAGTTGTATGGAGACTGGTTAATTAAACATAAAATTGACCTGGATTTGCACTGGATAATACTGGTGGGAATAGCCGTCTTTACCTGGATAATGGTACGCTTTCTTAAAAAATATACCAGGGTGTTGGATATCTCAAAAAAATAAAAGCACACGAATTTTTTAACAACTAATCTCTGATTCCTTTTGATATATTATAATTGCCTAATTTATATTCAAGTTATGAGAAACTAATGACCAATCCGGACATAAGCTGGACATAAGCTGGACATAAGCTGGACAGAAAGTAGAAATATTGTATTGAATTTCTTTCCGCTAAAAAGATAGAAATTATACAGAAGAAAAGATATTTTATAAATTAATTACAAACTCAATTCAGGATAATTATCCTAAAAAAAATAAATCAAAACTATAATTCTTTTAGAAGAAAAATATATTGTTTTTCAAAGGTAACAAAATAAAGCTTCCAAAGCGGTTAGAAAGGCAATAAATCATCAATTTGTAGTCCTGATTTCAACCCTTATCCAAAAATAATTTTGCATAAAAAGTGATAATTTTCCAAAAAGATGCATTTTTTACTTGACAGGAAATCCATTATGTCATACAAGCATCATTGGATGTCAAAAAAAGTCAAAAAAAGTCAAAACGACTTCCTGAATTGAATTCAGAAGGTCATTGATAGCGTGTTAATATTCTTAAAAAATGAAAGATAAGGAACTTAAAGAAGGTATGAAAGATGTCAGGACCATTTATTGGTTATTCAGAAAATGCTGTTCATAACAATCGGGTCATAATACCGGCTGCTTTCAAGCGTAAATTCGCAGAAGAAGCAAATAGAACCGTTGTTATAACAGTAGGACCTCTCAATTCTATAGCCTTATATCCACTTGATTCCTGGTTTGCTACTCTTGATGCTTTGGCTAAAGGAGATGAAATTCAGCGTCGTTTTCGCACTAGATTAATTGACTGTGCTGTAACCGAAGCAGAACTTGAAGGACCAGGTAGAATACGGATTCCAGAAAAACAATTAACTGAAGCTGGAATTAAAGATAGTGTAATCGTTAAAGGAGAAATGCACTATATTACTCTCTGGAATCCTGAAGATTATTATCGTTTAAGAACTCAAAATCTGGAAGCTAATTTAAAAGAATACGACACTAATATTTATCAAATAACCGGACTATGAGTAAATACCACACTTCTGTAATGCTACAACAGTGCATAAACTTTATCGCACCAAAACCTGGTGGAATTTATGTTGACGCCACTATTGGAGGAGGAGGTCACAGTTTAGGCTTACTTCAGAGTTGTCCAGACATCCATTTAATCGGTTTTGACCAGGATGCTGAAGCATTGCAGGAAGCTCAGCTAACTTTATTTCCTTATCAAGATAGAGTGGAATTAATACAGGCAAACTTCTCTCGTTTAAGAACAGAACTGGCTTTCCGTCAGATTAAAACTATCAATGGTATTCTTTTTGATCTGGGTGTGTCCTCTCATCAATTAGAAACACCTGAACGCGGATTTAGTTTTGAACTAGATGCTCCTCTGGATATGCGGATGGATCAAGACTCAGAATTAACTGCTGAAACCGTTTTAAATGAGCTCAGTCAGAGAGAATTAACCAAGATTTTTCGGGATTATGGAGAAGAGCTGAATGCTTCTCGTATAGCTACAAAGATTGTTACAGTTAGAGAACAACATCCTTTGAAAACCACAGGTGACCTGGTTAAAGTGATAGAATCGGTAGCAGGTAAAGGAACGAAGGCTTCTCTAAAGACAAAAGTAAGAATTTTTCAAGCATTGCGTATTTATATAAATAATGAATTGGAAATTTTAGAACAAGCACTAAAAGATGCCATTAATATTCTTCAACCTGGGGGAAGAATTGTGGTTTTAAGCTATCATTCTTTAGAAGATAGAATCGTAAAAAATGTTTTTCGTACTGCAGCTGAAGGAGAAAAAATGTCTTCTGAACTGTCCTATCTGGGAAATAATAATAAGGGTAAACTTCAGCTATTAACCAGAAAACCTCTTCCAGCAGAAACTGAAGAGATAAAAAATAATCCACATTCTCGCAGTGTTAAATTGCGAGCGGCAGAAAAAATTTAGGGGGAACTATGCGAGCTAGATTTTGTATCTTCTTGCTTTTATTACTGACCATAATCTTTATTAATTTCTGGAATGCCCATCAGATTGTTGGACAAACAAGAGAGCTGGCAAAATTGGAAAAACAAGTTGCAGCAGAAAAGAATATCAACACTGAACTGATAGTGGAACGCAATGACCTGTGTAGCGGAAAAAATATTGCCAGTTTGGTACGAGTGGAATTAGACCATTTAAATCCACAGGAAGAACAGGGCAAAATTATCTATGTTCATGAACCAACAAATACTGAGGATAAAACCAATTATTGTATAATTGATTTATTTACAACCAAAGCACAAGCACGAGAAGTTAATATACAACTTGATTAAATTATGCATTCCAGACATAAAATTCTGGTCTTTATTTTTGGGGGTTTGACCCTATTATGGGCAAGTTACCTTTTTGTTCTTCAAATTTTAGACCCATTTCATTTAGCTGATGAACGACGCATTCGTTATACTCCTTACAAAGAAATTTTAATTCCCACCCGTGGCTCTATTTACGATGCAAATGGCAATCTACTGGTCAGTTCTATAAATTTCTACCAGATTGATATTGACCGAAAAGCAGTTTCACTCTGGGCAAAAGAAAAAGATATCTCTCTCACTGAAGCTTACAATATCATCAGTCGGGCTATAGATAAAAATTGTAGTATAACACAAAAACAGGTTTTACAAAGATTAACTCTTAATGATAAATTGACCCCCGTTCAGATTACCAATAAAGTCCGTGAAATGGAGCTGGAAAGAATAATCAGAGAGTTTGAAAAAAATAAATTACCTGGATTGACTTATAGTTTTGCTTCTATGAAACGCATTTATTCTCAGGAATTACTTGCAGCAAGATTATTAGGTTCTGTGAGAGCAGTATCTGATGGATATGATGTAGAAACTCAAAGTCGTTCTATTTATCAACTCAATGGTATTTGTGGTTTAGAATCCACTTATAATAAATATTTAGCGGGAGAATATGGCTGGAGAGAAGTAGTTTATGATGCAAAACATCGTCGGATGCCCTATCCTAATCTTCATGAAAAGCCAGAAAAAGATGGTTATAATTTACATTTGACTATTGATGCTAACATTCAGGCAGTAGTTGAAAATGCGCTATATGAAGGTTTGACTAAATATGGAGCAAAAAATGCCGGAGCTGTAATTATGGACCCTAATACAGGCAGGATTTTAGCTATGGCAGGAGTTTCACCCGATGATAAGAACCTTGATCCTGCAGAAGTTAGAGTCAGAGCTAACATTCCCGTTAGTTTTCTTTTTGAACCCGGCTCCACTATGAAACCTTTAACTATGCTTGCTGCTCTGGATAGACATCTGGTTAGACCTAATGAATATTTTGAATGTGGAGTCTATTATGTCCAGGGAAGAAAAATTAGTGATACTCATATGTATGGAAGCTTAAAACCTGTAGATATAATAAGTAAATCAAGTAATGTAGGCATTGCTAAAATTGCAGAAAGAGTAGGTTCTAAACATCTTTATGAAGAATTGATTTCTCTCGGTTATGGCCAAAAGACAGGCTTAAATATACAAGGCGAAAGTAGCGGTATGTTTGCAAAACTGGATAACTGGGATGGATATACTTTACACTCTGTTTCCTTTGGACAAGGAATGGCAGTAACAGCCCTTCAACATGCAACTGCTTTCTGTGCTGTGGCAAATGGTGGAAAAATAATGAAACCTTATCTGATAGACTATGTTACGGATGATAATGGTAAAATTGTAGAGCAAACAGAGCCCGAAGTTTTAAGACAGGTTTGCAGTAAAGCAGCTGCAGATACAGTTCGCTCTTATATGCAAGCTGTTGTAGATAAAGGCACTGCCACACATATCAAAGCTGATTATATCACTATTGCGGGTAAAACGGGGACTGCCCAAAAAGCTGCAGAAGGTGGTAGAGGTTATATAAATGGTAAATATACTTCCGTGTTTGTAGGAATGGTTCCTGTTGATGCTCCAAAGATGGTTATGGTAATTTTTTATGATGAACCAAATCCGGGTTATCATTTTGGGAGTATGAGTGCTGCTCCAACCTTTAAAAAGATTTTAGATGACATACTTTTTATGCCTAATTGCAATATTGTGGCATTTGATCAGAGATTATTGAAAAGCTCAAAAAAAATGCCCGATCTAAGAGGAAAACACATCAGACAAGCTGAAACTATCCTTAATCAATATGGTTTTTCATATAAAATTGAAGGGGCAGATTCTTCATCTGTGGTTGTAGACCAATTCCCCAAGCCTAATGTATCAGTTGACCCAGCTCATCCTATAACTTTGAAAATTGGACCTAGTAAAAAAGAAACTAAAACTGAACTACTTCCTGGTGTTATGCCTGATTTATGTGGTCTAACTATACGAAAGGCTATACAAGTAGCCGCCCGAGAAAATATCTCTTTAAAAATTATGGGTTCAGGAATAGTTCGTCGTCAATCTATCCAGCCTGGTTCCCGCATTACTAATAATACCACCTGCATTATTGAGGCTTCTATATGAAATTAAACGATATCTTGCATATATTTCAGGAGCATCAAATACTCGTAAACTATCAAGGTATGGAAGAAGGACAGGAATTTAAAGGTAAAATATGTACTGATAGTCGTGAAATTCAAGCAGGAGATATCTTTGTTTGCATAAAGGGATATAATTCTGATGGACACAACTTTATAGAAGAGGTCCGAAAGAAAAAAGCAGCCTTTATAGTTAGTGAAAGACCAATAAATGATGACCTTCCTTATATTCAAGTAACAGAATCTCGCAAAGCTACTGCTTTACTTGCCAAACTTTACTATAATAATCCCAGTGCAGAATTTCGTTTAATTGGAATAACTGGCACTAATGGCAAAACTACAACTTCTATGTTATTATATCAGGCTTTAAAAGAACTGGGATATTCCTGTGGATGGATTGGCACTTTAGGTTATTACATCAATGATGAACACTTCATCACACATCATACCACTCCAGATATCCTGGAATTGAATCAAATCTTAGCCAGAATGGTAGAAAAGGGAATTAAATATGTGAGTATGGAAGTATCCTCTCATGCTCTTGCTCTGGATAGAGTTTATGGTATTGAATTTGATTACTGTCTTTTTACTAATTTAAGCCGTGAACATCTAGATTTTCATCAAACGATGGAAGAATATGGTGCAGCAAAAAAGAAGCTGTTTGAACCTACTATTCAGCATAAAGCTGTGGGTCTTATCAATATAGATGATAATTTTGGTAAAACCCTTTTTGAAGAGCTAAAAAGTGCTAATGCTTATGTATTTAGTATAGGAACTTCAGATGCGGATTTCATTATCCGAACCGAACATAGCCATATTCCCCATTCAACAACTGGAAATCGTTTTTCACTTCAGACTCCAGAAGGAATAATCAATATTCGTTCCTCACTTCTTGGAAGTTTTAATATGAATAATCTCGCTATGTGTGCCGCAACACTTAATTTAATGGGATTTGAGACACGTCAGATAGAACAATGTATTAATATTGCTCAACCGGTGAAAGGAAGATTTGAACCAGTTCCAAATGATAGAGGAATAAAAGTTTTTGTTGATTATGCTCATACTCCAGACGCTATGGACAATGTTCTTCAAGCCTGCCAGGACATTGAACATAAAAGAATTCTTTGTCTATTTGGAGCTGGTGGTGATAGGGATAAAGGAAAACGCCCCTTGATGCTTCAGACTGCATTACATTATGCCAATGCAGTTTTTATCACTGATGATAATCCTCGTTTTGAGGACCCTGATGCTATTATTAGAGATATAGTATCAGGAACAGAATTATGGCTTCCCTGGTGGATTATTAGAAATCGGAAAGAAGCTATTCATAGTATTTTAAGACTTGCTCAACCAGGTGATATAGTTCTATTTTGCGGTAAAGGACACGAAAATTATCAAGAAATTGAAGGTGTTCGCTATCCTTTTGATGATGCTGAAATTGCATATGAATTCCTCCATTCTGAAACTGCATTTCCGCTTGAACCAGATGAACTAACCCTTCCGGTAGATAAATTGATGCTAAAACTTTTAGCAGGAATACCTTTAAAATTGAATGGTAAGTACAATCCTCCTGAAACTTATCACTTTCTCTCTACGGATAGCAGAACAATAGTTTCAAACTCTATCTTTTTCGCTTTAACTGGCATTCATTTCAATGGCAATGACTTCTTACCACAAATTTTGACTGATAAAACAATACTTGGAGTAGGCACCATTGAAAATCAAGGCTGGGAAAACTATATTCAAGTTCCAGATGCTCTATATTTGCTGGCTTCTCTCTGCCGAAAATATATCCAACTATTTGATATATATAAGATTGCTTTAACAGGAAGCACAGGAAAAAGTAGCACCAAAGAGATGTTAGCTCAAGTCCTCAATACTTCTTCACCCACATTAAAGACTCAGGCTAATGAAAATAATATGATTGGACTTTGTAAAACTATCCCCCGTATTAGACCAGAACATCGTTTTGGAGTTTTTGAGCTTGGAACTAATGCCTTTGGAGAAATTGCTGCCTTAGCAGATATTTGTAATCCTGATGCAGCAATAATTATCAATATAGGACCTTCTCATCTGGAAAAACTTATAGATGAAGATGGCGTTTTCAGAGAAAAAACTGCTTTATTCAATCGTCCTTTGGAAATAAGACTCTTTGATGGTGATGATCCTCGTTTTTCCATATATGCAGATAAAGGAAAGAGTGTAGGTTTCAGCGATAACTCGGATTTTCATATAACCGATTTGGAATGTGATGACACTTTCTGCCACTTCAAAATAAATGGTGAATCTTATACTATCCCTTATCCCGTTTCCTTCCTGGCTAAAAATGCAGCCTTTGCTATAACTATGGGTATACTTAAAGACATCCCCCTTACTAAGATTAAAGAAGCTATTGCTAAACCAGTTCAATTAGACCTCCGCCTTCAGGTTGAAAAAACTGAGAATTTTATCATTATCGCTGATTGTTATAATGCCAATCCTATCTCTATGCAAAGTGCTATTGAATTCTGGAACAAACTTGAGCCTAAAAGGGAGCATATTGCCATTCTGGGAGATATGCTGGAACTTGGAGCTCAAGCACCGATGTATCATAATATGATTGGAACTATACTGGCTGAAAAGGGATTTGATAGATTGATTACCGTGGGAAATCTTTCAAAATATTATCATCCTTCCGATAATTCTTTACCATTTGAGCACTTTGATAGTGTTGATGAGCTAATAAAGAGTGATATTTTAAAAACCTTGACGCCAGGTGCGGTGATTCTTATAAAAGGTTCTCATTCTATTCAGTTAGAAAAAGTATTACCGATTCTACGAAAAGGAAGCTAACTATGCTGTATCATCTTCTCTATCCTCTGGCAAAATATAGCATCATATTTAATGTTTTCCGGTATATCACTTTCAGGTCTATCGGAGCTTTTGTTACAGCTTTACTTTTTACTCTTTTTGCTGGACCTCCTTTGATCAAGTTTTTGCAAGGACAATCTGCAGTAGAATTAATAGATGAAGATAAACCAAAGCGTCATAAAGCTAAAGAAGGAACTCCCACAATGGGTGGGTTAATCATCCTATTCGGTGTATTAATTTCTTCTTTGCTCTGGAATGACCTGACTAATCGTCCAATTTTAATGATGTATCTAACAACTGTATGGTTAGGTGTTCTTGGTTTCTTGGATGATTACCTTAAAAATTTCCTGAAGATATCCAAAGGTCTCTTACCTAAATATAAACTCTGGGGACAGATAGGAGTTGGTTTGTTTCTTACTCTTGCTATCTATTTTAGCACAAATGTAGTGGATAATGTCACACAAATTCAGATTCCTTTTCTAAAAAATACATATCTCCAGCTTGGATGGTTGTTCATTCCGATTATGGTAATTTATATAAGCGGAATATCTAATGCCGTAAATTTGACCGATGGATTAGATGGACTTGCAGCTGGCGTAATGATTTTTTCAGCATTAGGCTTGGGCATTATGAGCTATTTAAAAGGCAATTATGTAACCGCTAATTATTTACAACTTGAATTTATACCGACTGCAGGAGAACTAACCGTCTTTATTGCTGGATTAATAGGTGCTTTAATAGGTTTTCTCTGGTTTAATGCCTATCCTGCAGAAGTTTTTATGGGAGATACAGGCTCTTTAACTCTGGGTGGAATTCTGGCTGTATTATCTATTTTATTAAAAGAGCAGATATTTTTTCTAATAATTGGTTTTCTTTTCATTGCAGAGACATTATCAGTGATAATTCAACGAACTCATTTCCGATATACGAAAAAAAAATATGGAACTGGAAAAAGAGTGTTTCTTTGTGCACCTATTCATCATCATTTTGAAATGAAAGGAATGCACGAATCAAAGATTGTTATTCGCTTCTGGATTGTTGCCACTTTATTGTTGGCTATTGGCTTAAGCACTATTAAACTGAGATAAGGAGAATAAGTTGTTCAATCCAAACACATCTTATGCAATTCTTGGACTGGCAAGAAGTGGAATTGCTACCGCATACAAAATTAAAGAATTAGGTGGCACTGTCTATCTAAGTGATATTCAATCAGAAGAACATATAGAATACTCAGAAAAATTGAAGCAGGATTTTGAATGTGAGTTCGGTGGTCATACTGATAAACTTTTCCAGTTTGAACAGTGGATAGTAAGTCCTGGTATTCCTCTTAATATACCTGTAATCCAGAAAGCTAAACAACTTGGAATCCCTCTGATTTGTGATATAGAATTTGGCTATCAGATTAAATCACCAGATAGCAAAATAATTGCTGTAACTGGTTCTAATGGCAAAAGTACGACTGTCTCACTGATCCAGCACATTCTTAAAAATATGGGTTATAATAGTATTTTAGCTGGCAATATCGGTAATGCAATAACTTCCTATCCCATAGAAAAACCTGGCATAGATTTTATTGTGCTGGAGCTGAGTAGTTTTCAGCTGGATTTAATAGACACTTTTAAACCTGATGTAGCAATATTATTAAATATAACTCCGGACCATCTGGACCGCTATGACTCTTTTCAGAGCTATATTGATTCTAAATTCCGTATTTTTATGAATCAAAATCAGGAAGATACGGCTGTTATTTGTCTGGATTCCGCACCTATAGCGCAAAGACAAGACCGCATAAAAGCGCAGTTATTACGCTATTCCTTGGAAAAAACACCTCCTGATTGTGAAGCCTGGTTAAATCAGGATGTCATCCAGATTGGAGTTAAACACAAACTTCCCATACGGGATTTGAAAATTCGCGGACCTCATAACTATGCCAATACTATGGCTGCTCTTTTAGCCGTAAATGCTTTAACTCATAATCTTGATGCAGCAATGGAAGCAGCTAAAACTTTTCCTCCTTTGCCACATCGTCTGGAATTAGTAGCTATAGTTAATGAGATAGCTTTTTATAACGATTCTAAAGCTACTAATACGGATGCAGTTAAATCTGCTCTCAATGCTTTTGAACAACCAGTTAGAGTGATAATGGGTGGTTCTGATAAAGGAGAAGATTTTTCTGTGCTCACTCCTCTTTTAAAGAAAGCGGCAAAAAAGGTTTATCTAACCGGAGCAACTGCCGATATAATGTATGAACTCTGGAAAAATGATTTGCCTTTAGAAAAAATTGATGACTTCAACCAGTGTATCCATAAGGCATTTTATGATTCTACTCCAGGAGATATCATTCTACTTTCTCCTGCCTGTGCGAGCTTTGATAAATTCAAAAATTATGAAGAACGCGGAGAAGTTTTTAAACAAATAGTCAATTCTATAGCCCAGGATTATGAAAAAGAATAAAAGTATTCAATATATTGTTTCATACGATAAAGTGATTCTTATCTGTTATCTATCACTTTGTTTGATTGGCATTCTGATGATGCTGGATATCACTTCTATGCAATCTATGGGTATGTTCTATCATCATCTTGCTTATTTTTTATTCTCAATTGCTGTTCTGGGTATTATCTTCTATTATCTTGACCTAGAGAAACTTCGTCCTCTGAATATCTTATGGATTTTTCTTTCTATCGCTTTATTAATACTGGTTTTAATATATGGTTCCACCGTAAAAGGGGGAAAAAGGTCTATAAGATTTGGTCCCTTGAGCATCCAGCCAAGTTTTTTAGCAAGATTAGCCTTAATCTTCTTTTATGCAGGTTTTCTGGCTAAAAAGCAAGCCATAATAAACACTACAAATTTACCGAACTTATTAAAAGAACTTGCTCCCTTATTGGTTTATACTCTGATTATCTTTATTCTTATCTTTATGGAAAAACATCTCAGTACACTTATCATTCTTGGTGCAACGCTTGTGGGAATGCTTTTTTATGCTGGTATACGGAAAAGATTTATTCTTTCTCTCGTGTGCATTGGCTTAATTGCTGGAATCATAATTATTAATAAAGGAGATGAGTTCCGTTCTGCGCGGATTGAAACTTATAAAGTATATTCTTTACTCAATCCACATCGTCCTGATCCAGAAAATTCTCCTGATGAATATCAGGTGCGAGAAAGTTTAACTGCCCTAACAAGTGGACATATTGTTGGCACAGGTGTTGCTCGTGGAAGAGCAAAACACAATTTTCTTCCTGAAGCCAGAACTGATTATATTTACTCTATTATTGGCGAAGAATTTGGATTTATCGGAGCACTTATCGTTTTAGGTTTGCATGCTCTTCTCTTTTTCCGTATCCTGAAGATTGCCAATGAACAAGAAAATCTTTACTATAAGTATCTCTGTGTGGGTATTGCTTTGAATATATTTTTGAATGTATTATTAAATACCGGAGTCTCAATGTCTTTACTTCCTCCTACAGGAAATACTCTTCCCTTTATCAGTTATGGTGGAACAGCTTTACTGATTGATTCCATATCTATAGGTATAGTGCTTAATATCAGTGCAAAAAGGAGACAATTGTGAAATCCCATTGGATATATTTATCTTTCCCAGATAGTCTCTATAATTTAGCTTTAACTTTACAATGAATAATCAATCTACAAAACAAAATCAAACTATTCGTGTCCTTTTTGGCTGTGGAGGAACGGGAGGTCATATCTTTCCTGCTATTGCTCTGGCACAAGAATTTAAAAAACTTGGTAATGAGATTATGTTTATAGGAAATAAGGGTGGAATGGAAGAGCATATTATTCAGGAGGAAGGTTTTCCTTTTAGAGCTATTAGAGTGCAAAAGTTATATCGTAAGTTTAATCCTGCTAATCTATTATTTCCTTTTCGTTTGGCTTCTTCTTTGCTGGAAAGCAAGAAAATAATCAAGAATTTTAAACCTGATGCTATCATCTGTACTGGAGGTTTTGTCTCTGGACCTGTAGGTCTCGCATCAATTATGATTAAACTTCCCCTCTATCTTCATGAAAGTAATAGCTATCCTGGACTTACCACTAAATTTCTTGCACCGCATAGTCGTATTACTTTCACGGTTTATGACAAAACAGCAAATTATTTAAAAAAAGCACGAATTAAAAAAGTGGGTGTACCGCTTGCAGAAAAAAAGGAAAAGGCTACTTTATCAAGTTTAACTGAGATTGGACTTAATCCAGAAAAGAAAGTCATTCTGGTTACAGGTGGAAGTCAGGGTTCTCAAGCTATAAATTCTGCCGTGGCAGAAGCTCTTCCCAAAATTCTGGAAAGAGACTGGCAATTAATCTGGCAGACTGGTAAAAAAGATTATGAAGAATATGCAAAAAAATTTTCTCCTTTAACAGGAGTCTATCTTTTTGATTTTTCTCCTCTACTTTCTTCTTTTTATCATTTTGCTACCTTAGCTATAACCCGGGCAGGAGCTATAACTTTAGCTGAACTGGAAGAAAATGCAATTCCAGCAATTTTGATACCTTTACCCACAGCTGCAGAAAACCATCAATTTTATAATGCTCAGGAACAGGAAAAGAAAGGAGTAGCCATCCTCTTACCTCAGACTGAACTAAACTCGCAAAACCTTTTAAAGGCTATGGATAAAATCCTGAATAATTATGACTTTTACAAAAATAACCTGGAAAGCCTTCCTCCTAATACTGCTAAACAGGACATTATTCAGGCAATTCTTAAAGATTTAGGAAAGGAGTAAAAGAAGAATGCTGGGAAAAACAAGAAAAATTCACTTTACTGGAATCGGTGGCATTGGTATGAGTGGAATTGCTGAATTCTTGCATAATCAAGGTCTGGAAATAACTGGTTCTGACTTAAAAAAGACTGATATCACGAGACATCTGGAATCTCTGGGAATAAAAATAACTGAAGGTCACGACCCTGCTCTGGTGAAAGATGTGGATGTGGTAGTCAGGTCATCCGCTATAAAAGATGATAATCCAGAAATTCAAGCGGCAAAAGCACTGAAAATACCTGTTATCCGCAGAGCTGAAATGTTAGCTGAAATCACCAGAATGAGTTTCTCTATTGGTATTTCTGGAACTCACGGAAAAACTACTACTACTTCTATGACAGGATTAGTGTTAGAAACTGCTGGCTTAGACCCCACTATTATTGTGGGTGGAAAAATCAAAAATTATGGCTCTAATAATGTTATGGGTTCCGGACAATATATCGTGGTAGAAGCTGATGAATATGACCATTCTTTTCTTACACTTTCTCCTTGTATCGCAGGTATTACCAATATTGATATTGACCATCTGGATTGCTATCAGAATCTTGATGAAATAAAGAAAGCCTTCCTTGAGTATGCCAATAAAGTTCCTTTTTTTGGCAGTGTAATAGCCTGTCTGGATGATCCTGGAGTGCAATCTATTTTACCTGAAATCAATAAAAGAATCGTCACCTATGGTTTTTCCAGACAAGCAGATATTCAAGCACAAAACATAAAAATGAAAAATTTTACGGCAGAATACGATGTCAGTTATAAAGGTTATCGTCTTGGCAGAATTAATCTAAAAGTAACAGGAAAGCACAATATTTTGAATTCTCTTATGGCTATTGGTATTGGTATGGAGCTGGATATTCCTTTCAAATATATCAAAGAAGGTCTGGAAAAATATAGTGGTGTATACAGAAGATTTGAGCTGAAAGGAACAGCTAATGGAATTACCATCTATGATGATTACGCACATCATCCTACTGAAATAACTGCCACTCTGGATGGATTTAAAGAAAGCACGGGGCGTAGGATAGTAACACTTTTCCAGCCTCATCTATATTCTCGTACCAGAGATTTCTATAAAGAATTTGCTAATGCCTTCTTTTCCTGTGATTGTCTCATTCTTGCACCTATTTATCCTGCCAGAGAAGAACCTATTGAACAGGTGAGTTCAAAACTTATTGCCGATGCTGCTATTCAATCAGGACATCATAATGTTGTTTTGATAGAAAAAAATGAAGATATCGTACCTGTAACTTTATCTATTTTAAAACCTGATGATATTCTTATCACTATGGGGGCAGGTAATATCTGGCAATATGGTGAAGAAATTTTAAGGGAATTAAAGAAAGCTGTTGACAAAAATTCTAACACTGAAAATGATAAAAACTTAGAGAAATAACCTGAAGATTCAAAAAAACCGTTCTATAGAGCTAATATTATGAAATATAAAGAATTGCCGAATGAAGCTCCTTATCGGAAACGACGCGGTCATAGCCGCTACTTTATCTATTTTATCCTGATTCTGCTTGGCTTATCTGCTTTCGTTTATGGAGTATATTATCTATTTTCTACTGTTAACTGGTTTAATATTGAACAAATTCAGATTTCTGGCAATTCTACCGTTTCAGATGATTTATTGATGCAGGCAATGCAGTCTTTTAGTGGAAAGAATCTTTTTTCTATCAGTAAAGATGAAGTTATCAGGAAAGTTAAGAAGTTTTCTCGCATCAAGGATGTAAAAGTGCAACGCCGTCTTTTTCACACCTTAAAAATAGTAGTAACCGAAAGAAAGAGCTGCTGTTATGTTAAAACTCTGGAAGGCGACCTCTTCCCTATTGATGATGAAGGTGTGGTTCTGGAGAAATTTGGTTTTGTTTATAATGAAAATTTACCCGTAATCAATCTTTTAATTAATAATGCGTCAATTCATCCTGGAAAACCTATAAAAAATGCCTCATTAGATAGAATTCTTGCCGTCCATCATCTAATTATGAAAGAATCTCCCGAATTCCTACCCAATATCTCTGAATATTACACAATAAATAACACGGTCTATATAATAGATGCCCGAAATGGATTGCGTCTTATTCCAAGCACCAAAAATCTTGCCCGTCAATTATCTCGTTATGAGTTCGTAAAAGACAATGGTAATGTAAGCAATAATGCCATTTTAGATCTTCGGTTTGACAATCAAGTAGTCGTTAAATCAGGAAATTGAGATGAAACAAAATATTATTACTGCACTGGATATTGGTTCTTCTAACATTCGTTGTATTATTGCCAGAATAAAGCATCCAGAACATATTGAAGTTCTTGGTATTAGTCAAAACCCTTCAGAAGGATTAGAAAAAGGCATTGTCAAAGACATTCAAGCAGTTGCAGAAGCAGTTAAAAAAACTATCAAAGAAGCAGAAAATGCCGCTTCTACAAAGGCAATTAACATATTTACCAATGTTACGGGAGAGCATATTCGTACTGTATTAAGTGATGGACGTATATCTATCCCAACAACCAGTCCTAATGAACCTGGAGAAATTACGCAAGAACATATAGACCAGGTCATTGCAGATGCTCGTAACAGTATTAAAATTCAAAAAGGGTTTGAAAGATCTCAAATCCTGCATGCCATCCCTCAATGTTATATAATTGATGGACAGGATGACATTCGCAATCCCATCAGAATGACTGGATTCCATTTAATGACCAAAGTGCTTACCATTTTTGGCGAAGTTACTCCCCTGCGAAATCTCGCTAAATGTATAGAGCTTGCCGGTTATGACCTTGAGCCAGATAATTTTATCCTAAATCATCTAGCTATCTCCGAAGCTGTCTTAAGCGATGATGAACGCCGTTTGGGAACTATTCTCATTGATATTGGGGGTGGAACCTGTGATATAAGTCTTTTCCATCGTGGCGTCCTGGAAAAAGTGCTAGTCGTACCTATGGCTGGTTCTGATATTACTGAGGACCTGGCTATAGGATTGAAGACCACACTTTCTAATGCAGAATATATCAAAACTCACTATGGAATAGCTCTTGCCAGTAGTGTTGACCCGGATATGGAAATTGAGATAGAAGGCATCAGTGGAAGAGCTCCTCAACGAAAATCTCAGGTTCTGGTCAGTCATGTGATTCAACATCGGGTGGAAGAAATGTTATCCATCTGCTACGAACATTTAAAAAACTTTTATACACCAGAACTTGTTACCGCTGGAATAGTTCTTACAGGAGGAACAGCTAAATTACAGGAAATTGATACTGTGATGCAGAATATATTCAATCTTAATGTGAAAATCGCCACTCCCAATCTAAATAGATTAAATGGGTCAATCAGTGTGCTGGAACAATCTGATTTTGCAACCTGTGTTGGTTTGCTTTATTACGCTGCATCTCTGGACCGTGATTATAAAAATGCTATTCGTATTCCCGGTCATTTTCAAATTTCAAAACTATTAGATAATATAAAAAATATAATGAAGGAATTTACCAGTTCTTAAAGGGGGAACAAATGATAGAATTTGATGAAAAACCAGGTCAAATCGGCACTAATATTAAGATAATCGGCGTTGGTGGTGCAGGTGGAAATGCAGTCAATACAATGATAGCCAAAGAGTTAACCGGAGTAGAATTCATCGTCGCTAATACTGATAATAGTGATTTAATGAAAAATCAAGCTAAAATGAAACTACAGATGGGTAAAAAACTCTGTGGCGGATTAGGAACAGGCGCTAATCCTGAGCTGGGAGAACGTGCAGCAGAAGAATCTAAAGATGAGATTAAGAGTAATCTGGAAGGTGCAGATATGGTAATTATCGCTTCAGGAATGGGTGGAGGAACTGGAACTGGCGCATCTCCAATCATTGCAAAACTTGCAAAAGACCTGGATATCCTGACGCTGGCAATTGTAACCACTCCGTTCCCATTTGAAGGTTCAAGGAGAATGAACAACGCTCAGGAGGGAATTAATAAACTTGCCGAATATGTTGATACTCTTATCGTTATTCCTAATGCCAAAGTTAGCGAAATATATGCAGATAGACCTCTTCCGGATGCCTTCGCTATGGCAGATAATGTTCTTTATGAAGCAGCTAAAGCTATTTCCGATATCATCAATATTAATGGTTTGGTTAATGTGGACTTTGCTGATGTGAAGACCGTGATGCAAAACGGTGGTTTTGCCCTTATGGGATCAGGTATGGGAGAAGGAGAAAATCGTGCTATTCTTGCTGCTGAAGCTGCAATAAACAATCCCTTGCTCAGTGATATCAGTCTTCAAGGATGTCAGTCCCTGTTAATTAATGTCTCTGCAGGAAAAGATTTTAAAATGAGTGAACTGGAAGAGGTTACAAGTGTAATCGTGAATGTGACCGGTTCTGACGCTAATATCATTATGGGAGTTATTATTGACCCAGATATGGAAGAAAAAGTTTCCGTTACTATAATCGCTACAGGTCTACAAAATATCACTCACCAGGTCGGTGATTTTATCAGTATTCCGCAGGGTATCTCTAAACCAGAAAAACATACAAAAACCGCTAATCCCAAATATACTACCGAAGATGAAATTGAAGATATTTTCCATGTGCTAAACATTAACCAAACTGCCCATAAGGAAGAAGATACAGATAATAAAAAGAAAGAACCTGAAAAAATTAACCCGCGCACTGATTTACCTTCTTTCTTGAAAGCTTTAGATTGATTATTTTATCCTCTCCTTGCTTATAAAGTGGGTACTCTGCCCATACAAACCACCGGTATTCCCCCTACCGGTGGTCTCTTTTTTCATTTGATAATAAGTAAATATCAACATCCTTGGATATCTAAAATATTCTTATCTCAACTTATAAAATGAAAGTGAATTCTATTCCCACAATCAAATTCCTTCCTGTCTCTCTCTTGTCTCTTTCCTATTACTGGGAATAAGTAAGAGACAAGGAATAAACAAGATAGGGGTATGTTATCAATGTTTGCAAAATAGTTGATAGCCAATTATTACCTAATGCTCTGTTAATAATGCAATTATAGATTATTTATTTATTGTGTTTCCTGCCGGTAGATGAAAATGTGTACATCAATAAAAGCTCTTGAGTATTAACCCTGCATATTTCGCGCAATATAACCAGATTTTCTTACTATTTCTCCAGGATAAGTAAAGATTATATCTGAAAAAAGAGCGCAATTTTGAAGGAAAGCATCAGTAGATTTATTTTAATCAAATCCCAATAATCTTTAAAATTGAAAATCTTGATTATTTTATCGTTCTAATCTTTGATTTTTATAAAGCATATTGACAGCAGAAGCAATTGCACTAAATTGTAAAAAGGAGGAGAAAGATGCAAAAACAAGGATTAAATGATAAAGAAATCATTGCCCTGGTAGATTGTAACAATTTCTATGTATCCTGTGAACGGGTATTTAACCCATCACTGGAAGGAAAACCCGTGGCAGTATTATCTAATAATGATGGTTGCATTGTATCTCGCTCCAATGAACTGAAAGCTTTAAAGATACCAATGGGCGCTCCCGGTTTTAAATATGAGGGATTAATCCGAAAAAACGAAGGAGTGCTCCTTTCCTCTAACTATGCTCTTTATGGAGATATGTCTTCCAGGGTAATGGAGGTATTAAATCAATTTTCGCCAGAGGTTGAAATTTACTCTATTGATGAAGCTTTTTTAAAATTTAATGACCTTCCTATCTCTAATCTGGAAGAATACGGAAGACAAATCAAACATATTGTCAAAAAACACACTGGTATCCCGGTTTCTGTGGGAATTTCTCGTAGCAAAACTCTTGCCAAGATTGCTAATTACTATGCCAAACATTTTGAAGGATACCGTGGATGTGTATCTTTGATGGAAAATGAAAAGATTGAAAAAGCTTTAAGACAAACTCCAATAGAAGAAATTTGGGGTATTGGTAGACAATATGCAAAATTTTTACGACAGAATAAAATTGAAAGTGCCTGGGATTTAAGAAATGCTCCTGAAGATTTTATTCTGCACTATTTAACTAAAGTAGGATACAAAACTGTTCTTGAATTGCAAGGTTATTCCTGCATTGACCTGGAAGAAGCTCCCACTCCTAAAAAGAGTATTGTCTGCTCTAAATCTTTCAGTAAACAAGTTTCTGAACTATCTGAATTGGAAGAAGCGGTCTCCACTTACATCACTCGTGGAGCTGAAAAACTACGCAGTCAGCATAGTGTAGCAGGATTTATGATGGTTTTCCTCAATACGAATAGATTCAAGGAAGGACCACAATACAACAATTCTGCTCAAACCAGACTTACTGTTCCCACTGCCTATACTCCAGATTTAATTAAAATAGGGCTGGAGCTATTACGGGATGTATATCTTCCCGGTTTTGAATATAAAAAAGCAGGAGTTATGTTTTCTGACCTTATAGATGAAAAAGATGTTCCCTTAAATTTTTTGGAATCCAACTATCTGGATGATAGAAGGAAAAAATTAATAGATGCCATAGATAAACTTAACAGAGTTTGGGGCAGAGATACGGTCTTTTTTGCCAGTTCGGGCATACAAAAGGACTGGGAAATGAAGCGAGCCAAACTTTCACCATTTTACACCACTCGCTGGCAAGACCTCCCCAAGGTCAAATAATATGAGTTTTTATAGTATTGCTAATCCGATAAGTTCAAAACAAAAGATAAAACATTCAGATTTTTTAGCCTTCCTCTTCCCTATTAATTCTGTTCAGGAAGCGGAATCCATTATTAGTCAGCATAGAAAAGAATTGCCCGATGCCACTCATCATTGCTTTGCCTATATCTCTGGGTTTAACCGAGAAAACCAATATTATTCTGATGCAGGAGAACCTTTCGGTACTGCCGGAAAACCTATATTAAATGCCTTACTTTCCGCTAATATGACTAATATACTGGCTATTGTAACCCGCTATTTCGGTGGGATAAAACTTGGAACTGTGGGATTAGCCAAAGCTTATACGGGTGTAGTTCAATCAGCCTTAGCTAAAGCAGAAAAAATCCCTGCTATTCCTTATATCATCTATCATCTGGTGCTGGACTATCATAGTATCAATCTTCTGAAATATAAGATTTCCTCCTTTGATGGTCATATTATAGAGGAAAAATGGGATAACAGAGCTCAACTAAAAGTTCAAATTCCCTTAGAATCATCTAAAGAATGGGAAGAATTTATTAATGGTTTAAAGCTTAAATTTTATTTAGATTATTATAAGGAGGAATAATAATTATGGTTAGAAAAACGAGTCACGCGGGAAGCTTTTATCCACGGTTTAAAGAACAAATTATAGCAATGATAAATCAGTGGATTGCAGGAGAAAAAGTTGCCCCTGAATCTGAAGAAGCTCTGGCATTACTGGTGCCTCATGCAGGCTATATTTATTCTGGTGCTTGTGCAGCTAAAGGCTTTCACTATATTTCTCAACAGCCCTTTGATAGCTTTATCATTCTCCATCCCAGTCATCAAGCGATACATTTTGACTATTCCGTTTCTCCATTTGAACAGTATGAAACTCCTTTAGGAATGCTAAATCTGGATATAGCATTATATGAATTGTTAACTCGCAATAATCCTGATATTTCAAATCAGATTAGGTATCATGAGATTGAACACTCTATGGAAGTTCAATTACCTTTTATTAAATATTTTTTCCCTGAGGTGCAAATCTGTCCTATTATGATAGGAAGACCCTATCCTCAGGTGGCAATTGAACTTGCACAAAGCATCAGATCAGCTTTAAATGGAACAGAGAAAAAAGTTGGCATCATTGTCTCCAGCGACCTTTCCCATTACTATCCAGCCACTCGTGCAGAAATAATGGATTCCATCTTTGCAGAACAATTCCTGACTCTTGACCCGGAAAAACTCTGGCACAGCATTGTTTCAGAAAACTGTGAAGCCTGTGGAATTGGCGGAATTCTCACTCTCCTTTACTATCTCAAAGAAATTCCAGAAGCCAGAGCTAAAGTTATCCATTATACGCACTCAGGAAAAGTCACTGGTGATAATACACAGGTAGTTGGATATTTAAGTGCATTGGTCTACAGATAAGGAGGTAATATGGTTATAACCGATGAAGCTAAAAAGGCATTATTGAAATTAGCGAGGGATTCCATAGCTTATCGTTTCACAGGAATACCTCCAGCTAAACCTACTTATCCTGAATTGCAGGAAAAAAGAGGTGTCTTTGTAACACTTAATAAGCAGGGACAATTAAGAGGATGCATAGGTTATATACAGGGCTATAAAAACATAGTAGATAGCGTTATTGAAATGGCACAAGCAGCGGCTTTTGAAGACCCTCGTTTTCCTCCATTGAGACAAAATGAATTACAGGATTTGGAAATAGAAATTTCTATCCTCGGAGACCTTATACCAGTAAATAATATTGATGAGATTGTCATCGGACGCGATGGTCTTTATATTCAGCATCCTTATGGTTCGGGAATATTTTTACCTCAGGTTCCTGTGGAATGGAACTGGGATTTACCCACCTACTTAAAAGAACTCTGCAGAAAAGCAGGACTGAATGATAAGGACTGGATGGACCCTCGTGCTCAGCTTTTTAGATTTGAAGCAGAAGTGTTCAGTGAATCAGACTTTTGAGCTTGACAAAAAACCTTAGGACTTATTTTCAGTCTAAAAAATACAAAGCTGCGGGAATAGCTCAGCTGGTAGAGCGCAACCTTGCCAAGGTTGATGTCGCGGGTTCGAGTCCCGTTTCCCGCTCCAGATAAACTAAGGCGACATAGCCAAGCGGTAAGGCAGAGGTCTGCAAAACCTTTATCCCCGGTTCGAATCCGGGTGTCGCCTCCAAAAAATAGTGTGCCGGAGTGGTGGAATAGGTAGACACAAGGGACTTAAAATCCCTCGGACTTTTGTCCGTGCCGGTTCAAGTCCGGCCTCTGGTACCATTGCGGGAATAGCTCAGCTGGTAGAGCGCAACCTTGCCAAGGTTGATGTCGCGGGTTCGAGTCCCGTTTCCCGCTCCACTTTCTATTCCTTTAAATGCTCATGTAAGAAATCGTGATATTCCTGATTTTTAAATACCAAATCTTCATGCTTACCCTGATGTGTGCAACCCTGTTCATCAATAAAGAGCACCTCATCTACATAATGTAAAGTAGAAAGCCGATGCGAAATCACAATTGCTGAAATTCCTGGATAATTGGTATTTAAATCTTTCCATAGTTTTTCTTCATTTTCAGCATCTAGGGAAGCAGTAATATCATCTAAAACCAGAAGTTGCGGTCTCTTGATCAATGCTCTCGCAATGGTTACACGCTGCTTTTGACCGCCAGAAACGCCCAATCCTCGCTGACCCACCAGAGTGTTATCTTTATCTGGAAAAGAAGCTAATTCTTGATCTAGTTGAGCTGTTCTCACTGCAATTTCATATTCTTCTTCGGAAATCTCATCCACTGGGAACAGTATGTTTTCTTTGATCGTTCCGGTGAACAGGATAGGTTCTTGCGGAACATAACCAATGAGCTCCCGCAAGGCATTTAAATCTATTTTGGGAAGAGGAGAATTATTAATAAGAATCTCTCCTCTATCAGGCAAAAGCAATCCCAGAATCAAATTGGCAATAGTGCTCTTACCGGATCCTGTAGAACCTAAAATCAGTAGTTTTTCACCTTTCTTAAATTCTAAATTGCAATTTCTAAGGACTGGCTCACTTTTATCAGGATAAGTACATTTAACTTCATCAAATTGTATCTCTTCTATTTCCTTTGGTTTTATCTCACCTTGCCAGTTATCATAAAAACTGGGATAATTTTTAATCTCTTCTAAACGGTCTATATTAACAAAAGCTTGCTTACCTGAGACAAATAACTGTGGCAAATCAAGCAATGGATAAATCATCATACCAAGATAGGAATAGAACATATAGAAAGTGCCAACGGATATAGTACCCTTCACAGCCATATAACCACCAAAGAGAATAACTCCAATCTGCGCAATATAATCAATATATCCATAAATTAGCTGCAAAAGTGCATTTAATTTGACCACTCCCATCTCGGTTTTGAAACGCTGAGCAAGAGCTTTCTCAAAGAATCTATTATACTTTTCTTCACTTACAAAAGATTTAATAATTCTTATTCCAGAAAAACTCATTTCCAGCTGATTATTGATATTGCTTATAGCTTGCTGATTAAGTTCAAAATTGCGATAAAGCTTATCGGAAGCAAAATAAAACACCACCATCATAATAGGTAAAGAAGCAATAGATAGCAAAGTCAATTTAACATTGATACTGAACATTACCACCAGCGCAAAAACGATTAAAGAGAAAGAATTAACTGCACGGAAAATTCCTGAACAGAGAAACCAGCTTATCTTTGAATAATCAGTTAAATCATCAGTTAATCTGGTAACAATATCGCCTGTTCGGAATTTAAGGAAAAAGTTAATGTCCTTATTCAATACGAATTTAAAGTAATATTTCCTCAGAAAATTCTCAAATCTGATATTCATCCAACCCCGGATAGCAGGATAGAACCCCGTAATAAATTGAGCAAAGCCAAGAGCAACAAAAACCCAGATAATACGATTAATTTCCTGCATTGGATTAGGGTATCTGGCAGGTTCTCCTAAAATATTCTTTAGTAAATCCAATAATCTGCCAAACATTATAGGATAAGCAATGGAAACCGCTGAACTTGCCAGAGTAAATACCAGCATCAAAACAACAATCCCCTTCTCTCTCTTCCATTGATTGACTATCCATTTGATGTGCTTATCCAACAGTATCCTCCATTCCAAGCATCTGCAGGGTTACTAATTTTCTGTATTCACTGGATTCTTTTAACAACTGTTGATGTGTACCTCTGTGAATGATTCTTCCCTTATCAAAAAAGAGAATTTCATCTGCATCCAGAATAGTAGTTAAGCGATGTGCCACTACTACTACCGTTTTATTGGAAAAGACTCTTTCCATACTTCGTTGAATTCTGGCTTCTTTTTGAGGGTCAACTGATGCCGTAGCTTCATCCATAACAATTATTTCAGCATCAAAAGCCAGAGCGCGAGCAAAACTTATAAGCTGTTTTTCACCTTGAGAAATGTTTTGACCCCGTTCCGCTAATTCTGTATCCAGGCCTAAACGCTGTTCTTGAATAAATTCATCTAACTGAACTACGCTAATAGCTTCTTTAACCTTTTCTTCTGATATTGAATCGTTGTAGACCCTCACATTTTCCAGAATGCTACCTGGAAAGAGAAATACATCCTGAAGGATTAAACCAATCTTTCTTCTCCAGGCTCGGAAATCAATCTCTGAAAGAGGAACTCCATCCACCAGAATCTGCCCCTTTTGAACCTGATAAAAATAACAAAGTAGACTAACCGTGGTAGTTTTACCACTACCTGAAGGACCAACCAGAGCAATCTTTTTACCCTTTGGAATAGTAAAGGATATATCTTTTAACACCCAATCTTCATTATTATAAGCAAACCAGACATTTTCAAAGCGAATCTCATTTTCAAAAGTAGGTATTTTCTTCCCGGTAAATATCTCCTCTTCAGATTTCAATTCAGTCAACTCCAGAATTCTTTTTAAAGAGACAAAGGAACGCTGAATTTGCATAACATTTTCTGAGATGGACATCAGGGGCCAAATCATTTTATAGGTATAATCAATAAAAACAATTAGAGTTCCCAATGTGACCACTCCTGCAATAATCTGTGGTGCGGTTATCTTTATAATCATTATTATGAAAAAAACTTCAACAAAGAACATAAATAAGCTTTGAGAACCATATTCTAAGAATGTAGTCCTGGTTTCCAGTTTATATTTATCATCTGAAGCATTCTGCAAATCATTATAGACTTTATTCTGAAGATTCAAGGATTGAATTACCTGTACTCCCTGAACATAATCTGTTATCTTGGCAGTAACCAGAGCGTTCTTTTCTCTAATCTGCCGATAGAATTTGGAAAGATATTTAATTAAATAGTAATAAGCTATAACACCGACCACAATGCCTGGTAAAATGTAGGTTGCAACATGCCAATCTTTTAAAAACATTATAACAAAAACACCAACAAAGAACAACAGATTCCCAATTATACGGATAGAAAGATCGGAAAACAAAGCTTTTACTCTCTCCGCATCAGATTCCACTCTCGCTATCAATTCACCCACAGCTTGTTGATTGAACCAATCAACAGGAAGGGTTAAGAGATGACGAAATACTTGAGCTTTGAATTTCGTAATTACTTTCACGCCCAGCTTAGAAAGTAACACTGTCTGAAGATAGGTTAATCCTCCGGAAACAAGAACTGCCGCAATAAACATTGCACCATAGCGATACATCTGAGAAACATTTCCTGAAGGGATGCTTTTATCTACTATATTTGCCAAAATTAAAGGAAAAACTAATTGCAAAGCTGATGTACAAAGCATAGCAAAAAGACCGAATACTAAAAGTCCTATATCCTTTTTAAGGAAAGGATAAAGTAAACGAATATAATATCTTAGATTTTGCTTTTGATTGGACATAAGATCTTCTCAGCTTTAATAATGGTCGGGATGAGAGGATTTGGACCTCCGACCTCTCGGTCCCGAACCGAGCGCGCTAACCGGACTGCGCTACATCCCGACCGTTTTATGCATACTTTGTCTTATAGCCTATATGTCAAGATTTAATTGATAGAATAATCATTATTGGTAGGCTTTGACCTTCTCGAAGGATATTCCTTCATCTTATGAAAAAGGAGAGAATAAAATCTCTTATTCTCTCCCCTAATTTTTAGTTTATTTAATTTATTAATTTCCAGTAGTCACCCTGAAGAATTGTAAAGGTTGGGGGTCGTTAATGTTAAATTCTATAATATCGTTATATGAATTAAAATTAAAAGCTTTGCCTAATAAAGTATAAGGTCCTTCTGGAGTTGGGGCAGTATAAATATTATAATATAGAGCTCCATTAACTTTATTCCAACTAAGTTTGGGAATTCCATTTGCGAGTGAGACAGAAAGATTAGAAGGCGTAGCCAGAGCCTGATTGTTGTTACTAACGATAATATATCTTCCATTTTGACCAGTTTCAGGATTATACGGATGCCAGACTCCAGGCTCGTTAGGATTTATAGATTTATCACTTTGCAAAGAAGAACCAACTGGCAGTATTCCGTTAAAATACCAGAAGGCAGCTCCAATATTAGCAGCAGCATAAAAATATGGAACAGAAATAGTTCCAACATTAAGCACATACTGATCTTGAAAACCATTGAGGTAAATTCTACGGTTCTGGATAATGCTATAATTATATAAATCTCCACCAAGATTTATATCAAGTTTATTATATCCTATATCTTGAATAGTGCCATTATTAGTTAAACTCTGACTAACTGTTAACGTATAGTTGCTACCACTCGCATTCATAATAGTTCCTTGATTGACAAGGTTATTGATACTAACATTACTTGTGATGATAACTGTTCCTTGCCAGATCAAATCATCCATTGTTACATTTGAAAGATAGGCATTATTTTCCAGTTTCAGAACACTTTCCGTTCCACCATCAAGGGTAGCGTATGATAAATACCCACCATCTAAATATAGTCCAAAACTTTGATTCTCATTTGTTAAAGATAGAGTTCCAGCATTCAAATTCATACTACAATTAGTAAAATAGAGATTGGATAAAGCTTTACAATTTACTTCGGAATCAGCGATAATAAAATAGTTGCACGCTATAGGATGAATGACATCATCTGCCAATAACTGATGCTGAACCTGATTGAATAAAGTTATGTAGCGATTGGTTATGTTTCCATAGTTATATAAATCTCCACCAAGATTTATATCAAGTTTATTAGATACTCCATTTTGAATAGTGCTATAATTAGTTAAACTCTGACTAACTGTTAAAGTATAGTTGCTACCACTCGCATTCATAATAGTTCCTTGATTGACAAGGTTATTGATACTAACATCATTTTTGACGATAACTGTTCCTGCAAAGGCTATTTCATTTGCACTGATATTTTCTAAATAACTACCACCTGTCATTGAAAAAGTGGCACCGTTGCCTCCTTCCAGGACAGCATCAGTCATATAACCCCCATCCATTGAAAGATTAAAGGTACCATCAGGACCATTCATAATCAGTGTGCTATTATTTAAATCAAAAATAGTATTTTGTAGATATAAATCAGAAAGCAAAATCAAAGAACTTAAAGAATTCTCATCGGTAATATAAACTGGAGAAAGAGAGCCCATATTGCTCAAATATTGGTTCTCATTACCGTAAAATGATATTTTACGATTCTGGATATTACCAATGTTATTTAGATCTCCATAAACTGCTATATCTAAAAAATAAGATCCACCAGTGTAGTTTCTGATTAATCCAGCATTAGAAAGATTTCCATTGATTGTTAAAAGTCTATTACTACCCGAACTATTTTGTATTAATCCTGAACTTGAAATAGTGAGATTATGACAGGTAGCATCAACATCTATATCGATGTTAGAAGCGATTAAGACATCATCATTGGGACCAGGAACGATGTATCCTATCCAGGAATTTTCATTATTCCAGTAACCGCCACCAGGAGCTGATTCAATCACTCCCCAGAGACATAAAAAACTAAACAATATGATAAAGATTAAAACAAACTTTTTCATTATAACCTCCATTGTTTTTATAAGTATATAAGTTATAATAAATATGTCAAGAAAAATTTATTTTCCAATTAATAGTTAACGATAAAACCCAAAGTGTTTTTTTATTCTGCGTGTATTTAAATAAATTTTATTTGATATATAGTTACATATTGTCTTATATATTAAATTGTTAAATGCCCTTCATCACATAATATTCCCAGGGCTTTTTGAAGGTATAGTTCATAATTACACGTTTTTTACCCAATAAACCATCGGGAACGCGGTCTTGATAAAGGTCCAGAACTAGATAATAATTAAAAGGTAAACCAGTCTTTTCACTACATTCAATAAGAATCTGGATACCTTCTTCCACTACTTCCTGAGTGGTATATTCCATAAGATTGTTATTGCAAATAAATTCAGTTACTTTCAATCGAGAAGATGATTCCAGTTGTTCTTTCATCTGTAAAATTTCTTCTACATTAGTAGTGAAAGGACGATAAGTATTTACCACAAAAAGCATTTGATAGCCCCGGGTTTCAATTTCAGTTTGATATCTTCCTAGAATCTTGCAACCGACAGGATCCCCACCTACATCCAGAATAACGGTTTCCTCATAGTTTTCAATAGCACCCTTGATACTTGGTGATAGCATTGGCAAATCAGCGTGTTTAAATGCCCCTTCAGGTGCTATGACTTCTATCCCTATTTTAGCAAATTCTTCTTGAACTTCCCTGGTACGAAAATAGGGATTAACCACATCCATATCAGCTAAAACAACCTTGTTATCAGGAAGATTGAGACTTTTTGCCAGATGAATACTGAACTCACTTTTCCCGCTTCCATAAGCTCCAATGATTATATATAGAGGTTTCATAAGTTTAAAACTTTCTCCAATTCTTTATAATTATTAACAAAAGCGTCAGCCAGAGCTTGCATTTGAGGATGATATTCCAGACTATCATCATCATAGATAGCGATTGCTTTCATTCCTGCTGCTTTGGCAGCCTGAATTCCAGATAGAGTATCCTCTATTACCAGACAGGATTCCGGTGAAACATTTAATTGTCTGGCGCATTCCAGATAGATATCAGGATATGGTTTCCCCAGAAGTTCCATATCACCTGTGACTATAACAGATAAATAGTCCCAGACTCCATTGAGAGTTAAAACCTTTTTAGCTAAATCATAGGAATTACTGGTCCCCAGACCTAAAGGCACTTTTTTCTGGTATAATTTATCTAGCACCTCTTTGGCTCCAGGTTTAAGTTTCACCTCATTTTCGTAATGCCAGCTAACCATTTCATTCCATTCTTGCATAATAAGATCTGTACTTTCAGGAAGACCAAATCGGTCCTTGAAATATTGTGCTGTTTGAATGAAAGAATTTCCCTGAGGAAGATGCTGGAAAAGATCGTTTGGAACAGAGAATCCTCTCTTTTGTAGAAATTCTCTATCTACTTCTCGCCAAAGATACATAGAATCTATGAGGGTCCCATCCATATCAAAGATGATTGCTTGATATTCTTTCAATTTAGAAAAAACCAGCGGACAGACGCATAAATTGAGGGTGGAACAGGGTAAACACCATATATGGAAGTATCCATAAGGTTCTTATAGCTCACCTGGAACTCAAATCTATTGCTAATTTGCACTCCAGCCCATAAATCTATGATAGAGGATGAATCTATATAAAAAGTGGAAGTATCAGAATTCCAGAAACCACTATGTCCAATAAGAGAGAAACCACTAAAGATAGCATTGTTATATGGTAGATGGTAGAAAAGGTTAAGGTAACTGCTTCCTTCAAATTCTGGTTCTTCAAATAGCCCTTCAACATTACTTTGCCAGGTTAGAGAAGGTTGCAATTGGATTTCCCATTTATTCCATATTTTACTTAGTTTTCCTCCCAATCTAATATAGGGAAGTTTCTTCTCTTCTTTAAATTCGGTTTCCAGTTCTGGATATATATTTTCTATGGTTTTTCTTCCAAGAGAAAGTCTTATAAAAGCGTTAGGATTCAAAGAATAGCCAGTATAGACTCCAGCATTATTTATTTCTCTTATTTGAACATTTCTGAGGGAATCTGATTCGTTGTAGATACTGGGAATCCATAAAGAAGATTCTAACTCATTAAAACTCCCCTGAGCAAAAGTCCCAAATCCAAACTTATTAAGAGAATAGAAAAGATTAGTTGCCAATAGAACCTGTTGAAAATCAGTAAGTTCCGCCTTCATATCCCATTTTAAAGGATTCAGATTCCAGCATAATTGCATTTCCGCCCTATCCTTATAAGCTTGTTCTCCTGTTTCATAGTTATAATCGGAGAAAATGTGCTCATATTTCAAAGCTAGATCAATCTTTTTCATCTGTAAATTCTTCCTGGCTTGAAGATGTAAAGCATCATTATGCAAATCTTTAATAAATTTATCAGATTTCATATCATTTTGTTCATATAAGATTGCCAGATTAGGTCCAGCCCAATCAAATGCTGCATATAAAGCATTATAATGGTCCTTGACAACATAGTTTTGAGGAAGCCAGAATTCTGGACTCAGATTAAGCATAGAAAGCTTTGAATTGAGGTCTATCCAGCTAAAATTAAGCTTTGTTTTTCCTAACGGAACACTAAGATAAAGTTTTAAAGCATTGCGACTGGCATCTTCTTCCAGCCAGTATCCCCTTTGAGTGAGAAAATCTAAACTTAAATACAAGTCTTTATAATCAAATAGATTATTCTTTTTTAAGGCTACTCTGGTATATAGATGCTCATAATCTCCAATTCCTGCTTCTATATCACTTAGAGTCACCTCATAGGGATAGTTTTTTTCTATCGCATTGAGCTCCAAAATCTCTTCCTGCAAATTAAATAAACCAAGCATAAGATTGTTTATAAATGAGGAAGAATAGAGTGAATGCTGCAATGTAAATCCATAAAGATTGGGCAGATTATAATATTGAGGGCGAGAATAAGAAAAGAAACCAGATCTGTAGGGTTCATTCAAAGCTAAAAAAACATTGGCAGATACTGAATCTTGTATCGGTTGATGAAAGCTTAAGGATTTTCTTTCCTTCTCTATCCAAAGCTCAATCTTTTTAACATCACTCGTTTTGCCTTGAGTTATCAAGTTTATATAAGCAGGAGGAACCTGGATTAAATCAATGATTACATTCAATTCAGTATCTGGTGAAACTGAGACAGATAAAAGATTTGCCTTGCACTTAGAAAGAAATTCCTGCAGTAATGGACTAAGTTCTGGCTTTTCATCCAAAACTTTAATAAAGCTTAAAGTGCTATCTGCTTCCACTTTAACTTTTACCAGAACCTGAGCAGGCTCATAGCGAAAAGACCAGGATTCAGGAAGCACCAATGCTTCTCCCTCCAGATGTGCAATAGTGTTTTGTGCTGATAGGATTCCAACAAAAATGAAAAATAAAAAGATAAAGATAGATTTTAATGAGGCTCTCATAGCCAGTTGTGCTCTTTATACCACTTAATTGTTTCGCTTAAATTTCCTTTCAGATTCGGTTGTGGATTCCATCCTAATAAACTTTTAGCTTTTTCTATGCTACAAAGCCAGGTTACATCAATAATTTCTTTCATTTTTTGCTTATTTAAGAGAGTGGTTTTACCTGTTATCCTTTCAAATGCTTCTCCCGCATAAAAGGCAGCTTTAGCCAGTGAAACAGGAACGGCTATCTCAATGGTTTTTACTTCTAATATTTCTGCTATAAGGCGCATAAATTCTTGTTGTGTGTAGATTTCACCGTCAGAAGCAAAAAAGATTTCTCCGGCTGCATTTTCTTTAACTACACAGAGTTCCAGAAATTGTGCCAGTTCTCGCACATAGATAAGGTTCATATATTGAGGTTTTCTTCCTATATGGAAATTTATCCCTTTTTGCACTGCTTTAAAAACCTGATAAAAATCCTTCTCACCTGGTCCGTAAATTGAGCAAGGTCGCACAATAACCCATTCTTTAGCACATTCTGTTTGAATAATTTTTTCTGCCAGAAGTTTGCTTTTGCCATACCAATCAACCGGTGCAGAAGGGTCTTCTTCTTTAGCTAATTCCATATCTTTAGTGGGATGAGAAGCCGCTTGTGAACTTATATAGATAAATCTTTTCCCTTCCGACATAGCATTAAACGATTCCATCACCCTTCTAGTAGTTCCCACATTAGCTTCAATCATTTGCATAAAAGTATGAGTTCTTACGGCACCTGCATTGTGAATAAGGACATCCACACTTTCCAGAATTCTTTTTAACTCTTCTTTGGAATTGTAATCCGTGACCTGAATATCCAGATTTGAGTCCAGTAAACTGAGGTCTGCTTGAGGACGAACAATTCCCCTAACTTCGTTTCCTTGTGAATGGAAGTAATTAGCGAAATTGCTGCCTGCGAAACCATTTGCACCAGTTATAGCTATTTTCATTTGTCATCCAGATTAGAATAATAAAAATATGGTGGGCGCTAAGGGACTCGAACCCCCGACATCATGCGTGTAAGGCATGCGCTCTTCCAACTGAGCTAAGCGCCCTAATTCTTTTTTCTTATGGTCGGGGTGAGAGGATTTGAACCTCCGACTCCTGGTTCCCAAAACCAGTGCGCTAACCGGGCTGCGCTACACCCCGAATTTTTATCCAACAAAAACTTACTTATTTAATTGTCAAGCCCAAAATCCCTGAAGTAAATCAATAAGACTATCATCAAGTTCAAAGCATAATATTTATATATATTAAATATTTAAAGAAAGTATACAGATATCCTGAATGCTATTCAATGCCCATCAATAAAAGGGTGTGTTACGCAAGGACAGGGTGTTCAACTCCCTTCTATGACAAAGTTGTCACGCGAGCACAGGATGTACAATAGCCCTCTTTAATAAGAGTATCTCATAAATATGAAGTGTTCTTCTTTTCCTTATCTCTTTGTCAGAGGCTCATAATTTGGGGATAAGTCCACCTTATACAATTATAATTACCCCGTTGGGTTTAGCCTGAAACCTCTTCAGAGAAAAAGAATAAATTTTCTGATTCGTTTGTTATTTCTCATAAAAGAGTTCATCTGTATTCAATTTACAATAACCTTTCTGTATACGAATATTTCTAGATTAAAAAGATGATCCAACAGATTGATGCAAAAGAAAAAAATTGAAGGAAAGTTTATTTCAAAGAAAAGATAAAAGTATAAAATATTATAAAAGTAATTACTTATTACTAGTCAATATTAAAATTAATCCATAAATTCACTGTTCAACTACAAAAATATATAATTATTCCATTCTTTTATAATAAAAAAATTACTCTATATACCAATTCTTCTAATTCTTTCCTTTAATTTATAATTTATCTCTCCTATTCTAAACTTAACTATAGCTATAAAAGTTTATTCTTTATTTTATTATACAAAAATTTATTAATTTCCCCTTCCTCGCTTGCAAATAGATAATATATTGATAATGACTAAGTTATGTCCATTTTCGGACATAAGCTGGACATAAGTTGCACATAAGCTGGGCATAAGCTGGACATTATTAGTAAAGATAATTATCCGTCTGGAAAAGATTCCAAATGGCAGAATTAATAAATAAATAACTTTTTTAAAAACTTTTACTTGACTGAACTTATTCTAATTTATTTAAGATTCCCCTATATCTTAATATTAATAATAGAAAGGAAGTTAGTTTGCAATGCAAAAATCTTGTTTTATTTCATCTCTTCTTTTACTCACTTTATCCCTTCAAGCTTTAGTAATACCCTTCTCCGAAACACCTATTTTACAAGAGAATAATATGTTAACCAATTTTGTGAGAATTGCTCCAGATGACAAAAAAACAGAAGAGAATCCTACCAAAGTATGGTTATGGCAACAGAGTAACAATCTTATGGTACACTTCTCCTGCCCCATTGATTCACAATTTGTAGTAGGTCCTATAGCGGTTAGAGATGAAGCCAAAAATTCTGATTATATAAGAGTTCAGCTGATTACACTTCCTGATGCTTATTTTGCCTATTGCTATGATGGTTATCCTAATGGAAATTTGAGTGATGGAATTCTTAAAGAGGATATGAATTTAGATTTGAATTGGAACAGCAAATATAGCTATAAAACCAACTATGATGATAAAACCTGGGAAATCACATTGCAAATACCTCTGGGAGAATTGAGATTCAAACCTGACCCTCCTTATAACTGGTATATAATATTATCCCGTTATAAATATAAAACTATTGAATATTACAGTTCTCCCTATGTCAATACTAATCAGAGAAAAGATTACTTTACTGCTGGATATAATATTCAGTTAAATCAAAATATTACTCGGGAACTTAATTTGGAATTCAAACCCTATTTTGTAAAAAGTTATGACTTGATAGATAAAACTTCCAGTTTTGATCCTGATATGATAGGACTGGATGTAGCTTATCATCCCAATTCAACTACCAAAATCAAGCTTAGTATGAACCCTGATTTTTCTGAAGTTCCACCAGATGATGCGCAGGATATCTATAATTCAAAATATCTACCCTATTATGATGAAAATCGTTTCTTCTTTATAGAAGACCTTGATGCCTTCGGTATTTCCTCCGATTATTTTTATTCCAGAAATATTGTTAAACCACAATTAGCCTATAAAGTAACTGGCAGTTCAGGAAAAACCAGATGGGGAATTCTCGGTGCCTGGGATAAAAAAATTGTAACTGATGGCGAATTAATCAATCCGGATGACTATTTTCAGCTCATCTCTTTAATCCCCACATTCGGAAATTTCACTATGGGAAATGCTTTTATAGCCAGAACCAATACGGGATATTATAATTGTATCTATAACGGTAATTATGAATATAGATTAACTCAGGACCTTTCTCTTAATTGTTTTATTGCCGGAAGCCTCCGTAAAAATGAAAATGAAGTAGATGTCTCACTCAAAAAAGGATACCAGGGACAGTTTGGAATTAATTATTATCCTGGCAACTGGGATAATTCTTTGTATTTGGGAAAAATAAGTAAAGATATCTTTGCCGATACTGGCTATTTATATGATAAAGATAGACAATACTATAGCTTCTCTTCTTCATGGCTTTCCAAACCATTTAATGGTTTTCTTCAAACTATATCCGATTTGGTAATGATTGATGTATATGATTTGAATCCTGATGATGATAAAAAAACTGAATATAGTATTTGTGGACTGATAACTCTGCAGTTTCAGCCAAAATTTAGTTATTCATTTCAACCTGGTTATTTTAATATTTATGATAACTTAAATCAAAAGCATAAGATATTCAATATGTATAATATTTTTAATTTTCGATTCAGGAGAAATTCTTCTGGGTATTTAAATTGGAAAACGGGAGAAACCTTAGTTTATGCATTAAATAAAACCTCACAATTCAATTCTATCACTTTTATTTTTTCTGACACACCTCAAAAAAGTTTAAACTATAGATTGCAAGGAACTCTTATATCTTATGATTATCCAAAAGAAAATATCATTGATATAGGTGGAATTCCTGCAACTTTATACCTTGATAATCAATATGCTCTATTTAATGCCCAGCTTAAATATACTCCTTTCCAAAGAATCAGATTTACCGTGGGAGGAAGCATAACTACCTACGAAACTCAAAGCTCTTACTCTAATCTTAATTATTATGTCAATCTCCGCTATGAATTTAAACCTGACTACTTCATCTATCTGGGGTTAAATAATACACTACTTCAAGATGATGCCATAACCTTTGATGAACCTCTCGATAATTTTAATAAAACTGGCTCAACTGCCTATATTAAAATATCGCTGACAATCTAGCAAGTAATAGAAATTTTTACCACTGTATCAATGAAAAATAAATAGATAAATCCAGCTAATACCTGCTATTCTGTTATATAAATACTTTTAAAAGATATTGAATAATTGTGAGTTAAGAAATTTGAACTAGGATTTTACCTGATCATCCATTAATAATTCATTCTCTATACTTTATAGCTTTGTAATATGCAATAATTATAATAAATAATTTTGGGGATAACTCAGATAATTGGGTCTAAAAGGAGACTTAATATATCTTAACAAGATGGATAAGACAGTTTATACGCTTGTAATAAAAAGAATAAAAACAATGTTTCTATAGTCCAAGTTTAGAGAATAATAAAAGGGATTTATCAAGCCACTGAGTGTATGAAAAGTAAACTGATAATAAGCAAACTCATATGCCATTTCTTTATGAAGTATAACAATAGTTTTAATGACTGTTCAATAGGAAATTTATTAGGGAAGAACTTTCACTATATATAGTTAAAGATTATAAAATTTCTTTCATAGGTATGTATATTTACTTATACATCATACTAAAAGACAAAAGAAGTGGATTCAATCATCTAAAGATTTTTCTATAAATTGGATAAGGAAAACCATCTATACTAAAAATAGAGAAGATTTTTTATTCTGGTAAAATAGAATTAATAATAAAACCAAATTATTACAACTCGCTAGCATAAACGGCTTTTCTATCCTATCAATGTAACTTATAGATTTCTTACCTGTTTTCTGAATAACGATTTTCTGGCTAATAACAATAATGTCTGGAATACCTTAAAAAACAGTTAAATAAGATATTAAATAAACCTATCTAACTTCAAATTTTAGAATTCTATAAGTTCTTTTTACAAATCTGTTCATGTCTATTTTAATAGAAAAAAGACCCAATAAAATGAAAACTCTCCATTTTTTACTTATCTCTTAAGATATATTTCTCTCTACCTACCATTCCTAAAATAAAATATGAATATATTGGGTAAAATAGAAACTGGATTTGCTAAGGGACAATATTTTTGGAATAAATGGAAACATAGTGAGTGAAAACTTAAAGGCACGGTTAGTAAGTTCTAACCGTGCCTTCCACTAATTTTGAGGATGCCTGGAAAACCTTTTAACCAAAGGTCTTTTGGCATCCTTTAGTCATTTGATATTATTTCATCATTATCATCTTCTTAGTGCTGCTGTATTTACCAGCGTTCATCTTATAGAAATAGACTCCACTGGATACAGGTTGATTATGACTATCTCTTCCGTTCCAGACTACAGAATAATTACCTGCTGTCTTGACCTCATTCACCAATGTACGAATCAGCTGTCCCTTAAGGTTATAAACCTCAATGGTAACAGGACTGGTCTCTTTCACACTGTAGCGGATAGTGGTCTCTGGATTGAAAGGATTGGGATAATTACTCTGCAGCTCTGTTGCCAGAACGGGTATTATAACATCATCCACCGGAGTGGCACTTCTAACCATTACATCATCAACCAGGAACATAAAGGCATTATTAGATATGCATTGAATTCCTATATAGATATCGCTATCCATATAATCAGTAAGAGGATAGGTATATCCTGTCCAGGTTACCGGTGCTTCTACCGGATTTTCTCCACTTATTATAGTGAAATCAGTAGGGTTAGTTCCAGTAGTGGAAACGCCCACTCTAAATCTCTCTAATCCATATTGGTCGGTAAAGGAACGTGCCCAGAACTGCAATTCTATAGGATTATGCAGTAAAGGACTTATCATCCAATCATTATTAGGAGGATTTATACTGGCAAAGGAGGCAGCTTCTTTTATTCCGCTATGCGGATTAGCTCCCGTAACTGGTGGAGTCGTAGCTGAAGGAACAAAGATGATGTATGCCATAGGAGAACCAGAATTGGGGAAGCTTACATTTTGTATGCCATAGGTACTGCTCTGATCTACATCTACAAGTGTCCAGGGAGAAAAACTAAGGGCAAAATTGCTATAGCTTTCAAAGCAATCGTGGAATATGACTACACTCGCAGTTAATACAAAATTAACCGTTGTTGTTTGACCATCTACCACTATTACATTCTCCTGACTAGCAGGAAGATAACCAGAAGCAAAGACAGCTACCGTGTGAGTGCCTGCTTGAACTATCATACTATAGGCACCGACGCTATTGGTAGTAGCAGTCACATTACCACAAGTTACTATGGCTCCAGAAATTGGAGCATTCTGAGTATTGCGTACTACTCCAGCAATAGTGCCTATATAAGTTATTTTAATTAAAGTATTAGAAAAAGCAGGTTCAGACTGGACCTCATTGCTATAGATAGATTTCACTGCCCATTTATAAGTTCCATCCGGTAAGGTAGCCCAGTCTGTATCTATAAAGGTAGTATCCTGTGTAACTGCATCAGTTAAGAGAATCCAGGAATCTTCATTGCTTTCCTGTCCCTGCAGTAAACGCCAAACCTTGTAACCTACCATTACTCTATCGTTGTTAATAGAGGGTGGCGTTTCCATCCTGGATAAACTATGATTGGATATTCTATCTCTAGGAGAATTAGCTTTTTCTACATAGGCTGCTGCTTCTTTTTCCGATAAACCCCTCAACTCTGAAGGAATAATGCAGCTAGGTGAATTTGTGACCTTACTTTGAGCTGGACCCACATACACATCATCAATATACCAACCAGCATAATTAACTACGGTAGAAGCATACATCTGAAACTGGATTTCTACTTCAGACATACCAGCATAGGCACTGAGATCTACTACCCTTTCTTGCCATTGAGTGTTGGTATAATCCCAGGAAGGTCCCCATATAACTGTTCCATTAACCGCTACCTGACAATAATCAAAGTTACCAAAGACATTTTCCCAACTCCAAAACCGCAGTTGAGGTTCAGATATTCCCGACAGATTGAAGGTTTTGGTTAGATAATTGAATCCACCTGAATTAGTGTAATTGGTATTAATTTTAGTTCCCCACATACCAGTGCCAGAATGACAGTTAGGAGGTGGAATTATATTAGCTCCTGTATATTCTGGTGACCAATTTGCTACATCGTAAGTGTTTGTCCATTCCCAATCACCCAAAGGATTAGACCAATTAGAGGAAGGCACCCAACCCCCGTCGTTTAACTCAAAATCTTCTACTCCCGTTAAACCGGTTGGAGAAGGACTATTCCAGATTAAGGTGACATTAGTACCATCAATAGCTTCAGTGGCAACAACATTAGAAGGAGGGAATGACATCTCATTGACAACTATATCTCCCATATTAACATCAGTAGAGCCTACTACTATCTGTCCTGTAGCATCTTGATATCCCGTTGCATGAGCTACATAGTTATAAGTATGATTGGCATAGACATTCGTGATAGTGAAATTACCCGTGGCATTGGTGGTAGCTTGATAACTCTCATAACCACTCAAGTTGATGGTTGCATCAGCAAGTCCTACGGTTGGCTGATCACTTCCTACTATGCGACCGGTTACCGTTACTTGAGGTAATGGAGTAAGGGTGAAGTTAGTAGTAACTGTTTGATTTTCAATTACTGTCACTGTGTTAGTTACATCATAATATCCATATTTTGATGCTGTAACTTGATGTTCGCCTTCAGCTACATAGGGGAAGGTGAAGGTTCCATCTGTACTTGTGGTATAGCTCAAGTTAGTTCCAGCAACAGTAACTGTAGCACCAGCAAGAGGAACGTTACCGGGTCCATAAACAGTGCCAGTTATCGCTCCCAATCCATCAGTTATAAACATAAAAGTGGTCTTGGGGAACATAGCTGTGGGTGTTACGGTTGGAGGATTGGCAGGGTCATAATCTACGCTATCACTATAGGCATTTCGGGTACGATTAGACACCGTCCCAGTTTGAGTGCGGAATACATCGGAGGAACTATACCAACTCGTATCCATTGGACGCTCTATCATCACTACTAGATTTCCTCCTCCATAAGGATAAGGTGTAGTGAGATGAATGATAATATCATTTGATCCTGAAGGATAATCCACATTTCCGTTGAATACCTGGGTTAACTGAGTAGATGGTATCCAACCAGCAGAAAGATCAGTCTGTGTAGTCTCTCCTACCCAGATATTAGTAGGCATACCTGGAAGATTAGTCACAAAGTTGTTATAGAATTGAATATCGGTAAGCAGACCACCAACATTTAGTTCTGAAGAAAGATATATCGTTTCGAACAAAGAATTTTTGTAGAAGAAATCCATTGGCATACGTCCCGTACTATTTCCAGTTCCAACGGTTATGGCTACCGTACCTGCGGGGTAAACATTGACATCCAGATGTGGTGTCTGATTGTTAGTAGCTATTTCATCACCTGTTAGTTCTACTTCACCATAGATATAGGTAGCTCCAGTGTCCGTAGGAGTCCAGTTAATAGTGAGATCTAAAGTCTGATGAGAATTGATGGTTACTCCTGGAATAGAACTGAGTAGAACACCGCCTTCCTTCATTAATTTAACAGTATAATCGTTTTGAACAGCAGTTCCATTATTCTTGATCGTAACGGTATAGGGTGTAGCCGCACCAACACTGGGAGTAGTATTACCGCTGATACTTAAGCAACCTAAATCATTTACAATAGCCTGTCCAGAATAGAAGATGGTGGTTTTAGGGAATTGTCCGGAAACGGTTGCACTTGCCGGAGGATTGGCAGGATCATAAACAGTACTATCATTTTGGACTTTACGAGCACGGTTCGTACCTACGGTCTGAGCCTGGAAATTATCCGAGGAAGAATAATACTGAGTATCCATTGGTCTCTGAACCATCATTACCAGATTGCCAGGGGTATGCATATAAGGTGTTTGTAATGGAATGATTATAGTATTTTCTCCTGAAGGATAGGTGATATTACCATCAAATACCAGAGTCAATTGAGTGGAGGGTATCCATCCTGCACTAAGATCTGCCTGATTAGTTGTGCCTAGCCAGATCTTGGTTGCACCGTTAGTAGGTGAATCGGCAAAGTTGTTATAGAAAGCTAAAGAAGTTATGGTTCCACTGGTAAAGCCCAATTCATCCGGATAAAATAGACATTCAAATAGTGAATTCTTGTAGAAGAAATCCATTGGGACACGAGCTAATAGATCACCTACACCAATGGTTACTGCCTGGACTCCAACAGGTTGTACGGTAATATTTAATGGTGGTGTCTGGTCATTAGTGGGATTTTCATCACCAGTTAAGACTACCTTGCCATACAGTGTAGCTGGACCTGCCGTAGAGGGAGTCCAGGGAATAGTAAAGGTGAGAAATTCTCCAGCTTGAATAGTAGTCCCATTTACTGAACCAACTTCTTGAGTTCCTAATAATAACTTAACCTGATAAGTAGTTTGTGGATTGGAACCACGATTACGAACAGTTATAGTGTAATCATAACTCAGTTCAGCTGTAGGAGTAGTATGACCAGTAATGGAAAGGGCAGCTAAATCGTTAGGAACAGCCACAACTGGGTTAAACTCATAGATAGTGCCTTCACCGGGCCAGGTTGCAATTGTTGCATTTTCAGTAGTAGTTGAGGCAGTGGCTGGAGTGCCTGGGGTCACACTGTAAAACCACCCTGAACCTCCAGGAAGCATATTAATGCCGATGGAGGCACTAGGAGAATTAGGATTACCAGTAGATGAACCATAAACAAAGTCAATTTTACCATTCTCATAAAGTCTAGCCTGCAAATTGAAGAAAGTAGTAGCGCTGTATCTCCATTTCAGGTTAGTATATTGAATGGTAAAGATGCGGTTGGGTGCTGTGCCGGAAAGCAGATATTCACAGATACCTGCTGCCAGACTGCAGTCATCCCAAAGAGGGGCTAGAACGGGAACAATGGTAGTAGAAGCTAAGTTATTGGTAAGGTTACTACTCGTCTGAGAAGTACCTAAACCAATCCAGCCATTAGATGAAATCTTAACCTCATTGTAGATATAATCCCCATAAGGGAAGGTAAAGCCAATGGGAATTGCCGCAGAGATTACATCATCAGACGAGATATTCGCATTGGTTCCCACGATAGGAGTGTAGGTTCCGTTGGTAGCGTTGAAGGTATAATACTCATCAATACTAGCAAAAGAAATACCTATAATCAATCCCATCGCTAAAATTATGATCAGTTGCTTCATTATCGTTCACCTCTTTTAATTATTTATAACAATTTTAATAAAGTTTATAAGCTTAAAATTGTCAAGAAAAATTTACTAAAATATTGGTAAAATAATTGGGTAATGTCCTCATAAGCATAAAGTAGTCATCTTACTGGTCGTTATTCATTAATGACACTGAGTAACAGAATCATAATCTAGGGCTTTAATGTTTACATAATCAGTTTCCGGAAGAAAATTTAAAGCTCTTATATTTATTTTCACTTGAGGTAGTGTTTGAAAAACGGTTAATTTATATTCTATGGATTCAACAAAAATACAAAATGAAATTTGGCTAAACTCTTTTCATCCAATAAATCTATAATAATATACTACAGATATATTATACCGTCATAATTTTCTCATTGTCTAAAATGAATTTTATTAAATTTGCATATTTTCCTTGTCAAAAAACCTGAGTTTAAGTTTTATGATTTTTATGGTTCGGGATGTAGCGCAGTCCGGCTAGCGTACTTGAATGGGGTTCAAGTGGTCGCAGGTTCAAATCCTGTCATCCCGACCAACAATTTTTATCAGATAATAAATCTATAAATACTTAAAATCAGATTTGGTCTATATTTTAAATGATTTGCTTTTACTTTTCAATTACTTTTCTCTTATTTATATATTTCTCAATATATTATAAGTTGTCCCTTGGCTCTCCCCTGGCTCTTGCTTGGCTCTTTTACTAAGCAAGAGCTAAGAAAGAGCCAGGAATGGGCAAATGATTTTTATATAATATCAGATAATATGAAGAATAAGCTATATTGATATAAAGTGAATTCTCAATTCACTTTATATATCTCTTTATATTAGAGGACAATAATCTTTGTTATTACTATTTTGGACTGACTTTATTAAGTTCTGTACCTCAAGTGTGGTAGGCTGGTCTTTTAACTTATCTAGTTCTTAGTTTCTAAGCAGAGAAGTGTCAAAATCTTCACCGAGATAATACATATAGTTAGGATTAGAACTTTCTCGGTCATCTCCATCTACATAGAGGAGTTTATAGTTTCCGTTCATCTGGATATCTAAGAAAAGATATACCGCATTGAATCTGCTTCTATATTTCCATATTTGAAAATCTTTTCGCACGAAACGAGTATTATCCAGGGTTGTGCCTTTTTCCACATCATCAGGTTCACCGTGTCTAATATATATTCTACCAATATCAGTGGTCCAGCCGTTGTTAAAATGGCTGAAATGTTTATTAGCATAATCCACTCTTTCACGGATAGTTCTAATAAAAGATTCGGGGCTTACCTGATTAGCGTCAGCTAATTTTACCCAGCATCGGCTCACATACTGTCGTTTTGCGTCATAGGAGTAAGTTTTCCAGTTACCTGGAGCATTTTCACTTATAAAGTATTTTAACAATTTATAATCATCATCTGGATTGATAAGCACATAATATAATTGTATTTTAGGTTCAGTAACAAAGAATTCAAAATCTCGTTCTTCGCTGAGTTCACCAATCTGAAAGATTATGTTTCCATTATATTTTCCGGTGTTAAGATCTGTTAATGGTATGGTTAAATTGATTCTTTCGCAATCATTATAAGAGATATAATCCATCATATCATCAAAGACTAAGATACTATCTTTTTGCACAGTTAAAACTAGTATTCCCATATCCTGACGCAGAGATTCATTGGTATATACTTCAAAACTGAGATAGACATAAGGATTATCCCTTTTTTCAAAGATAATAGAGGGTTGACTCTGATAAAGGGTATTACCCCGATGAAATTTCTCTAAATAGGCACTGCTATCAGGACGCACAACACTGCACAATTCAATATCACTTAAGATAGTGTCAGGTGCAAGAGTTTCAATAGGTAAAGAAATAGTGGCACTTTTTTTAGAATTGATATCTGTAGCTTTGATCTGAAAAAGATAAGAACCTTGAACCAAAATAAAACTAACCCGATTTAAATAAGCTTTATCTGATTGAGCATCAAATTGATTGGTAATACCGATATTATCGCGTATATTTTTCTGAAAAATAAGAGAGTCACTCTTAAAAATATCTATATTAAAATCCAACTCTGCATAGTATCCATTTTTATGTTTAACAAACTTTAGGTTGTTATAGGGTACTTGATAATCCAGATTAACGATAGTAGTCTTATCTTTATTTAAATATCTATGAGGACTGATATGAATGGTAAGAGATTCTGCAAATATCAATCCAGTGTTTGCTACTATTAAGATTATCAGTAGATATAATTTAATATTCTTCATCTTTATTCCTTAATTCGTATTGGCCATAACCACCCATATCCATAAACACAAATACCAGATTGGGTCTGTAATAAACCCAAACGATATAGGGTTTAAGGTCCAGAGGATGGACTTCGTTATAAACTTCATCAGGTTCGCCATACTTAATATATATTCTACCACGATCGGACTTCCAACCCTTCAATTTTTTATGGATAGTAAATCTTTCATCGGCAATTCTAACCCTTTGATAGAAGCTTTCCCGGAATTCATTTCTTGGTGTTCCTGGACTGGGGTCATGAGTTTTCCAGAATTGTTCAATAATTTCTGGATATTCTTCTGGTGAAGCTTTTCTAATTTTATTCCATTCATTTTGATTTGCGATATACCGAATTTGCTGAATTTGATCTTCATAGCTATAAACAGCATTAAAATAGAACCAGGGACTATAGTAAAAAGGTTCCATTTCATACAAAACATTATCTTGATAGAAAACAATTTTTACAAAATCAACATTATCTTGATTCACCCATAAAGTTAGGTCAAAATGATACTCAGCTCTCGGATAATTAAAAATCTGAGAATTAACTGATGAAAATATCTGAATGCTATCAGGTAAAACGCTAAATTTTTGTTGAAGGATACAGCTATCTAATTCGGATGGTAATTGCTTTAAATCTGAGGGTTGAAATAGGATACCATCTTTGTTAACAAACATAAATGGCTGGCCAATAGAGGTATATTTATTATCCAGAGTAAAAGTTCTTTTTAAATCTGTTTTATTTCCCAAAGTCAAGTTTTTAAATCTCAATAAAGTTTCATACTTCCCAGGACTTAACTCGGTTTGAAAATGTATGGGAATAGCGGTATCTTTTAACCATTCTCGTTTTGGAACAGAAATAGTCTCTTCATAATTAAATTTATCTTTCGTCTTTTTATTTTTAATTTCAATGCTTAAATTATATATTACAGAATCGGTATTCTGCTTAAAAATGAGAGAATTATAAGGAATAAGCACCCAAAAATCCACTCCATCAGCATAATGCTCATAGATTACCTCCTGTGCTGATAAACAGTTGCTCAGAAGGATTAATAATAGTATGAGTTTAGCCGCTTTTTTCATCTTCAAATAGCCTCAGATGGTAATCTAATCTATTATTCTCCAGTAATTCCAGCAAAGCACTAGATGGAAAGATGTTTTTTGTCGCTTCTAACTTATAATTATCCCCATCATCAGTGTAGATAATGGTTTTTAGAGAGAAATTACCTTCGTTATTATTTACCAATCTGGCAAAATCTTCCAGAAAACGGGTAGTCAATTTCTCCAGAGGTAAATTCAGCTTAAGTTCACCCTTTAAAATGTTTTTCCAATCTTCCAGAGGAACAATTTGTTGTGGACTTATCCGTAAGAGACTTTCATCATTTCCTGTATAACCTGATTTAGTGCCAGAAACAAAATATATTTTCCCCTGTTCTAATAATGGATAAAAAGTTTCAAAATCTTTGTTAAAGAGAGCTACTTCAAAGGGTCCGGATAAATCTTCAAATTCAATAAATGCATAAAGATTACCCTTATTATCCCTTTTTCTATTGATAGAGATAACTATTCCCACTAACCTAAGATTTTTAGATTCCAGTTCTCTGGTAGATTTAGAATTGACATTGGATAAATAACGAATTAGGTGACGATGCTCATAAAGAGGATGTCCACCCAGATAAAATCCAAGAACTTCCTTTTCTTTTTCCAGTTGATAGGAATAGCTCCATTTTTCTACCTCAGGTAATGACGGATAATCTTCTGTCTCATTTTCTTCACTAATTAAATCAAAGAGTGAGGTTTGACCTACTCGTTTATCCCTCTGCGCACCTGTGTTATAGGATAAAGCTTGTTCTATAACTGCCCATTTTTGAGCTCGTGTTCCTTCCAGTTCATCCATTGCTCCACTGGCAATCAAACTTTCCAGAACAGTCTTATTCACTGCTGTGCTATCCAGACGAGAACAAAAATTAAAGATATTGGTGAAAGGACCATTTTTCTGTCGTTCTTCAATAATAGCATTTATAGCTGCTTCGCCCATATTTTTGATAGCCTTCAAACCAAACAAGACCTCTTTCCCGTGTACACTGAATTCTTTTTCACTTCTATTTATATTTGGAGGTAAAATTTTTATACCCATAGATTTGCAGACTTCTATCTTTACTGGAATCTTGGCTGGGTCATCCTCTAAAGAAAGTAATGCTGCCATAAATTCAACAGGATAATGTGCTTTCAACCAGGCTGTTCTATAGGCAACCAGTGCATAACAGGTAGCATGACTCTTATTGAATGCGTATTGAGCGAAATCTAACCAATCATTCCAGATTTTAGCCGCTACATTTTCAGGGACCCCATTACTGATAGCACCTTGAATAAATTTTTCCTGGAATTGCATCAAGAGGTCAAGACTTTTTTTACTCATTGCTTTTCTCAGAGAATCCGCTTCCCCGCGGGTAAAATTTGCCATCTCCATAGAAATACGCATAACCTGTTCTTGATAGACGGTAACTCCATAGGTCTCTTTTAGGGTTGCTTCCATTATAGGATGGTCATAAGTGACCTTTTCTTTTTTATGTTTACGCGCAATGTATGTATCAATAAATTTCATTGGTCCGGGACGATAAAGAGCAACCATAGCAATCAAATCTTCAAACATATTAGGTTTTAAATCCATCAGATATTTACGCATACCTTCTGATTCAAACTGGAAAATGCCATCAGTATCTCCTCTACTTAAAAGCTGATAGACTTTTTTATCCGTGAGAGGTAGATTATCAATATCTATATCTATATTCTGGGATTCTTTAACCATATCAATAGTTTTCTGAATTAAAGTGAGAGTTTTCAAACCCAGAACATCCATCTTCAAGAATTTCAGTTCACCCAGCCACTTCCCTTCATACTGGACAAGGATATTGTTCTCTGCACCCTTTTGTGTGCTACGGGTGAGAGGAACATATTCTTTTAAATCGCCAGGAGCAATGACTACACCTGCAGGATGAATTCCTGTTTGACGAATTAGTCCTTCCAACACGAGACTATGTTTATATATGCTCTGATAGATTTCATTATTATCAATAAGGTGCTTAAAATCAGGAGAATCCTGGTAAGCTTCTTCAAGACTTTTTCCGAAAGGAATAGTCTTTGTAATATTATTAGCTTCACTGGCAGGAAGCATCAGTACTCTTGCAACATCTTTAAAAACGGATTTAGCTTGCAAAGTGCTAAAAGTAATAATCTGAGTGACACTGTTGCGTCCGTATTTCTGAATGAGATAATCAATTACTTTACTTCTTCCCTGAGCACAGAAATCAATATCTATATCGGGCATACTTACCCGGTCAGGATTTAGAAAACGTTCAAATAATAATCCGTATTTAATAGGATCAATTTGGGTTATATCCAGAAGATAGGCTACAATACTTCCAGCTCCAGAACCACGACCAGGACCTACCGGAACTCCTTGTTTACGAGCATTATCAATGAGGTCTTTAACTACTAAAAAATAACCATCAAAGCCCATCCGATGAATCACATCCAGTTCAAAATTCATTCTTTCCTGAGCTTCTTGGTTAGGTTCGGGATACTTTACCTTCAATCCCTTTTCACAAAGAGCAAATAAATATTCTCCCATATCTTTATATTCTGAAGGTGTATCAATTTTAGGAAGCATAAATTTATCATAGCGCAGTTCCAAATCTATCATATCTGCAATTTTCAGGGTATTGGCATAAGCCTCTTCTTCATCTGGAAAGATTTCTCTCATTTCTTCAGGGCTTTTAAAATAGAGCTGATTTGTCTCATACCTCATACGATTTGGATCGTTCAAGCTTTTACCTGTCTGTATGCAGAGAAGAATATCATGTGCCTCACTATCTTCTTTATGTAGATAATGACAATCATTAGTTAAAACCATAGGTTGAGACATTTCTTTTGCTAAAGAAATCAGAGCTGGCATAACACTCTTTTCCTCTTCCAGACCATGATTCTGAATTTCTATAAAATAGCGCTCTTGAAAAACAGATTGATACCATTCAATAGTTTCACGAGCTTCTTTCATTTTATGCTGTGCTATTAAGCTGGCGATTTCACCTTTGATGCATCCACTTAAACAAATTAGCCCTTCATTGTAATTCTTTAATATTGATTTACTTATACGAGGCTTGTAATAAAAGCCATCTATAAAAGAAATAGAAGATAATTTAATAAGATTCTTGTAACCTGCATAGTCCCTGGCTAAAAGGATAAGATGATAACGTGGGTCATATTTACTATGTTCATCATCCAGTTCACCATTTATAATATAAGCTTCCATTCCAATAATTGGTTTTAAACCTTCTTTCTTAGCAGCTAAGTAAAAGTCTATCGCTCCATAAAGATTACCATGGTCAGTGATAGCTACGGCTGGCATTTTATATTCTTTAGCCAATTTAATCATACGGTCTACTCTACAAGCTCCATCAAGTAGACTATATTGCGTGTGATTATGCAAATGTACGAAAGTCATCATTATCATCTCCTCTGAGGTTATTATTAAATATAATGCTGGATTTGTCAAAGAATAAATTCAGTTATTGCAATATAGGTTAAATTGCTCTTTTTAAGCTATAGTAAAGACAATCTATCAGTTGAGCGAAGTTAATTTGATGATTTAGATTGACGAAGAGATGAGATAAAATTAGAAGGAATATTATGAAGAGATTTTATTTATTCGTCTTACTGGTATCTTTTATTATAGGACTCAATGCACAAAGAGGACTATTTGGTATAGCCTATGATGACCCTCTTAACAAAGCTGATTCGTTATTATGCTATCAGGGATTTTTAGCAACTGATATTGAGGGCAATCTAATAACCTATCGTTCGGATTATAATAAATTTGTGGATGCAATCATTTTGATAGTGGATCCCACAGATGAAATTGTGATAGGATGGTTTGTAAGCTATAGTAAGGAAAACACAAAGGAACAGGATGAATATGTGCTGGAACAACTTGAAAAGATGCATGGTAAAGCAGTATATTTAGATAAAAAACGCGAAAAAATAAGCTGGATTTTTGATGAACAGCGCGTTGCAATCTATGGATATGCACCATCTGGTAATTTGTGTGTTTATTACTATGATTTTTCTCGTCCTGAACTATTTCAACTCCCGCCAACTATAGAGAACAAAATTGATAAAAATCAACCAGATATTTCCGAGCCTTGATCCTCATTATTAAAAGATAATAACCTACTGTTCTGCTTGACTTTTAAAAATACCCAAAAAAATTGGATTTAAAGAAAAAAAATAATAAAGGAGCTAATTATGAAAACGGGAGGATGTCGTTATGGAACACATCGGGTTTTGGAACCTAAAGGAGTGCTTCCACAACCGGCAAGAGTGCTTAATAACGATATGAGTGAGATCTGGGATAATGAGTTGCTCATTAATGTAACAAGATTGAATATTGACTCTGCTTCATTCCACCAAATAAAAAAGAAATTAGAGAGTCAGGGACATACAGACCTGGAAAAAGCATTTGCTGAACATACAATAGACCTGGTAAATCGCACTGGTAAACATAAGAATGAAGATACTGGTTCAGGTGGAATGCTTATTGGAACCGTTGCTCAAATAGGTGATAAATTTGAGATGAAAGAAAAGATTAAAGTAGGAGATAAGATAGCTACTCTGGTTTCTCTCTCTTTAACTCCATTAAAAATAGATAAAGTAAAAAGAGTACTTTTAGATAAAGACCAAATTGAAGTAGAAGGGCAGGCTATCCTTTTTAGTAGTGGTGTTTATGCTAAATTACCTGATGATATGGATGAAACTCTTGCTCTTGCAGTTTTTGATGTAGCCGGAGCACCAGCTCAAGTTGAACGATTGGTGAAACCTGGTGATACAGTGGTAATATTAGGCGCAAACGGTAAAAGTGGCATTTTATGTAATGCTGTTGCTCGTGAAAGAGCTGGAATTACTGGAAAGGTAATTGGTATAGTACGTAACCCTGATTATATTTCAACCTGCAAAGAAACTGGTTGTAATGAAGTCATTCTTGCTAACGCGACTGATGCACTCACTATTCAAAGGGAAGTTTCTCGTCTGACTAATGGTAAAATGGCAGATGTGGTTATTAATGTCGTCAATATTGAAGATACAGAACTTCCTGCAATAATGGCTTGTAAAGATCGTGGTATTGTCTATTTCTTTTCTATGGCAACTTCTTTTACTAAAGCCGCTCTTGGAGCTGAAGGTATTGGCGCTGATGTGGATATGATGATAGGAAATGGCTATGCTCATCATCATTCAGAGATTGCTCTGGATTTACTGCGTCGTAATCCAGTTTTAATGCGTATCTTCAAAGAACGCTATGGTGAAAAATAAGGAGGATATAACAATGACTGATACTATTAATATTCGCTCCATAGCAACTCAAGATGAGTGGAATGATTGGCACTGGCAAATAAGAAATAGGATAACCGATTTTGATACTTTAAGAAAATATATAGAATTGCAACCAGAAGAAGAAGCTGTCGCTCAATCCAAAACTTTCTCTTTTAGGATGGCTATAACTCCCTATTATCTTTCCTTAATCAACCCTGATAATCCTCTTGACCCGATAAGACTACAATGTATTCCCCGGATACAGGAAAGCTATATTGCTCCTACTGATCTTAGAGACCCTTTAGAAGAAGATGCCGATGCTCCCGTACCTGGTATGACTCATCGTTATCCAGATAGAGTTTTGCTTCTCTTGACGGATCAATGTGGTATGTATTGTCGTCATTGCACTCGTCGTCGTAAAGCAGGTGAAACGGATGCTCCTATGCCCAAAGAAAATATAGAGAAAGCTATCCAGTATATCACCGAACACAAAGAAGTAAGAGATGTAATCCTTTCTGGAGGTGACCCTCTAACTTTGAGTGATGAACGCCTTGATGTTATTTTAGACCGCTTAGCAAAGATAGACCATATTGATATTGTTCGGATAGGAACAAGACTACCCGTTGTTTTACCTCAACGCATAACTGATAGCTTAATATCCATATTCAAAAAATATAAGTTCCTCTGGTTGAATACTCATTTCAATCATCCTAATGAATTAACCGATGATTCTAAAGCTGCCTTATCTAAACTTGCTGAAGCAGGAGTTCCATTAGGAAACCAGTCTGTTTTACTCAAGGGTATCAATGATAATGTTGATGTGATGAAAGCCCTGGTTCACAGTTTGGTAAAGAACAGGGTTCGTCCTTATTACATTTATCAATGCGATTTATCTGAAGGTATTTCCCATTTCCGTACTCCAATTTCAAAGGGAATAGAAATTATGGAATCCTTGCGTGGACACACTTCTGGATTGTGTGTTCCTACTTATATAGTTGATGTCCCTGGAGGAGGAGGAAAAATCCCTGTTATGCCTAACTATGTTATTTCTCAGATGCCAGGGCGTGTAATTCTTCGTAACTATGAAGGTATGATAATCTCTTATACTGAACCAGATTATGTGCCTGTAGACGATAGCAAATATCAATCACTTTGTGCCCCTGAATATAAATCTACAGAAGGTGTAATGGCTCTTCTTCGCGGAAAAAAAGTGTTCATTAGACCTTCTGATCTAACACGAATGAAACGTCGTAAATCTTAAATTATGCCAGAATTATCAGGTTCCTATAATTTTGCCTGGTTAGAGGATGAAAATGTTAAAGCGATTACTATTGTCGGCATTTGCAAAAATGCAGGAAAAACAACCATCCTGAATCATTTGATTTCCCTTAAAAAGAAAGGAACCTGGGGAGTTTTTAGCACGGGTATAGATGGTGAAGAGAATGATTTCTTGTTCCGTATTCCGAAACCTCCAGTAATTCTTGATAAAGACCTCATATTTTGCTGTGATACTTCTACATTGGATGAATTAGGTAGTCAGATAATCGTGCTGTCAAAAATTCCTTTTTCAAAAGATCGCCCCTTATGGCTTGCAAAAACCTTAATACCCTTGCAAACTGAGATAACTGGACCTTCCACGGTAAAAGAACAGATTCAAACTCTGAAGTTAATCCAAAATTATGGAGCAGAAAAAGTGCTAATAGATGGTTCTATAGACCGAAAATCTATTGCTCAATCAGAATATATTGATGCAGTTATTATGGTTATTGGTGCAAATTTTGGCACCTTTGATGAAATTGTGGATGAGGTAAAAAGATTGAAAATCTTAAATTCTATTCCTCAATGTAATATGGTGTCTCTAAACGATCCAGAATATCAATTTCTGCTTGATTCAGAGGAGATTTGTCTCTATGAAGAAGGGCACTGGAAACCCAGTGGATTAGTCTCCCTCTTGAGTAATATTAAACCTCTCAGACAAATAATTTCAAAAGCCACAGAAGCTATTTATATTCCCGGAGCTATCACTGATATGCTCTATCAGGATATTAAATACATATTATCCCAAAGTGGAGCCCAATTAATTGTCCGCCATCCAGATTGCTTGAAAATCCGTTTAAAAAGATTGGAATTTTTTTATAATTTACACCATCCCACAGCTTTGATTCCTTATCGTATTAGGACCTGGGCTCTTAATTCAATGGGCTTAGGATTTTCCAATATTGAAGCAGAAGAATTTAGAGCTCATTTGCGTGCTCAATTTCCCGACCTTAATTTTATAGATGTTATGGAATTAGGATATGAGTGATAGAGATCAGATAACTGGAAAAACTGTCAATCTTGGTCTATTCTGCAATGTGGGATTAGCCATTCTAAAATCTATAGTTGGCATTATTGGGCATTCTCAAGCTTTATTAGCTGATGGTATCAATTCCAGCTCTGATGTAGTATATTATCTTGCAGTAAAGTTCTTTATGCGACAGGCTAATAAACCAGCTGATTCTGAACATCCTTATGGACATAGACAATTAGAAAGTATTTCAGCTATAGTAGTGGGAGCTTTTATTCTTACCACTGGTATTGCTATCTTCTGGCAATCTCTCAATAAGATCTTTGATCTGGTGACGGGTACAGAACCCTTTCAATCTGCTTCGACCTTTGTGGTATTGATTGCTTTCTTGACATTAATGCTGAAGATTTATTTATACTTTTATACTAAGAAGAATTATACTTCAACTAAAAACCCTACACTTTTTGCCTTAGCCAAGGACCATTTAAATGATATTATGGCTTCTGGAGCAGTGATAGTTGGTGTTATAATGGCAAAATTAGGAATTTTATGGATGGACCCTGCTGCTGGTGCAATTGTAGCAATATTTATTGTTAGGACAGGCATATCTATTATCTTCCAATCCTCTGCGGAGCTTATGGATGCAATTCCAGATAAAGAATTTGGAAATAGAGTTAGAGAAATTGCTTTGTCTGTTAAAGGTGTGCGCGATATTGAGGATTTAGGAGTTCATCGCTTTGGTCCTTCCTACACTATTGAAATGATTATTGGGGTGGATGGAAGTATAACTGTAGATGAAGGAAATAAAATATCTCACGAGGTTGAAGAAAAGCTTATGAATCATTTTCATGATAGCCTTAGAAGAGTAACCATACATTTTCATCCTGCTCCTTCAGATAAAGGTCCGTATTTTAAAGCATCCTGATTTGGTTTCTTAATCAAATAATGTTTAAATTAAGCCTTACAAATCTAAAAATAAAAAGAATTGTATATGAGAAAATAACCTCGGATTTATTAAGGTTTTTAAGTTAAATGAATGAACCCCAGGCAGAAAATTTAAAAAATAAGAAAAAACTTTTATTAATCACAGACCTCTATCCTCATCGCTATAATCCGGTGTGTGGAGTTTTTATTAGAGAACATTCGGTGGAATTAGCAAAATATTATCAAGTCCATATTATCGCAACTTCCTTCCCCTATCCTTATAGCATTGAACACAAAAAAGAAGATAATCTTGAAATTACCCACATCTTTTTCCCTTCTATTAAATCAATTTTTGTGTCCGCATTTTTTACTTATCCGATTCTTGCTTTACCAAAAATTATAAAGATTATAAAAAATTGGAAGCCTGATATAATTCAAGTTCACGATTATCATCATATTCCTGAGCTCTTTTGGTTGAAGACCTGGTTAGATAATTATGATTATCATAAATTCTTATATCTTCATAACATACGTAGTCATCCTGATAGATTGAAGGGAAATCTAATTATTCCCTTTTATAAAAAGACCTTAAAAAAAGCATTTAATAATTGGGACCATATATTTACAGTGAATGTTCGGCTAAAAGAATGGCTAATTCCTTATATTCCTGAAAATAAAATTACCGTAACAGGAAATGGAATTTCACCTACTCCGATAGTCAAAGAAGAGGAACTATCTTTTATAAAAACATTGTTAGACCCAGGGGCATTCAGAATTATTTCAGTAGGAAATCTACTTAAAGAGAAAGGATTTGGTTATCTTATTCAGGCTGTTCATAAACTGATAAAGAAAGGGTTCAATATTCAATTAGTTATAGTTGGAGAAGGAAAATATCACCAGGATTTGTCAGAACTCATTCAAAATCTCCAGTTATCTAATAATGTGATTTTAACGGGCGCCATTGAAAATCGCATTCTTAGAAATATTTATCCCTTCTTTAATCTCTTTGTGTTAGCAAGTTATAGTGAAACATTCGGGATTGTCTACTTAGAAGCTATGTATGCTGGTTTACCTGTAATCGGTGTTAAAGGAGAGGGAATTTATGGCTTATTTGAAGAAGATAAAGAAGCACTTTTTACCAAGCCTCAAAATAGCGAAAATTTGGCTGAAAAGATAGAGTGGGTACTTACTCATTCTGAAGAAGCTTCAGCTATTGGACAGGCTGGACAACTAAAAGTCACAAAACAATATATGTTAAATGACCTTATAGCTGGACTCCGAGAGATTTATGAATAAGCCTCAACTATTAATGATCATAAATAGTTTCCCTCCCAGTGGTGGAAGTGGTGTTCAAAGAGCCTTAAAATTTCTGAAATATAGTTGTCAGGAAGGCTGGGAGGTATATGTCATTACCCCTAAAAAACCCACAAATACCTTTATAGACTATAGTCTATTAAAAGACATTCCTCCTGAAGCTCATATTTATAAAGTCGGTGGTTTAGGTATCAGAACCCCTGAATATGCTAAGATTACCAGTACTTGTTTTGAAGAAACTATGCCTAAAAATCCAATTGAAAGAGAATTCTGGCGTTTAGTAAAATTCTTTAATGACCTTTTCTTCCCTATTGATAAGCAAATCGGATGGGTTCCTTTTGCCACTCATAAGGCTAAACAATTAATCAAAAAACATAATATTAAAAATGTTTATATAACTGCGTCGCCTTTTTCTTCCTTTTTAGCTGGTATTCAGTTAAAGAAGAAATTTAAAAATAAAATATTCTGGGTGGCTGATTATCGCGATTCCTGGCAATTTGCAATTTATATGAAAACAAAAATTCTGCCTTTCAGGCAAAGATATATTGAAAAAATGGATGAAAAGGTTCTGAGAAGTTGTGATATGGCAGTTTTTGTTACTGATCCTAATAGAAATGAATATTTACAAAAATATCCCTGGTTAGAACCCAAATCCTGTACTATTATTAATGGTTATGATGAGGAAGATTTTAAAGATGTCCAGCCTTTGAAATTCTCCTATCCAACTTTATTATATATGGGTAAAGCAGACCTCCTCTATGGCAATCTTTTAAATATCTTACCAGCCATATCTTTGAGTGGAATCCCTAATCTTCATTTCATCCATATAGGAATTATAGATCCTTTTTTATTAGATGAAATAAAACGAAAAGGATATGAATCTTATTATTATGAAGGATATAAACCCCATAAAGAAGCTTTGAACTATCTTTGCGGAGCTGATGTTAATTTGGTTATCAGACAAAATGATGAAGAATCAAAAAATGCTTTATCAGGTAAAATATTTGAATTATTAAGAGCCGGAAGACCCATTCTTTCGGTTGGACCTCATAATTCAGCAATAGCAAATTTAGTTAATGAAACTCACACGGGTGTCCATGCTTTTATTGAGGATCCTGAAGCTATAGCAGAAGCTTTGCGGATCTGCTATTCTCGCAGAAATGATTCTCCTCTACCTAAAGAAGTTTTAGAAAAATATTCCAGAGAATACTTAACTAAAAAACTTCTCTCGCTGTATCCGGAAGTTTGAATATAATTTTCTTATCTATGTAGATATAAAAAATCCTCCCAGAACTTAAAAAATCCGGGAGGATTATTTTTCTATGCCTTGATACCCTTTATTTAATCATCAGCAATTTACCACTAATCCTATCTTTATCCTCTTCTAAACGATAATAATAAACTCCGCTATCAACTTTTCTTCCTTCATTATCTGAACCATCCCAGAAAAGGATAGTATTCCCAGTAGCATCAGCTCTTAGATTAAATTGTTTTATTAGCTGACCTTTTACATTGTAGATGCTCATATGCGCAATTCCATTACCTTTGGTCTGAATATGGAAAGAAGCGCTCCCCATGCAGGGATTAGGACGCACATTTACAGAAGAAATAACTGGAACAACCGGATCTTCAATAGCAGTACCCACAACGATAGTAACCACATTAGATGGTTCTGATAACATCATAGGATTATTAAACAAAGTGCAAGCCCAATATTGATGAGTTCCATTAGGCACTCCCACATCTGAAAAACTTAATGTGCTGGGATTAGTTATGGTAGATATAGGCAGTTCATCTCTAAATAACCTATAACCAACCAGTCCCTTCACATCAAAATAAAGAGGGGGCTCCCAGGTTAACTGCACTGTATTAGGTGGAATATATGTGCCCTGAAGATTTCTTGGAGGCGGAAGTTCTTGGATAGGAATTGTAAAAGCACTCATTACTGGCACACCATACATCCCATGTTCATCTACAGGTATTACTTTAAAACCTAGAGGGATATTCAAATCTGCTTCCGTAGGTGTATAGGTAAGTTGATTTTCTCCTTCAATAGGTTGTGGTTGTCCAATCACCCTGTACCATTGATAGATTGAAGAACCCTCTTCATCACCATCTATATCCGAAAAGGTATATGATGCTGTAAGCTGCTGATGAATAACTGGAGGTCCAGTTATAACTACATTTGTAGCAGTAGGTTCATGGTCTAAAAATCCTGTACCTGTTAGAGGAATATTAATGACTGGATGATTGTAGAGATTACTGGTTATAGTTAAAGTCCCGGTATAATTTGAGGCAGAAATTGGAGTGAATGTTACATCAACTGATATGGACTGAGTCCCAGGTATATTAAAATCTGTAACACTGCTGGTAAAAACAGTACTATTTATAGAGATAGTCCCTGTTACAGGTTCGGAAAGAAAATTGGTTATCGTTATGGGTACACTGGAACTTCCGCCAATAAAAGTTTGAGGAAAATCTATATGGTCAACTGATACAGGATAAGCACCAACCAATCCAGGAAGAGAGTATTTCACTCCTTGTAAAATTTCCTTAGTACTCATATTCTGAAGAAAGAATACCATCTCACAATTAGCAATATTCCAGCTAGCATCAGGAGTAAATGTTAAATTTATGGTTGTTGATTCACCGGTATTGAGATTAACTGCTGTGCCATTTTGATCGGGAATCATTAAACGATTGACATTCTCTACTGTAGTCTGATTGAACCATACAAAGGGAATATGTGATTCTGTAAGGACCGCATGCAATTTAACATTAGTATTAGTATCATTCTCAGGTTTAGTGACTGTCACCGAAACCTGAAATTGATTACCAGATTGGTTTCCTACAGCTGAAATAGTGTAATGTGATGGAACCTGCATTCTTGCATTAACCTTAGGTAGATAATTTGAATACATAGAATTACTTGCACTACCACCTTCTGTTGGATTTAGCCCATCAAAGAAAGCAGTGGGAAAGCCAGATACACCATAAAAACTATTACGTGCATTAGAATAAACATTGGCAAAACTGTCGCTTCCGTGATTTTTTATAATTGCTACGGGATGATCATTATTCAGTAAATCATGACAACCCATTGCTGCACCAGGGCAATATTGACACCAGGTGCCTGTAGCAACTTCAACTACGACTAAATTTCTTGGCACTGCATACAGAAAAATACCTGCCCACACTATTAAAAATAT